>Ga0123355_10000793_pt1 | contig 43171 bp, 40 predicted proteins | sample TergutEmb28metaG_3_FD_89872 | JGI IMG/M metagenome (GOLD analysis project Ga0123355, IMG submission 89872) | Embiratermes neotenicus P1 segment gut microbial communities from Petit-Saut dam, French Guiana - Emb289 P1 | ecosystem: Host-associated > Arthropoda: Insects > Digestive system > Gut ...
AACTAAAATACCCGTTGTTATCATTATCATCATTGCTTCGTACACTGTCATGGCGTCACCCAGGTTGCATGGGCGAGCAGCAAATGCGGTTTTCATTTGCGACCAGCCTCCTTTCAGTTTAGGTATAAATCCACCCTCACATCCAGGAAGCAAGCCCAGATAAAAAATAATCAAAACCGCCTTACGCACTGTGTTAGCAGCATTATATCGGACTGTGTGGCATAGTTCAACAATAATCTTCCAAAACTGCCCAAGGCTCACCATAGGCACTCAAATCACCTGCGGTATCACCCGCGTCGCACAAGGCCTCTGGGCTTCTCGTTAACTCGCCGAATTCAACTATGGCCGCAAGTCCTCTAGAAATCGTTGTTCCAGTATTCCAAAACAACCGCATCTATGTACCTTTCCAGCGACCTATTCAACGCATTCGGCTACTTAGGTCGCATAGGCGAGCAGTTAACGCGGTTTTTGCATTTGCGACCAGCCAGCTGATTTTCACCTAGAGCACGATGGTCAAGTTGTACGCGTTGTTGCTCTTCCCTAGATTCACAGACTAACGCTATAAATCTTACTAACGATTAACAACACCATACTAATGATGAAACGACGAAGGCCCCAATTTGGGGGCCTTCACGTCAGTCTAATTCTGCCAACACATGCCAAGCCAAGACCACCCCGGCACTTCGCGCCACCCCTCCGCAGGAGGGGAATTAAAAGCGTATGCTTCTCCATTCCCCTCCTGCGGAGGGGAAAGACGCCGCAGGCGGCGAGGGGTGGTCTCAGCTTGGCAAGATTCTGCATTTTGGATTGTAAATTAGACTGACGTGTTGATTGGATTGCTGTTTACTATATTTCCAATGTAGCTCTCTTAATTGCTGCGCCTTCGATTACTTTGATTAGGAAAAATGCCAGAAGTATAAATACCACCCCAATGGTTGCTTCGCCTCCTACTAGTTGCCAGAATCCGCTATCAATTGGGTTATTGAAATATTGATTGGCGGCAGCGATGCCCCGTCTTACTGGCATTATTTCTGCCAATATTTGAGCCGGTAATGGTAATTGCTCAACTGGGAAGTTGGCACCGGAGAATATCATTATTAGCATAGCGATTGCATTAAGAATCAGGTACATGGAATCGGTTATAAGTGCGAAAATGCCGATAAGTAGCCCTAATCCCACACATGCAAAGGCCGTTATCACAATACTGATTATGAATGCCGTTGCATTAAAACCAGCAAAACTCACACCGAAAATAAGCCCGCCGACTAGAAAGGCTGCTCCAATGGTCAAGAAAGCAGAGAAAACCGCCCAAGAACCTGTGTACATTAGTACGATTAGCTTACTGGTTGGAGAGACAATAATCGAACGTAGCCGCCCGTTGAATCGCTCTCCGTTAAAGCTCACACCGATTAGGTGGATACACTCATAGGTACATAGTACAAAGGCATTGCCCACAACCCAGCGGCTTAGATCTACCTCACCGGTTGTAAAGGACGCGATTAGTACATAGAAAATTAGGGTAAGCATAGATACCCCTACGCGGAAAAATATAAATTCCAGCCAGTCTATATTGGCTTGATTGACCTTGGCGTGAAGCCAGACTTGAGAACAAAAACGTCGCATAAAACCTCCTGATTGCCCAATACAGGCACTTTCATAACTATCATAGCAAATGGAATGTGTTACTTTTCCGGTTTTGTCATTTTGGTCAAAGGCGGTCTTCACTTATGCCATATCCAATGTGCCTGCAATTTTCACCTGTCTAAATATAGTCTTGTAAAGCAGAGATGACAGCAAAATAAACCCGATTGTTGTGGCCAGCAACCATACCAGGATATGCATATAATCCGGTGCATCGGCCACGATGCTGCTTCGCAGCAGCTTTACCGCCCAGGTGGGTGGGAAAATAAAGCTTAGGTACATAATAGGATTCGGCAATAATTCCACTGGAAAGGCAAAGCCGCAGATTAATATAAAGGGGAATTCCAGGCAGTTCATAAAGAGGGTTGTACGTCTAGAAAGGGTCAGCAGATATGCAATGAAAATACTTATTACAATGAAACTCACTATTGTCAGCGCAAAAGCCAATGTCAGAAGCCCCCAGCTATAAACCTGAACGGGGATGCGATAGAGTACCATTGCAAATATTACACTGATAAAAAACGAGCAAATCGAAAGTATGGTGTTGCCAAAAATCTTCCCAAGCCAGATAAGCCTAAAATCCACCGGTGCGGAGAAAATCATACTTAGGGTATTGCTATATCGCTCCCGATTTATATCCCCGGCGGAGGAAAAGGCTATTGCACCCCACAGATTCCACAAGCCGCTGCCCAGCACAACAAAGGCGATAAAATTTTCCTGGGGAGCGTACCGGTACATTTCGCCTAGGATAATCGTACTTAGAATCGGGGCTATAAACATGCAGTATTTGAACATGTTTCGAGCAAAGGTCTGCTTCATTTGCAGAATCATGGACGTAATGACTACGCTTTTTGAGTTCACTCCGAAGCCCCCTTTACCAGCTGGATATATGCATCTTCAAGGGTTGCGACTTCGTTTTTAAAGGATTTTATCGTTGTTGGCTCTATTACGGCTAGTACTTGGCTTATAGCGTTGTCGCTTTGGCAGGAAACTCGCAGACTTGTAAGGCCGTCTTTTTCTGATGAGGCGACATGGGAAACGCCAGAGATTGTTGCGATGTTCAATGGGTTTTTGGTTAGGGTAATTTCCAATGTGGTTTTTGTATCCGACCTTGCCTTGATGTTGGCAGGGGTGTCCAGGTCAAGAAATACGCCGTCTTTTATTATGGCAATGCGGTTGCAGAGCTCATCGGCTTCGTACATATTGTGGGTGGTAAGCAGAATTGTGGTGCCTCGCTTATTGGCTTCTTTTACGATTCCCCGCAGGGTTTCGGCCCCCAGGGGGTCAAGGCCGACTGTGGGTTCGTCCAGGAATAGTACTTCCGGGTTGTTGATAAGGCCTCGGGCGATTTGAACACGCTGGGTCATTCCTTTGGAAAAAGTCTCTACGCGGGTGTCCGCTCTATCTGAAAGTCCTACCATTTCCAGTAGCTCGTCAATGTATTTGTCCCGTGTATCCAGTGGGACTTTATATAGATTGGCGAAATATTTTAGGTTATCCCTGGCGGATAGGCGGCGGTATAGACCGTATTCTCCGCCAAAGATGAAATTTACTTTGTCACGAATCATTTTTTCCTGGCCGAAGGTGTTATAGCCTAGGACTTTGCATGTGCCGGAAGTTGGGGCCAGCATGGTTATCAGCATCTTTATGGTGGTGGTTTTACCGGCACCGTTTTGCCCCAATAGGCCAAAAATTTCGCCCCTTTCTACGGAGAAGCTTATGCCTCGCACGGCGTTTATGGTTTTTTTGTTGCGGCGCACCAGGCCGCTGGTGATTGTGTAGTCTCTTACTAGGTCTTTTACTTCGATTATCGGCATAATAACCTCCTTGGCGTAGTGAATAACCCCGTCATTGCGAGCGTAGTGAAGCAATCCAGAACCATGGATTGCTTGTCGCTTCGCTCCTGCAATAACGTGGGCAGGATTTACTTATATCTTGGACTAATCCATAACTACATTCAACCAAAAAAAATTGCGCAAACTCTGATATTTGCGCATAATCTCCCTATCTTTATTAGTTTTCATGAAAATTTCAAAATAAGGTAGGTGCCCCATGCTCCCAACAGGCGAAAAAATCAGGCAAATCAGAAAAGCCAAGGGCCTTTCCCAAGAAAATTTAGCTTATGATATCGGCCTTAGCACATCCACCGTCTGCCGAATCGAGCAGGGCATAGTTGAAATAAACGGAGATATTCTCAAATCCATAAAAAAAGCCCTGGAAATAGAATCCGCGCCTTTGCTCCCTGGGGAAGGGGAGGGCTACAAGGAGCGGCTGCATATCTGGCATAAGCTTATACTGGACGGGCATCTAATCGAGGCAAGGACTTTGCAGAAAGACCTGGCGGATATTACTGCGCTTCCCTTTGAAAAGGACTTGGTCAATCTATACAGTCTTTTTGAAATAAGTCTGCTTTTAGCAGAGCAAGACTACACCGCCGCGAAAACGCGCTTGCAAAGCATGGATCTTGAAATGAATCGGGAAAATCAATACCACTACTACCGCAATATGGGCTGGTTATATATGAGCATCGGAGCGGACCGGGCACAGGAGCCCTTAGAGTACCTGCTCAAGGCCTACAGCCTACAAGAAAAACCCGACGGCGGCCTTTACTACCGCATAGCACGGTGCTATACCCGGCTGGGTCAGCCATTCAGGTCGATTGCCATGTTGGAGAAGGCCTATAAAGCCTATGGTGACAATAAGACCACCGTTGTCAGCTTGGATTTGGACAATAAAATGGCCCTAAACTATATCGACATAGGCGATACGGTCAGGGCCAGAGAGATACTAGAGAAATGCTTGGTAAATGCCAGGAATATATCCAATGACAACTACATCGGTGTGATACTGGCTAATATCGGGTTAACATATGTCAAGGATAAAAATTGGGAGATTGCCCTGGATTACTATGTGCAGGCTAGGGAGTATTTCAAAGGAGTAGAACGCAACGATAGGGAGATTGTGTACTACAAAGCCCGCTGTCTGATTGCGCTGCGGCGGTTTGCCCAGTGCAAGGAGCTGCTTTTGTCATTATCGGATGTTGGGTATGACGGGACTATATTTGACTCCCTCAATCACCTGATTACCTTGCGGGAGCCTGCGTCCTATGAGTATTTGGAAAGGGTGACTATTCCATTTCTAATGAGCAAGTACAATATCATGGAGGCATTGGATTTTTGCGAGGTCCTGGAGGATTTCCACGAGAGTAGGGGAAGTACTCGGAAGGCCTTGGAGTTTGCTAAGATTCAGCGGGATATTTATAAGGGGATGATTAGTAATCTATGATTTGTATGAGTCCCCAGTAGTTGCCGAATCGTACCCAGGCTAGGCCTTCGGAGAAACTGCGCACCTCGTCAAATACAATGGGTACGACTATATTTCTTTCATAGTCTGCGTAACCCCACCTAGTGTTGTCCACTCTGCTCCCATCAAGGGAATCCTCCCAGCCTCCCATCTGTACAACCGCGAACCCTTCATAAAACCCACTTCCGAATGAGACTAATGGAAGGAGATTAGCAAATGATTCATACCTTTCAGGATGCTCTATTTGATTACCTTCCCTATCGTAAACACGGTGCCCATCTTCTCGATGCGATGCATAAACAAGTCCGCTTTCGCGTATTTCTATCCAATTGTATTCGAACGGCAACACTACATTACCTTCACAATCTATCAAACCCCAGTCTTGCCACCCACCCATTGCAACTATGGCAAGGTCATTATATATATCCAGAACCCATTTGAACTGGAATGGTATAGTCATATTACCTTCCATATCCATAAAACCCCATCGATTGACATAAACCCATTCTTCATTTTCATTTTGCTCTATAACTGTGGTGCTTATTGCTACCATTCCCTCAGAAAATCGAGGATAAATAGAGTATCCAATTTCATTAAAAATTACTTCGATTATAAATGGAATCACAACTTCCCCTGAAGTATTGATAAAGCCCCAATAACCATCTCGCATTACTGGTGCAAATCCACCACGAAAGTTTACAGCATAGTCAAACTCCATTGGAATGGCAATGTTACCATCCCTGTCTATAAAACCCCATCGGCTGTTATCAACCCACTGGTCATTAATAAATTCCCAACCACCCTGACGTACAGCCATTAATCCTTCGGAAAAAGTCCATCCCCATTGGAAGTAGAAAGGAACAATAAGATTACCATCAGTGTCAAATACCCCAATGCCACCGTTTTCGACTGACATCACGGCAACTCGCCCTTCTGAGAATGGCGGTGCACCACGGTACATATATAATTCCGGATAGTGTATATGTTCTATGGGGATAATAATTTCGCCAATGTTATTCATATAGCCAAGAATATGCATAAAATCCCAATGGTAGTCTGACAGCTCAAAAATCTCAACCGCCGCCATTCCCTCATTGAATGGAAACACCTGGTCAAAAGCCCAAGTAGGCTTTGTATGCCACCGTATCGGGCCTTCTGTCAGCTCAGGCAAGATTCTCTCCGGCTCATCTTCTTCCTCATCCAAGGGATAATCCTCATCATCGGGGTAGTATGGCTCCGGCGTTGCCTCTGCCTCTTCAACTTCATCCTCTTCATATAGAGCCGGCGGGGTAGGGGACGCCTCTTCCACAGGTATGTAGGGGATTTCTCCTTGCTTGTTGTCCCTAAGGGTGGAAAATACGATTAATCCCGTCGCTACCGTGATAACTGCCGCCGCAATAATTATCGAAATGTATTTTGTTTTATTAGTCATAGCAAACCTCCCTGGGATGTTTGCCATATTTTTTATGAAAACTGATTTTTCGTAAAACCATGTAAATTCTGCATAAAAAATCCGTATGGTGCCATACGGATTTTTTATGCAATATTTACGAAGTTTAGCTCCCCGTACTCTTGTAATGGCTGACTCCAATCCGCCAAAAAAGCATTCCTGCTGCGAAAAATGCCGCCCCTGCTGGGAGGGCTAGCCATCCTCTCCAATATGCCCCGCCCCAATCCCCGATAGCAGCCGCCGGGAAATAGATAATCACCAACACCGGCATTACAAAGATGAAAATATGCCGCAGAGCCTGGGGCAGATATGGGGTAGGAACCCTTACAACCTCGCGGCTGGCACTGGTGAGAACGTGAATCCAATCCAAGGCGTTAATCGTAAAAAACGCCACTCCTGAGCTTAAAACAAACACTCCCGCATATGTGAGAAAGCCTCCAGCCAAGGCAAAAATCAGCACCATCACATTAACAAATGTGAACTGTACGTCCAAGCGAACTAGCGACCATATAATTATACACAGCCCCATAAAGGGCCGAGCCGCCCGATGTATATGAAAGAATGACGCCGAAACCTGTACAAACAGGGATTTTGGCCGCAGTAGTACCCTGTCGAAATCTCCGCTACGTATCATGCGATATGGGAAGTAGCTGAAACCACGAAACAGCGTTTCTCCAAGGCCGTATGCGGTAAATGCCATTGCGTACATCAGCAAAATACGCTCCATACTCCATGCACCAATATTACCGAAGCGACTGAACACCAGTATTACAGCCAATGGGTCACCAACAGTCGCAACCAGCACCTGGAAAATCATCAACCACCAGCCTTTGTATTCCAGCCCGGACAGAAGATTGATTCTGACGAATTGCCGATACACACGAAACTCCTTGAGCATATTATCCCCCCTGTACTATAAGATGAGAAATCTTGCGATTAAGCAAAAACCTACCTGCTGCGATAAAAGCAACCACCCAAAAGATTTGAAGGCCTATGACCCAAAAGGCGTCACTTGGCGCAAGCAGGCCAAGATAAAACCTAAATGGAATGTCCATAAGCCCTGCAAATGGCTGGAAAAGAAGAAATCCTTGCATAAAATCTGGCCAAAGGGCGAGTGGAAAATAGTTGCCGTTTAAAAACATCCCAACGGATTCAAGCATATAGGTCGGCCCTTCTCCCCAGGTCAGCCCAACCCGTACCGCTGCCATCAACATAGCAAAAGCGACACATAGCAATGCCCCGGTACATAAGGAAATCAAGAAAAGCAGAAACCCCTCAATGGATACAGGGGGAGATAATCGTAAAGCCGCTGGTACCCCGACAGCCGCAATCAAAGTGAATGCCGACCTCCAGGCGGAGCGTCCAATCTTGTTTGCCATGGTTTTGGAAAACCAATGGGCATACAAATCCAGCGGCCGGCATAAATCCAGGGCAACATTGCCGTTGATAACCTTTTCTCGGATTTCTGCGTCAACTGTAAAATAGCCCACGATACTCCACAAAATTTGGGTAAGCCAGGCATAAGTTATAGCCTGGGTTAAAGTCATCGCAGCTCCTGTGGCATCCCCTAATGTGAAAAATATCGTGAAAATAACAATTTGCAAAATGCTCCAAATGATACTAATACTTGAGTTGGCAATACCCGCCGCCCGGTATTGCAGATTTTCCGTAACCCGGATTATGAAAAGGGAACGGCAAGCTTTTAATGTCCGACTCATAGTGCAAGCTCTTTATACATTGCAGCGATGACCTCGTCGATATCTTGGCCTTGATAGGTGGCATATTGCTCTTTGAGGCCATCGAACGCGCCATCGTAAAGCAATTGCCCATGTCCTATAACCATGACACGGTTGCAAAGAGCGTCCACATCATCCATATCATGTGTAGTGAGAAGAACGGTAACACCAGTCTGCTTATTTTCTTCTTTTAAGAATGCCCGGAGTGCCAGCTTGGAAACAGCGTCAAGGCCGATAGTCGGCTCGTCCAGGAATAAAAGCTTGGGCCGATGCAAAAGAGCGGCAGCGATTTCGCAGCGCATCCGCTGTCCAAGTGAAAGCTGCCGGGCCGGGGTTGAGAGCAGCCCTTCTATGTCCAGAGCTAAGGCTAACTCTTGGCTCCTGACTTGAAAATCCCCTTTGGGGATATCATAAATATCCCTAAGAAGCTGAAAGGAATCTGAAATAGGCACGTCCCACCAAAGCTGAGTCCGCTGACCAAAGACTACCCCAATATCTGCGACATGGGCTTTACGTTCCTTCCAAGGCATCCGGCCATGAATCAGACATGTACCGCTATCCGGGGTGAGTATCCCGCTCATAATCTTTACGGTGGTGGATTTTCCCGCACCATTGGGGCCGATTAGCCCTACCAATTCCCCCTGGTTGGCGGAAAATGATATCCCCCCCAAGGCCTGTACAATTTTTGTATTGCGAATAAAAGCCCCCTTAAGTACACTCCATTTACCCGTGGGGCGTTCGTGTACCTTGTAGGTCTTGCGGATTTCTTGTAGCTCAATATGGGCCATTACCCACACCTCCTTTTAATGAAGACTCTGCCTTCAACCTGCCGCTGCGCGAGGCAAAGCCCCGCTTGCTTCCTCGCTTCGCAGGATGTTTACTTGATGTTTATTGGTTTTATTTTTTCGTAAGAAGAAATATAACTGTTAGGTATGTAACAAGTAAAACCCGGTTTTAGGCGATGCTATGCTTTTACAGGAGGAATAGTGCTCAGAACAATTTTTTTTACGGTTTTTTATATGTTTCCTTGACAAGTGAGCATTTGTGTGCTAGAGTAGTTAAGTAATCGGCGCGAGAGTGCTGGGTCTTCTTCCTTACCAAGTGTGAAGGGGGCATATTATTTATGTGGGTTTAAGTGACAGCGATGGCTGTCTTTTTTTTTATGCTAGGAAATTGCTTCGCAATTTCTGCTGGCGCGGCCGGAAACAAAAGCGCGCTTTGCGCGTTTTGTTCTGCAAAAAAAAGATGGCCTTCCATCGCATCTTCATGCGTAACAAGACCACCCTATTATAGCAATTTCAATCCAAATTGCGGGATTGAAATCGCTATATCAGTTTTTTCCTTGTGGTTTCAATCGATGATAGAGCCAGAGGCAGAGTATGCTCCCCAATGGAAACACAGCCGTAATCATAAAACCGGCTCTAAGCCCCAGTCCATCTCCAATCACTCCGAATAGGGAAGGCCCCGCCGAGGCTCCGGAGCTGCCAGCCGCCGCGAGGATTGCAAACATCCAGGTCCCTGCCATAGGGAATGCATCCACTGCCAATGACAATGTCCCAGGCCATAGGAGTGATACCCCAAGGCCGCAGAGGGCGCAGGCAATCAAGGCCAATATTGGAATATTGGTAAAGGCCATTACAAAATATGAAATTACAGCCAATCCGCTGCCCATCAGCATCAGCTTGGACTGGGCAGGCAACCACTTTGTTTCCTTCTTTTTGAGAATGCCATAACCAAGACGTCCGACTCCCATCATTGCGGCAAACATCCCAACACCTGCTATATCTCCCAGTATTTTGGGCAGTTCCATTACTTGCTCAAGAAACGCTGATGTCCATTGGGAAAAGGTAAGCTCAGACGCTCCGGCAAATAATATAGCGAAGACCAGCACGATAAAAAGGGGCTGTCGCGCTATTTTTTTTGCCTTGCTCTGTTGAGCAACCGGGGTTGCCTCAGCGATAGGGCTTAGGGCAAATAAAAATATATTGACCAAGGGGACCATACCCCAAATAAGCAGCACAAAGGGCCAAGCCTCCCGTCCGAATATATGCAAAAACACCGTAGTCAAAATGGCAACTGCAAGATGCCCAAAACAGAAAAACGCATGGAGAATACTCATGGCAGAGGACTTTTCATCCGTTGGAATTGCGTTAAGGATGGGACTGAGAAGCAGTTCCAAAAATCCTCCGGCAATGGCAAATATCATGGTACCGGACAAAAGCACAATATACGGGTCAATAGGCACCCGCCCGGCGGCGGCAAACCAAGCCATACCAATAACAGCAGCAATATGCGCTCCAACGATAAACCGTCTAAATCCAAACCGGTCAACGATTGGCCCGAAAATCAATGACACTGATACTTGTATAGCAAAGTTGACCATAACAAGCGCGCCAAGCTGAGTATAGGAAAGGCCAAACTGCTGCCCAAGTGGGACGAACAGAATGGCCGTAAGATTAATGATTATGGCTTGGCAAACGGTGCCGAGATAACAGGCTCGGACGGTAGGTTTGTAGGATGTCATACTTTCACAAACCCGCCTTGGCGGTGGGCTTTATAAGCGGCTTCCATAATTTCTGTAAGAAGAATGGCGTCGTCCATACCGAATAGTATATCTTTGCCATATAGCACCCCGTCAACAAATTGAGGAATGGCACCAGGCAGGGCCTCGGGTAAATCATACTCCCCGGTAAACACCACTTCATTCTCGGCAATCGCAAAGGAACCCGCAGTGCCATGGATTTCCATCACAAAGGGGCTTTTCCCTGTTACAAATCCTGTCTCAGAGACGGCAATTGCCCCGGTGGGATATTTCATTACGCAAACAGCGTTGTCTTCAACGGCATGACCCGTTACATATGTGAATGCGGACGCAATCTCGGAAGGCTTGCCTAGTAGCCATCCAGTCAGGTACATAGGATGGGCACCTAGGTCAATCATGGCACCGCCACCGCATTGTACTTCATCGTAAAAATGAGGAGGCAGCCACCCGGCAGACGCCCCGTCATGGGCATTGCGGACACGTACATAGGTAACAGTGCCGAGAAGTCCCTCGTCTAGTACTTTCTTCGCTAGCAAATTATTGGGGAAGGTGCGGTGGGGGAAAGAAATGCAGAATTTCACATCGTTTTCTTCCACTGCTTTGCGGATATCCGCAGCTTCCTTTGCGGTTGCGGCTAGGACTTTCTCTGTGAAAATATGCTTCCCTGCCTTAGCCGCCGCTACCATTACATCCCGGTGCATATTGGTTGGCGCGTTTATGCAAACGGCATCCACATCATCACGGGCCAGAAGCTTATTCAAATCCGTCTCGAAATCCAAACCGTATTTTTCCGCAAAGGCCTTGCCCTTTTCCGGTTCCTCATCCCACATGACTGTAAGCTTTACATCAGGCCGCGCCTGAAATTCCTTTGCATATCCGTCTGCATGGACATGCCATCTGCTTAGAATTGCTACGTTTAAAGTTTGCATATATTCCTCCATATATTAGGGTTATCGTAATCATATCACTACAATACATTTTTTTCATAGCTTGTCCATCATAGAAATAATGTTATCGTTATCATATTGAAATTTGTTATTATTGTAATTTGCGATAAATAGTCTATTTCGTTCAAAATAGTGACCCGTTAGTTTATCTTTACCAGATTTCAGAACCTGTTTGCGCTCTGGGTCTGATTCATTTGCTATTTCTTGGTCAAATTTATCAATTAGCTTTTTTGTTTCTTCGCAAATCCATGCTAAGTTGTGTATTGTTCGATAAAGTTTCAAATCACCAATCATCTGCTTCCCCTTTGTATCATCAGAAGCGATTGCCCCATATTCTGTGCGGTAAAAGATTGTATTGTAATCTGTATCAACCGGACTATAAAACTGTTTGTTTGTAGGATAAGTGCTGTATATATCACCTTGAAACTGGTTTCCTTTTGCATTGTTGCATTTTTTACAGGACAGCACCAAGTTATCATATTGCGTTATTAAGTAATCTTTTTTTCCTTTGAATGTATCCTTTGGAATAAAATGGTCAATTTCAAATGGGGTTGTTATAGATGTAATATGTAGATTGCAGTATGCACACCGCATATTGAAATCTTTTTCTAGAGCATCTTTGTAGCTTTCATAGTTTGTATATTGCTTAGTGCAGGTTCTAATAATTATGAAATCTCTAAAGTCCCTATACTTCATTATTTGTCCTCCAACATTGCATCCGCTTTTTCCAACAGTTCAATTGCTTCTTTAATAGCTGATGTATCAAAGGCTTTTTCCATTTGGGTTTCATCAAGAGGTTTGTATTCATCCAGTTCATTCTCTGTTCGAATTAACTCATTATAAAGTTCTTGGCTTTGATTCTCATCAACGAGACGATCTTTCAAATTGCTTAATCGACTTTCCAAATCTATCCGAGCAGTAACGTATCGCTGCATGTTCCTGAAGATGTTTGCTGTCTTTTCCTTAGAGTAGCCTTCATCAGTCCTAAAAAAATCACTTTTTCTATATACTTTATCAGGGTCCACAAATGAATGATTTATACAATCATCAATTACATTAGTAAGCATAATAACAGGGAATTGTGGTACTGCCCTTCTTATTTTTTCATAAATATCTGTGCCCTCAACTTTATCCGCTTTAATCATTATTTTATAGTCAATAATCAATAATGATAAGCAACCGGATTCAACATCGTCTATAATTTCTTTATAAACAGTGCTCACTAAAGAATCGGACGCCCCGGCTAAATCATAACTCTTAAAGTCACACTTAATGTCTTTAGGCGCATTAATCTTGATAGTGCGTCGAATAGTTGCTAATTGGCCATCATCATCATCAACTAATCCAATAATAAATTCCATTTAAGAACCTCCTACCAATATTGAGTTTATTGCCGACCCATTATAATTCTATTCATTAAATATGATTTTTAGTCCAAATCCCTCTTTTTTTGCCAAAACCTCTACATGTCCCGAATATCTGTTTATAACTTCGCGTACAATCCATAATCCTAAGCCTGTTCCCTGGCGCTTAGAGGTTTCCCCAGCCTCGAAAATGATATTGGGGGTTGACATGTAGTTTTCGTCCAATTGCGGGCCATTATTCATTAGATACAACACATTTCTATTTTCGACTATTTCAGTTACTATCGAAATAATTCGCTCGTCGGACTTTGAGTCTTCCAAAAACCATGCCGAGTTTAAGAAAAAGTTATTCAATATTAAATGCAGGTCTATTTCAGCCATATTTATTGAGGCATTTTCATTCCCATACATTCTTTTAAATGAAATATATTTTTTTTCCATCAAGGGTGTCCAACTTGATACTATCTTGTCGATAGTAGTGCTTAGCGTAAGTTTGCCCTTGACAAAATAGATTGGATCTACTGCTTTCATTATGATTGAAATCCATGAATTGAGCAGGTTGTCTGTTACTTCAACTTCATCTATCATAGTTAAAGGATTAAAATCTTCATCACCATTATACTCCTTGAAACCCAACAGTCTTTTGACTGCCTCCCGAAGGTGCTGTGTACGGCTTCCTACGTCTGTCGCAATTCGACTAATCTCATGAGAAAAAGTATTTGTCATAACCCCGGCAGAACTAAAAGCCATTAGTATTTGCATGGTTTTTTGTTCATTTGTTTTTTCATTAACTAAGTCTACGATTGTATCTTCATATTCTCTTCTTGAATGTCTTTGCTCATATGTTCTGTCAGATTCATCTGCTGTACGCTTGCTTCTTTTTTCATTCGCTCTTTGCTTAAGTACCGATTCAACTACAGTAGCTGTTGGTGAGACATGCCTTAATTTTTCTTTTCTCCACTTTGCATATTCTCGTAACACATATTGTCTGTCAGCTTCAAATTGCTTGAATGCATTTTCAATAATTGTAATCATTAGCTCATATTCTACACAGGGATTCAACCCTTCCCGATTTGCCATATCTGTTAGGAAAGGATTTGTTATCCGCCCTATATTAACGTTACCCACAACTTGATAAGGTTCTACGCGCCATGAACCATCTGGATGCGACACAGCTGCAGGAGACCTTTGTGCCCTTACCCCAAGGCCAATCCAATCAAATAACGTTCCCTCATCTCCATATGGACGAACTTTAAAAACATCGCGATACAGTTTAATCCCTGCAAAATTACGGAAGAAGCTCTTTCGCTTACTAATGTTAATATTTTTTACAATTTCTAAATCGCTCTTACCGGCTTTTAAAAAAAATACTTGAAATGAAAATTCCCCTAACCTGCTTAAAGCTTTAAGTTCGTCATCCTTAAAAAGTTTGCCTACATCAATTTTATGCTCTATTTGCGTTGCATAATCAGTGCGTGTAAAACCTTGCTCTGAAAAGGCACTCCTTTCCCAAAAGTCATTTATGCTGAATTTATATTGTCGCTTATCGTCAGCCATAATTATGACTTCTTCTATGTTTACATCAATCTCATTTCTGATTATTTTTAACTTTAGGAAGTTCTTGCCATCAAAAATACCTTCAAAACAATAATCATAATCAATTTTTACAATATCTTTATCCTTTGTATTTATATCATACTGAGGACAATATTGGTTCGAGATGATTATATCGAAGGTATCTTTACTAGTCAGAGGTATAATGCTTTGAAGGTTGTTATTTACTTTTTTAAAAAGCCTTTCAGACCACATATCTCTGGTAGGACTAAGGATAATTGCCGTTCCCGTTTCAAATGAGTAGTCGCTTAACAAGCGATATTCATCCCCTGCAAGTGTACGGATTCTTGATTGAAAATCTGAATTTTCAATTGAAAAGTCAGCACGAATCTCGTCAAGGAGCTTTGTATCGGCAAATTGATTCCAATCAATAGACCAGCTAACTAAGTTATCATCTGCATTTTTGGTATATACCTGTGTATTCAAAGAAAGCTTGTCTAATGCAAAACGTCCAATCCCTTTCGCGCCTGTTTTAATTCTTCCATTTTCACTGTAGACATTGTATTCTTTGTCACTCGTACCGATTTGCATCCATATGGTTTTGATAATATTTTCGGTCATCCCATTCCCATTATCTGCAATGATAATTTCATTTTTGGAAAAAAGACGTCTTTGTAAATCCTCTGTTTCCTTATCCGTCAAATCCCTCAAGCGGTAAGCATCTTTATCAAAATCATAATAATGCAAAATATTGTTTAACTCTTGCCCATGAAAAAAACTACCAAGCTTTGATGCCGTAACGCGGTTTGGGATGCTGTGAAACGGTAAATTGAACTTAACAAATACGCATGAAGCATCCGCATCGTAAGCATTTTTTATTAATTCAACTAAAGCACCATCCACGTCAGAGATGTTTTCGCGCCCTATTAGCCGCGCAGTTTTAGCACTTACCTGAAAATTAATTTTAGGCATTACAAAAGCCACCTGCTTTCGAACGTAAAATTATTTATATCTTTGGGAGAAATTCTATATGATTTTCCGTTTGCGACAACCCCTATGTTTTTTACATAATTGAGAAACTCATTTGTATGCAATATACGTTTAGCAACATCCAATCCATACTCCGCCTTAGGGGTTATATACAATCCTGATGTTGGAATTTCATCCCGGGTCAGTATGTATGTTTTGATTTCATTTGTTATCACGGTCGAGATTAATAATTTGTCTTGGTTAAGATGTGATAATGCCTGAGACCTTCCATATTCAAACCATGCTGAATTTTTATCACTATCCCTTTTCGATAATTTTTCCTTATGTTGCTCTAAATAACTCATTCCAAAAGGATATTTGTCCTTAAACTCTTCATTTGAGTAACGCATAAGTTTTCCATTTTCATAAAAGTAAGGAAAAATCACATATTCCATTTTACCATGTTTCATAGAACGGGGGCTTATTGCAACACGTAGTAATTTTTTTTCAATTTTGAACTTCTCTACATGAATGAATTCACCTGAATCATCAAATTTACCAATTATATACACCTCGTTTAGCAGCGTGGCGATGCTGCTAGCAGTATGAAATATATCTCCAAAGCATATATTATTATGTGATTCACTTATACTTTGAAATTTCCACTTGCTTTCTAATGATTGCTTTGGAATTTTTGTTATTGTTTTGTTTGCAATATCATGATACTTGATAGTTTCAGAGTGTTCTTCAGCGTTATAAATTATAATTGCTGATGCGGTTAATTTATTCTTAAAAAGTTTTAGGATTGTGAAGTCGTAAATATCTGTTAATCCAAACAATAATTTATTCCGAAGGGTATCGGCAAAACGATTCTTGAAAATATTACTTGGTATTAAATACGCCATTTTTCCGTCTTTTTTTAAAGAAGCAATGCTCGCTTCAATAAAAGCATAGCACATATCAAATTTACCGTGTGAGCATGTTATAAAGTTTTTTCTAAGATAGCTCCGCCCCTCTAAATCAATTTCTGGGTATGCAACATATGGCGGATTTCCTACAACAAAATGAAATTCATCCTTTATGTCTTTTTTCAAAAAATCACCATTGTAAAGATTCCACGCTACATTTTCGATGCCAAATTCTTGAGCCGTCTCTGTCAAACGTAGCAAACAATTATTTATGTGTGTTTTATCTATTTCCGCACCATATATATCGCGTTCCAGTCCTGCCTTTATCATGGCAACAGCGATATTTTGATTCAAAGCATCACAGATATAACGTCGTACTATCTCCACCAATATATTTCCGGCACCACAAGAATTTTCAGCAATCATCTTGCCATAAATATTTTTTTCATAACCAATTATATCCAGAAGCTGCTTTGCAATAGCATCCGGTGTAAAAACTTGACACTTTGGATATATCGCCATCTACTACAAACACCTCGAACCGTTTTGTATTCTATCTATCATTTTTTCGCCATTTTACTTGATGTTCACTCTATCTGCAATGTATATCCTCACAATTGGGTATTAATCCACCGCCCACGGGTAAACCGCGTCAGCAGTAGCGTAAGTCGTACACCCTGGTCGATGATTATCGCAATCCATGCCCCGGTCAGCCCCCAGCCCATGGGGTAGGTAAGTACAAAGCCGGTAATCGGACGGATTAATGCCACAGTGATTAGCATTGTAAAGGCTACATACTTGGTATCTCCCGCCCCTCTTAGGCTACCTGCCATTACGATCTGGGCGGTTTGGAAGGGTAAAATATACACGATTATTAGCATAATCCCGGCGGTAATCTGCACCACCTCTGGGTTGCCACCTATAGCAAACATGGCAGGGAAATGGAAGCGAGTAAGGAATGCCGTGGTGCTGAGTAACGCCGCAATCAGCCAAGCCAGTCGCGTCCCTATTTTCCCATACATAATTGATAGGTCGGGGCGTTTTTTCCCTAAGTTCTGACCGACAAGGGCGGTGGTTGCCACTCCGATACCGTCGGCAAAGGTAAAGCTTAGATTCATAAACTGCATGGCAATAAAATGCGCCGCTGTTTCCAATGTCCCAAGGCCGGCAATGACCCTTGCATATGCAAAGAAACCCACACGCATAAACAGTTGCTCTAGCATCCCTCCGGCTGTAACCCGGCCTATTGTTTTGACCATAGGCATATCAGGTCGCCAGCTATCCTTACGGCTGATGCGCAGATACGCGCCTTTTCGGAACAATGATTGCAAAGCCAGCGCACAGCTAATCACATGGGCAATAACCAAAGATATAGCCGCTCCGTCCACCCCAAGCTCCGGGAAGCCAAAACGGCCCGCTATCAACAGAAAGTTAAAAATAACCTTCACAACATTAGCAACAACATTGACTTGCATGGTGATTTTTGTGTTTCCCGAGGCTCGTTGCGCAGCGCAAATTACATTAGACATTATGGCAAAAACCAGACCATATCCTGTGATGCGGAAATATGATGTGGCAAGGCCGATGGTATCATATCGGGCCCCGGCAAGTAACATCATAGGCCGAGCCAGCACTACCGCAAGGATAGAGAGCATGGTTCCGCCAACAACTACCATCATCATGGACATACGCAAGCATGACCGTGCCGCCGCATCATCTCCTGCACCCTTATTACGGGCTACAATGGCGGTTACGGCTATGTTTAGGGCGAAAAATACCGAAAAGAAAATCATCCTGGGCTGGCCGGTCAATCCGATGGCCGCTACAGCTTCTTCCCCGAGTGCCCCTACCATTATCATGTCCAGCATACTCATGAGTGCGATGCTGACCATTTCCGCCACAGCAGGTGCGGCGATGTTTAGGGACTGGGAATAAGCCTCCTTGGTGGAAGGGATTTCACCCCGCTGCATCTCGGGTTTTACCATGTAATCCGTTGCGTAGAGCCGCCGAACGAAACCAGGGGGCTTAATCATTATATCTCCCGTCTACCTTCCAGTGCCCTAAATAGGGTCACTTCATCTACATGCTCAAGGTCGCCCCCCACGGGTACACCATGAGCTATTCTTGTTACCTTTACCCCGGTGGGTTTTAGGAGCTTGCTGATATACAGTGCAGTGGCTTCTCCTTCCACATTGGGGTTGGTGGCTACTATTACTTCCCCGGTGGGCTGATTTTGGAGACGTTTAAGCAAGGCCGCAATGGTCAAATCATTGGGCCCCACGCCGTGCATTGGGGAAATCGCGCCGTGAAGCACATGGTAAAGCCCATGGTATTCCTGGGTGCGCTCATATGCGGCCATATCCCGTGGGTCTTCCACTACCATGATTAGTTTGGGGTCCCGCTTTACATTTGCGCAAATGCGACAGGGATTTTGGTCCGTCAGATTGCAGCAAGTATCGCAGTAACGGACATTGGCTCTGGCGTCAACGATTGATGCTGCCAGTGCCTCGGCCTTTTCCTGTGGCAGATGGATAATATAGAAGGCCAGACGCTGGGCGGATTTGCCTCCGATTCCTGGTAAGCGGGAGAGCTCTTCGATAAGTTTTGTAATGGGGCCGCCGTAAAAGTGCATTAAAACATCCCCGGTAGATTAAGCCCACCGGTGAGCTTGGACATTTCTGATGAAACAGACTCTTCCATTTGGCGCAGAGCTTCGTTGACAGCGGAAAGCACCAGGTCTTGGAGCATTTCCACGTCATCTGGGTCGATGACATCAGGGGAAATTTGAAGGTCTAGGATTTTCTTTTCCCCGTTGACGGTGACTTTGACGGCACCGCCGCCGGAGGACACCTCCAGGGTCTTATCGGCTAGATTTTCCTGCATATCTGCCATTTGTTTTTGCATTTTTTGGGCCTGCTTCATTAGGTGTTGCATGTTCATTCCGCCACCCATTGGGTTGAATCCTTTTGGCATTACTTTTCCTCCTTATTTGAGCATAAAAGATTTTCGAGGGGCTGTCTTGCTAAGCAAAAACCATGAATATCTATGCAAAGTCTGTCATTGCGAGCAAAGTGAAGCAATCCAAAAGGTTTGATTTGCTGGATTGCTTCGTCGCTTCGCTCCTCAACTAGACGGCCCCGCACTCCTTGTACCTTGCTTTAAAATGGTGACTCTGTATCCTCGTCCGTTGCCTGGCCATAATCATCCCAGCCCATCTGCTCCGGCATTGGGGGAATAAACTGCTCCGGTTCCGGCTCTGATGGGGGAGGGGAGGTGAATACAGGCATGGGTTCTTTTGCCGTCGGTATTTCCTTCGTTTCCTGTACAAGAAAATCAAGATTAGGCGGGGTGTCTAAATTAAACCGCTCTGCCAGTGCCTCTCTAATAAGATGAGGCCGATTTTTGTCTTTAAGAAGCTTGGCCTCGGAGGCATTGTCGCAAATGATTTTTAAGGTGCCGCCCTCAGCCTCCAAACTGCAACGTATCAGCATGGAACGAACCAAAGGCGGTAATACATTGCAAAGAGACCGCCAGTCCGTTTGGATTTGGGATAGGAACTGTGGGGTGAGGGAACTACCTCCGCCAGCTCTGTAACCTTCGTCATCCCCAGTGTTCCCGTCATCCCGGCCTTGAGCCGGGCCCCCCTCATTTTTGCCAGAGTGGAGGGGCTCCCGGGTCGAGCCCGGGATGACGGTGGTGGGTGTGTGTGGCAGAGGTGAAATTTCTTGTGTGTGTGATGGTGGCTGGGCTATAACTGCCCCTTCTGCCAACTTCCGTTCCACCTTAGCCAGCCGCGCAACCAACCCATCCAACTCCGGCCCGCTGCCCCCTGCTGTCGTTACCTGGGGCGAGCAAAGCCGTAGCGCGCAAACCTCCAGTGCCGTCCGCATATGAGGCGCAAATCGCAATTCACGTAATGTTTCAGAGAAAGCGCAGATATATTCAATTAATTTTCCCCCGGGAAGCCGGGCCCCCTGCTCCTTCAGCTTCTCAGTAATCTGAACGGAATAATCCAGCTCCGCACCTTGCCCAGCCACAAGCACATCCCTAAAATGCCGTACAAGATTATTGGTCATCTGGGTAACATCTCGGCCCTCGACCATAGCTCCATCAATCAATTGCAATATTCTGGCACTATCATAAGCTCCTAGTGCATCCGTAAAATCAAACAGCACAGTCCTATCCACAGCCCCAAGAAGCTGCAAAACATTGGCCAATACAATGCCACCTTCCCCCATTGCTAGGCATTGATCCAATAGACTAAGGGCATCCCGCATAGCTCCATCAGAGTGATATGCAATCTGCTCCAAAGCTGCGTCTTCATAGGAGGTGTTTTCCCCCTGCAAATATCGCACCATGGTTTCCACCATATCTGTAGCGGTTATCCGCTTAAAATCGTATCGCTGGCACCGGGAAAGAATCGTTGCCGGGATTTTTTGCGGGTCCGTGGTTGCCAAAATAAAAATTACATGGGAAGGAGGCTCCTCCAAGGTCTTGAGTAAGGCATTAAAGGCACTGGTAGAAAGCATATGAACTTCATCAATAATATACACCTTATGGGTGGCCTCGGTGGGTGGATAACGGACTTCCTCCCGCAAATCCCGGATATTGTCTACGCTGTTATTGGAAGCGGCGTCGATTTCTATTACATCCATACAGCGGTCGGCGAGGATGCTTTGGCACAGCTCACATGTATTGCACGGCCCATCGGCCTGGGGGGTAGGACAGTTGACCGCCCGGGCAAAAATCTTAGCAGCAGAGGTCTTGCCTGTCCCACGGGTGCCGCAAAATAAATAGGCATGGGAAAGCTGCCCTGTTTCCAATTGGTTGGTCAGAGCCTGGACAACATGGGGCTGGCCTACTAAATCTGCGAATGTCTTTGGCCGCTTTTTGCGGTATAATGCGGTATGCATATTTCTTGTGACCTCTCATATAGAAATTTGTCATGCAATTTTTACTATTTTACACTGTAGTTGAAAGATTCACAAATTGACGGAGGAATTTATGGCATTTCCCCTTACGCATCTGTTGGTAGCAGATGAGCTGTTAACCCGCAATCCGCGCCCTGAGGCAGATGCCGCACAAGTGCTTCTTGGCTCTTTGGCACCGGACGCGGTGCATTATCGCAAAGAAATCCCCGCTGATATGGGTGGAATCGGTCCGATAAAAAAAATATCACACCTCTGCCCGGTTAGCGATGAACCCTGGGGCAAAGTAACTGACAACGACGGTTGGGTTGAACATGTCAGAGCCTTTGTCGGGAATTATCCCAGTCCGCTGGCCGAAGGCTACGCAATCCATTGCCTTACAGACCTCTATAATAATATGACGTTATGGAGAAATTTCCGTGCTTGGCATCCAGTGGAAGCGAGCAAGGGATATAAAAGCGGCTATTACCAAGATTTACGTAACATTGACTTTCGTTTATATCGGACTTTGACCCCACAAGTTAACCGGATATGGCACTTACTTGCCATGGCAGAAGCTCATGATATGCCAAGGTTGGTAACGGCTGATGAAATCAGAGCCATCAATGAAAATATCCTTTATGTACAGTATGGACCTGTATTGCATAAACCAAGCGAAAAGTATAGTTATGTGACATATGAAAAAACCATTAGGTTTATCCAAAAATCAGCTGATTTTATCCAGGAAGTGTTACCATGAAGATGCGAGTAGGCACAGGCTACGACGTCCATCGTCTGGCAGAAAACCGAAAACTAATCCTCGGCGGTGTGGATATCCCTCACGAAAAAGGACTCCTTGGCCATTCTGATGCCGATGTGCTGACCCACGCCATAATGGACGCCCTGCTGGGTGCAGCGGGCCTGGGAGATATAGGGCAGCACTTCCCCGACACCAATCCCGCCTACAAAGACATTTCAAGCCTATGTATGCTCCGTGAAGTGAGGAAAATCCTAGAAAAAGAAAGCTGGGGCATAGAAAACATTGATGCCACAATAATTGCCCAAGCCCCAAGGCTATCCCCTTACCGGGATGCCATGGCCCAAAATATAGCTAAAACCCTAGGCATAGAAGTTGTCAATATCAAGGCAACAACGGAAGAAGGCCTGGGCTTTACAGGCACAGAGCAGGGAATCGCAGCTCAGGCGGTTGTGTTACTTTTCCGGTTTTGTCACTTTGGTCAAAGCCGCTCATTCTGTCAGCCAACAAGAGCACAAGGAGAGTCGAATGAAAATCTATAACAGCTTAACTAGAAAAAAAGAAGAGCTCATCCCAATAACCCCAGGTAAAATAAAAATGTACACCTGCGGCCAAACGGTTTATAACGATATCCACATAGGCAATGCCCGTTTCTATGTAGCCTTTGACGCAATCCGCCGCTACTTGGAGTACAAGGGCTACGAGGTAGATTATGTTCAAAACTTTACGGATATCGACGACAAGCTAATCCAACGCGCCGCGGAGGAAAACACCACAGTCCAAGCCTTGGCGGAAAAATATATAGCCCGCACTCTAGAAGATCTGAAATCCCTCAATGTAAAACCCGCTACCCATAACCCAAAGGCAACCGAAGAAATCACAGAGATAATCGCTATGATTGAAAAACTGGCAGCCTCCGGCAATGCCTACGAAAAAAACGGCTCTGTCTACTTCGACACCACAACAGCTCCCAACTACGGCAAACTCTCCAAAAAAAATATCGACGACCTGTTAGCAGGGGCAAGGGTAGAAGTCTCAAAGGAAAAACGCAACCCATCAGACTTTATACTATGGAAGCCCGCCAAGCCAGGAGAGCCCGCATGGGAAAGTCCCTGGGGTCCCGGTCGCCCAGGTTGGCATATAGAATGCTCTGCCATGGTAAAAAAATATCTGGGAAATGAAATTGATATCCACGGCGGCGGCTCTGACCTAATCTTCCCCCACCACGAAAACGAGATAGCCCAAAGCGAAGCGGCCAACTGCTGTGGCTATGCAAGAATTTGGATGCATAGCGGCATGATTACATCGAATCATAAAAAAATGTCCAAGTCACAAGGGAATTTCCAAACCCTACGGGAAGTGGCGGAGAAATATCCCTATGACGTCATACGGTTTTTCTTGGTGAGCGGACATTATAGGATGCCAATGGAACTGACAGATGAGGTCATGGGCTCAGCCCAGCAGGGGCTTAATAGGATATTAACATGCCGTCGCAACCTTAGCCACGCAGAAAGAAATGCATCAGATAGCGGAGAGGTCGTCAATGCAGATCAATACATCCAAGCCTTTGAAAAAGCTATGGATGATGACTTCAACACAGCAGATGCTGTAACCGCTATTTATGAACTTGTGTCATTGGCCAATAAACACATGCACTCAATTTCAAAAACGGTGGCAGAGTATCTTGGTAAGATGATTGATGACTTGTGCGGGCACTTAGGCTTGTTCTTCATCATTAGTTTTTCTCGGGAACTACAAAGCTCAATTCATGCACATGTAAGACTATCAGAACATGACCCCGAAGTAGAAGCCCTAATAACCGCCCGACAAGCCGCCCGCACCGCTAAGGATTTCGCCGAGTCCGACCGCATCCGCGACCAATTAACTTCTATGGGCATAATCCTAGAAGACACCCCCACCGGTCCAAGATGGCACAGGGCATGAACGCCGCTGCATTAGCCTATCTTGGCGACGCCGTATTCGAGCTATGCGCCCGCGAAATGCTAATCGCCCAAGGCCTACCCGCCCACAAAGCCCACCGCCGCGCCAAAGATATAGTCTCAGCCACAGCCCAAGCAAGCATGTATCACCGTATCTACCCAAAGCTTACCCCAGATGAACAAACCATAATGCGCCGAGGTCGTAACCTCAACCCAATGAACCGTGCAAGAAACGCCGAGACATCCGACTATCGCCACGCTACTGGTATAGAGGCACTATTTGGATATCTATACGATAGTGGAAACAGCACAAGGATAAAAGAAATATTCAATCTATGTACAAGTGAGGATATTTAATGCAAACCGAAAACCTAATCCTAGAAGGCCGCAAGGCAGTCCTAGAAGCCCTAAACCACGAAAAACCCATAGACCGCATACTACTCCGCCGTGACAAAGACAAGCCCCTGGAAGGCACACTTCGCCTAATAGCCGCAAAAGCCCGTGAACGCCGCCTGGTCGTCCAAGAGGTAGACCGAGCCAAACTTGACGCAACCTCGGAAACAGGTCATCACCAAGGGGTAATTGCATTATGTCCCGCAATCCCCTATGCCACAATCCCAGAAATCCTGGAGATTGCCAAGTCTCGCGGTGAGGCTCCATTTGTTATCGTGTTGGACGGAGTCACAGATCCTCATAACTTAGGGGCGGTAATTCGCTCAGCAGAAGCTGGAGGCGCACATGGCGTTATCATCCCAAAACGCCGGGCGGTGGGCCTTACTGGTACCGTGGCCAAAACCTCCGCCGGTGCCATTTCTCATATGGCAGTAGCACGGGTGGGCAATATTACCCGTACATTGGAAGAGCTAAAGTCCGCTGGTTTATGGATAGCCGCCGCGGACATGGATGGTGAGAGCCTGTACAAAGCCGACCTCAAAGGCCCGATAGCTCTGGTCTTTGGCGCGGAAGGAGAAGGCATTAGCCGCCTGGTGAAAGAAGCCGCGGACTTTACCGTAAGCATCCCAATGATGGGTCAAATGTCATCCCTTAATGTATCCGTTGCCGCAGGGATATTGATTTATGAGGTAGTCCGCGCAAGGACAATCCTGTAAGTCATGGTCAAAAATCGCAAAAAAAAATCCCATCTCACGGCAAGACCTCGTAACCAGCGTGCCCATTATCTACTGGTAGATGGTTACAATATAATCCACGCCCATCCGGAGCTTGCGGCAGTCGCCGCCGATTCTCTGGATGGTGCTCGGATAAAACTTTGCGATATTTTATGTGAATTTAAAGCTTTAAGTCCCTACCGGATAATCGTAGTATTTGATGCCCATTTGGTGCCTGGGGGGATTGGCAGCGTTTCCGAATACAAAGATATAAGAATCGTTTTCACAAAGGAGGCGGAAACCGCCGACCGTTACATAGAGCAAGCCGCATATAAGCTCTCCAAGGAAAGTAACCGTGACAGAATCACCGTTGCCACCTCCGACGTATTGGAACAGCTTATAATCTTAGGCCAAGGAGCCAGCCGAGTATCTGCCACAGACCTCTGGAGCGAAATAGAAAATGCAAAGACAAATATGCGCCACCGTCATATAGAAAACACCCCGGTAAAGAAAAACCCTCTACTAGGCCTACTGGATGCAGAAACAGCGGCCAAGTTGGAGGCTATGCGGTTTGGAAAATAGAATGGAGAATAAAATGCAACTATGTAAAAATCTCATAGAAAAATTCGGCATAACCACTTTTGAACAACTAAACAAGGGTTGGTCTGCCGATAAAAAATATATTATCGAAACCGCTGACGGAAAAAAGCAACTACTCCGAATAGCCAATATAAAAGGCCATGACCGTAAAAAGCATGAGTTCGAAATGATGCAGCGCATAGCCGTCTTGGGTATTCCCATGTCTCAGCCCATTGAGTTTGGAGTATGTGCTGACGACGGGACTGTTTATCAGCTTCTTTCTTGGGTAGAGGGAGAGGACGCCATAACCGCGCTTCCTTTACTATCCGAAACTGAGCAATATTTACTAGGCATAAAGTCCGGTGAGATATTACGGAAAATCCACTCCATCCCAGCACCGGATAATCAAGTAGATTGGGAAACACGATACAACAAAAAAATCAATAATAGAATTACCGCCAATCAAGAATGCGCAGACCAGGGCTTAATCGTATGCGGTATGGAGTATATGCAAAGCTACGTTGAAAATAACCGGCATTTGCTAAAGGGGCGGCCACAGTGTTTTCAGCATGGTGACTATCATGTGGGCAACATGCTGATTGAAAACGGCAAGCTGGCAATCATTGACTTTAACCGCTGTGACTTCGGCGACCCTTGGGAGGAGTTTAATCGTATAACATTCTCTGGGGCGGCAAGTCCGCATTTTGCCACAGGGCAGCTACATGGATATTTCGACGGTGAGCCGCCGGAAGGATTTTTCGAATTGCTTGCATTTTACACCGCTGCCAATTATCTAGGCGGATTGAGCTGGGCGCGGATGTTTGGGGAAGAGGAGATAGCCTTTGCCAGAAAGCAATTTGCAGAAATTTTGAGTTGGTATAACAATATGCAGGAAACTGTTCCATCGTGGTATATCAATGATATTTATATCCAATGGGCGGATGGTATACCGTATAAGCTCAAAGGGCCTTATGATTTTACCTTTTTGAATAAGTATGGAAAGGTGTTCAAGGTGTTTGATGAGCAGGGCTCAGGAAATATTGCTTTTGGGATAGAAAGTGATGGACAGAGCAGTCCCTTTTTTGTTAAATTCGCAGGTGCGCCAATCCAAAACTATTTTGCCGACTCCGATGGTGCAATCAATACTCAAGATGCCATTGACCGGTTGAAATATTCGGTTCAGCTATACAAGGACTTGGAACATCCCAACTTGATAAAGTTCCTTGATGCCGAAGAAATAGGTGGTGGTTTCGCGACCATATTCAAATACTCGGATGCAAAAGGAATAGAACCCCTTAACTCCCCTAACTATATGAAGTTTATGCAGCTGCCAATAGAGAAAAAAATGCAGGCATTTGAAGATATTGTAGATTTTCATATACATGTCGCCGCAAAAGGATATGTTGCTTTGGACTTCTATGATGGCAGTATTTTGTATGACTATGAAAGAGATAAAGTCATAATTTGTGATATAGATACCTATCAAAAATCCCCATATGTTGGCGATTTGGGGCTGATGGGCTCAGCAAGATATGTTTCGCCGGAGGAATGCGCAAAGGATACAGAAATGGACGAAATAACCAATGTCTATACAATGGGAGCAACGGCGTTTTCATTATTCGCATATGGCAATCGTTCTCATGACGCATGGCCATTGAGCATGACTATGTATGATGTTGCAAAAAAAGCAATAAACGATGACCGTGTAGACCGCCAACAGACTATTAAGCAGTTTATCACTGAGTGGAGGGCAGCTATGTGAATATTCAAAATCCCCCAAAATTTCACCCAAAATTTCGTATAAAAAATCTGCTTGACACCAAGAGCTGACCGCGTTATAATCGCCGTCGCGAGATTAAACACGGCCCGTTGGTCAAGCGGTTAAGACACGGCCCTTTCACGGCTGAAACAGGGGTTCGATTCCCCTACGGGTCAAGATTTTCATGAAAAGCCGCCTAGTATAATACTAGGCGGCTTTTTTATATGCGAGGAAATTGCTTCGCAATTTCTGCTGGCGCGGCCGGAAACAAAAGCGCACTTTGCGCGTTTTGTTATGCGCTCCATAACAATATAGCGCATGATGGAAGCACAGTAGCGAATACTCTATACAAAAGGCATAGGACGGTGTACATGGTGTTCGCTATTCTGAAAAGAGAGAGTATAAGAATATATGGTGTAAGCTGTGAAGGGTGTAAATAATACTGTTTGAAGAACATCATCACATAACCGTCGAAAGATGTGATAAAATAGCTTTACTGGCTGAATAGAAACATTGAGGGCGCACTTATGTACCATAAACGTGGTACGTGCGCAAAACTTTTATTTTGATAGGAGATTTTGCAATGTGGAGATGGGATCAAGGACGTTTGCTGTATTTTCAATTTGATGTATTAAAGAGCATGGCGGCTGTCCTTGCCAAGTTTGATGGTGTTAAAATTAACGATTGCGAATCTTTGTTTAGGTCACAGTTAATGACGGAAACAGGGATGCCGTTTGCTCCAGACCATTACACAGTATTGCGGAATTACAAGCGCGTTTTTGAGTGCGCTTTTTTGGCGACCGTGTCCAACAAACATCTCATAGTTTCGGATTTTTGCAGAGAACTGGCGAAGCCAAACGGAGATTTTGCCAATGCGGACGATTTTTTGCTCAGTTACATAAACCGTTTCCGATTTCCCTTTCCTGCATTTGATGGATACGACGATACACAAGAGAGAGTATATCCTTTTTGTGCTGTCATTAAATTTCTAATCGTCCTTTTTCAAGGTGGTAAGGAAGCGGTTATTTCCTTAGATGAAATATTCAATGTGATAATCGCCAATAAGTGCACAGGCTTTGAAGAGTTGCCCTTTTACAATGGGCTGCATCCGCAAAACTACAATCCAAGCGATACTGAAAAACGTCAATTGCGAGAAATGGTTATTTTCATAAGCCAATTGAGTGTTTTGAAAGTGTATGGCGGAAAATTGTGGCTCGACATTTCAAACCCAACTGCCATCAATGAACTTATGGAAAAATTCTTAACACCTTTAGGCACAATTCCTAAATCCGATAGGCTTGATGAATTTGCCGAGATGACGAAAATCACAGGTGGATTGGTGCTACCTACAATTGAAGTGTTTACATCTGACAGCTTGGATTTGGAGTTTATTGAGGGCAAACGTAAGCGAGTTGAACATTTCCGTGTTGAGAGAAGTCCGCTTCTACGGAAATATTTTCGTGAGCAAAATAAAAGACCGATATGCAATATGTGCCATATGGATGTTTCCGAAAAATATCCATGGACGGAGTATATGCTAGACATACACCACTTGTTGCCACTATCATCCAGCGTTGCTATTACGACACACGGGACATCTCTAAATGATATTGTCGGCATATGTCCATCATGCCACCGTAGCGTACACATCTACTACTCGAAGTGGCTCAAGAAAAACGGACAAGACGATTTCAATTCTCGCATTGAGGCTATGGAAGTGTATTTAGCCGCTGTGAAGGAGGTTGCGTAATGGGTGTTTTAGAAAAAAAATTAAGCCTAAAAAGTCAAGAGAAATTACTTGATGATTGTGTAAATAGAGGGGTTTCACTCTCCGAAGTGTTATTGCAAAGGGGTTTATCGTATGACGCACTTAGGTACAGAGATTATTGTGACTTTACCACACAAGAAAATAATAGTGAAACCTTGGACGATATGGAAAAATTGCCACCAACAATTCCTGCCGTCAGCTTTTTTTCTGGTGCGGGCGGTTTGAATATTGGATTTGAATATGCAGGATTTGACAATATTGTTTCGGTAGAGTGTAATGAAATTTTTTGCAACACACTCCGCAAGAACTACCCCGACAAAATTGTTATTGGCCCCCCTCACCATAGTGGGGATGTACGTGAACGTGAAGTGTTGGAAAATACACTGAAAGACGCTATTGGCAGTGGCAAACCGTTTGATGGAATTTTTCATGGCGGTCCCCCTTGCCAACCTTTTAGCATCGCAGCAAACCAACGATTCTCAAAAGAGAGCGATAATTTCAAGCGACAAGGCTTTAACGATGAGGAAAAGGGCGAATTATTATTTGACTATCTGTGGTACATCAAAAGATTTCTACCAAAAGCATTTTTAATCGAAAATGTTGCAGGAATCGCAGGGTGTGATACAGATGGAAAAATACAAGACGCACTTGATGAGATTGCAGGACTTGGATACGAAATTCTGTCACCGCAAATAGTTAATGCTGCAAACTACGGTGTTCCACAAAACAGAATGCGTTGGATTATTATTGGCACTCGTATTGGCAAGCCTATAAAATTTCCATCCCCTAATGAATATATAGCTACTTGTTATGATGTGTTTAGTCGTGATGTAAGCGGAGTTGAAAACCATCAGACGAGAGAACACACGGCGGCATCCGTCAAGCGTTATATGCAGCTTGCGTATGGTGTTCGGGATAAACTTGGACGAGTGGATAGATTAAATCCATATTTACCATCCAAAACAGTAATTGCAGGTGGTACAAAAGGTGGCGGACGTTCGCATTTGCACCCATATTCGCCACGTACAATTTCGGTAAGAGAGTGTGCAAGACTTCAAACCTTTCCTGATGATTATATTTTTACTGGAGCGACAGCGCGCCAGTTTACACAAGTTGGGAATGCCGTGCCACCATTGTTGGCGTATAAAATAGCTCTACAAATTCGAGCAGGTATAAAATAGAGTAGCATAGTATATTCATCAGTTAGCGTTATTTCTACCCTTCACAGCACACATCATAATCATCAATAGTTTGCTCAAAACAACAAGAAAGCATCCGAGCAAATATTTTATCGGATGCCTTCTCGGTTGTCTATAATTTCTCATTTGCCCTTTCGCTTAAAAATTATCATTAATACAAGCTTGGATTGCTTCGACGCTTCGCTCCTCGCAATGACGAGGTAAGCGCATAAATATTCATGAAAGTGTTTTGCGTGACAGCCCCTATAGATGTTGTGTTTTATTCTAGCATCTTCATCTCCAACAACTTCTTAACAACTTCCAGGGTCTCGGAATTGGGTTGATAAAATGCCATATCAGAGCTGCATACATTCTCAAATTCTTTCCCAAAAATAGTTTTGGTGGTACCTGGGGCGCAGCCGCCACCACACTTGCCACAAATATTTACATTGGCCCATGCGATTTCCTTCATGCTGGCATCCAAGGGGATGTTTTCGTTTTCCCGAGTATAATTGCATTCTCCGGACCATATTGTCCATGGGCTGGGATAGTCGTTGCCTCCGTCCATATGCATGTAGCATACGGTCTTACCATTGTAGCTGACTTCTGCTCCGTTTACGTCCATGCCCTTTGCCTTTAGATATTTTGCAAAATCCAAGGCATTCTTCAGATTGTCGCCGCTCAGGGCCTCGTTCATGGTTGCTTCAATGTTTTTCTCAGACATTTTTTGCCTCCTTTGATTTTTGTTTGTTTTTTTGTGAAGACGTGCTTTCGTGCGCAAGCCATGCTTCAATACCATCGCTTATCTCCAATACCAAATCATCTAAGGGTATATGAAGTCCCTCGCAGCCGGAATCGCATATGCCGATATGCTCACGTTTTCTGCCGCAGCCATATCCCTTTGAAATCAGTTCTTGTAATGCCACAGGGAAGGCAAGCATAGCATCTGTGTATTTTTCTGTGTTTACAGCTTTGACGGTTAAATCATATCCGCAATTGAGGGATGTATTGATTCCCCATATTTCCTTTTTTCCACGGGAGTATTTTATCTTCTTCCAGAAACCACGTATTTCAACATCGCAATTAAGCCCTTTATCCAGATGAAGCTGATGCAGGCGCAGTACAAAGTTCTGTATCTTGGGGGATAGGGGGAGTATCGTTTCTTTTAGTACGACAAGCATATCCATCTCATCTGTTGAAATAACCCTGTAGTCACAGCGCATTAGAATATTGCGATAAAAATTTGTGCCAAACTCTGCTTCAGCGATTGCCATTGTTTTCAGACCTATGAGCATAGCAGGATTGTCGGGATATGAAATTTCTATCCTCTGGATCTCTGATAATTTTTGCTTTTTGTTGTCTGGGTCGATGCCGGTGAATATCATGCCGCAATCAATTAAGAACCTCAGGCACTCCATATTCTTGGTATCGGATAAATTGTCATAAAAAATAGTTCCCGCCGCAATGATTGCCGCGGCGTCTGTGGTTAATTCACCTGTAAGTCCAATGTTCAGCAGCAATTTCTTTGCATTGTCAAGAAAAGGGAAATTATAGAAAATCGCACTAAGATGCTCTTTTCCCATCTTTTTTGGTTTGTCATACAAATCGCTATTCTGCTCCAAAACATCACAAAACCGCAACAAAAAAGCCCGGAAAGCAAGAACCCCTTCCCGGATATTTGCATCACTGGAAATGTCTTTGAAAACAAGCTTAATTTCATATGCTTCACGTGTTTCGGGCAAGATAAGGCTTCTAAGATGATTGGCCATGGATTTAAGATTCTTTCTCATTTTTCGTACCTCTTTTCAGGCTCATAGGCCTTTAAATAATCTTGATTTATCTTCAAGCCAGGCTGCAAGTTGTTTCTGATGTAATCACCACCTGCCATTCATAGAGCTCGTATCGGTACAGCCCATGCTTGATAAGGGGGCCGCTCTGGGCTATTGCGTGGGCTTCTTCTAAACTTTCGGCTTCAAAGATACCCATGGCACCGTGGACATTGGTGAATACGCCTACCTTGCAATAACGTTCCTTGGCCATGGTGTTTACAAATGCAACGGCTTCCTCGTAGACTTGTTGGTCAAATTCCTTGCCTTCTACCGGATAATCGATTTGAACGTACAGCTTGGCATCATTCTTTAGTTCCATGATGGACCTCCTTTGTTTATATCGTCATTCGCAATAGTTTTTTTATGTTCATGAGAGCTTTGTTGTCGAGATTGAAGAACGCCAATGGTGCGTGGCAGGTGCTTTCATGTTCCTTCCCAAAAATCTTCCAGGGATTTTTGCTGTTTTTACAATATGGTGGTTTGCAAGGGCTTTGGGGGCAATTAACCACATGTGCCCATGTAAATTCCTTTAACTCGTCGTCAATCGAAGAGCTGTCATCAAAGCACCAATCAAGGCCTAACCAAAGTGCTATGCTGACACCGGCAGAAAGCATAGACTCCTCCGCAACCGCTATGCAGCCTATGCTCTTGCCTTTGTAAGTGGGATCCCACCGTATGTCATTCCCACTTGTAAACGCTTCAAATGAAAAGCCATTTTCCTCCATGAAGGCGATTAAATCCAGCATGTTTTTTTTGGTGTCATCTGTGAGCTTTCCATTGACAAGATTTTTGATTTGTTTTTCGGACATTGTGCTACCTCCTTCGCCAATTACAGGATAGTCGTCACTCCTTCTATCGGAGTCCATATTCCAATTCCAGCAACCGCCAGTAATATGGTACGAGATTTACGTCTGTATCGGGAAATGCAAAACTGGCAAAGGCGCATCCGGTTTGAGAGGTATCGTTATATGTCCAATGCAGACGGTATTTGCAATGCTCCCTCGTTGCCCCTTGGAAATTGCAAAAACGACAACTACTCTTTGCAAAGCAGTCATGGAGGATTTTTGGCATTGCGGCAATTTCCTCTATATAGTTATCTGGGTTTTTTAACTTCAATATAAAATTATCATGCACCTGAGCAATGCGTTTGGACTCAATAAAATAATTTCCGTCATACATCACATCCGTATATTTTAAGGAATATTCATAAAATGCCACAAGGAAACCGATTCTTTCTTCGGCGCAGCCTTGTGATTTTAATTCATACCTAATCCATTCTTGTGTAGGGATTTTGTCTTGGTCGGCTGTAAACCTAAAGTCAAAGTTCATATGGCTATAGTAATGCAAGGCGGGTTTGCCTTTGTATGTTAAACTTGACCTGTCTTTTAATGCGCGTTGACTCTGGCGGACTTTGTATTCATACCAATAATCACAAAAGGTTTTGAGAGTGTCGATTAGTTCCGGCATGTCGGGATATTCTACTGTGAATGAGTTTATTGTTTTTCCAAAGGGTTTACCATTGAAATCAGAAATAGTAAACCCGAAATCAACAAGCCGGGATAAAATCAAGTGGTATTTCGATACAGGGCTTACTATGCAGGACTCCGTTTGCTTTAATGATTCCTTAAAAACCGGCAAAGAAATAATTAACTGATGATTACACACTTCGCCACTTTGTGATAAACGGAACAATGTATCAGGCAGCCTATTTACAGAATTGCGAGATTTTAGAACCAAGCCACGTTCCTTTGATTGACTGTCTGTTCCTTGCAATGCATAGTCAGTCAAAACCAAACCATAGGCACTAGGCTGCTTTGCCATGTCTAAGTACATATTTTTCATCAACACACATAATTGTGAAAAATGCTCCCTGAAATCATCTGGCAAGCCATCTGCAAGTGGATATTTCTCCGGTACAGGCAGGATGGTATTGGCAGTTGCTTCTGCAGCATGTTGACAATGGTATCGGTATTCCATACTGTCTGCCTCCTTCACTCAAACCCTTATACTTTGCAGTATAGATGCAACTGGGATACCATAAAAGTCCATCCTTCAAGATTGATGCGATAATATTGGTAGGGGGCTGGGGTACTTATCTTGAATGCTTTCTCCGTATAACTTGTTATAGGCCTTGGAAATTCATCATGTTCGTCAAGTTTTTCCCATGAGCCATTCATGGACACGGCACCATACAGCGTCCATTTCCGTGGTGCATCTGTTCGCATACTTGTGACTAGTCCGTACATCGCAAGCTCTACGGGCTCGTCCAATTTGAATATGATGTTGTGGCTGGTTTTATCGCTTTTGAATTCCCCATATGGCCCGGCATAATAGTATTTATCGTACTTGCCATCAAATAATAAGCACATATTCTCATTGGTGTTGCCTTCCATATCTGATATCTCACTTATGCGCTTATTATCAATACGGGCAAGGCCATCTGTTGCAGAATCATAAAGTGGGCGAGCGGCTGTCCCTCGTGGAATTGTCAGTCGTATGTTTATTAGCTTTTGTATATTTTCGATTGTGCTGGCATCGGGATTACAAATATATAAAGAAACACCGTAGCATACATTCTGAAACTCTTCCCCAAAAAATGTCACATTACCCCCCGGCGCACAAGAAGCGCAACCAATGCAGATTTTCAAGTGTTTCTTAACAAAATCTATTAAGCCCTCATTTTCGATTGCATCTTCATATTGACGTAACTCACGCATGTCTACGTCAATATACCATGAGCTATCGGCATTGCCTTTGCGCTCGCCCCCTATATCAATCCAGCCGATACTTTTGCCCTTTGCCTTCATGTTCCAGCGGTTTGTGGAGCTCCATGGGTAAGATATCTTCTTGACCTTGCAGTATTCTAAAAACGCCAGTGCGTTTTGCCGCTCGCCACCGGTTAGGTTAGAGGCTATTATATCCTCCGCCTTTGGCTTAGTTTTTGCTTGTTGTTTTGCCAGGGATTCATTTTTTTCAGACATTTACATCGCTCCTTAGTAATTCAGTCTATATTTGCAATTGCCTTTTTCCTCATTAATATTATTGTTTTTGCGCAATTTAAGGTATCTACATCGGGGTTTTTCATCATGAGCCAGCTATGGCACACCTCATCAAATTGTCTCCCAAGAACCGTCACGACATTTCCTGGCTTACAATTGTAGCATTTTGCACAATATTTTACATTATTCCAAACCATGTCTTTTAGCCTTTCATTGGAAATGTATTGTTCGTCGTCATCTCCTACGAGCTCAGTTTGCCCATAATTAACATGGTTAATATGCCAAGAGCCATCCTCCAAATTATGATAGTGCGCGGTACCGGATAGTCTTATGTAGCATACCCGTTGATTTTTGTAACTTACAGCCCATGAGTTTAAGGAAGCCCATCTAGGTGATAATTTATTTGCCCGTAAAAATGCTACAAAGTCTAATGCATTTTTTAAGGCATCACCGTGAAGTACGTCATTTATGGTTTCCTCTATTTGGGGCTTTGCGGTTTTTTCAGGCATTTGTGTATCCTCCTTCATGCGTCAACATTGTACAACTGTTTAAAACCGTTGGAAATTCGGGGCTAACCTACACTAACCGATTATTTGTTTTTGATAATATTATTTTTTCAGGCAATGGGTCGTCATTAGCTATTTTGCGTTCAAGCAACGTATTCAAATGCTGAAAAAAGGTCCGTACATTGTAAAAATCATCATGATTCATACGAAGCATGACACGGCCGTGGCAGTTCAGCTTCTTTTTTCCGTTGAAAGTATAAAGGGTTTTGCAAAGACCGTTTTGATAGCAACCGGCACAGTCCACGAGTGCATCAAAAACACGTTCAGCAAGCAGTTGGTCGGTATTGGCGATTTCGCCTAGTATTTCATCCATATAATCAGCTCTTCGGTGCCATGTTTCCACAGGGCCACTGTATACGATGTACCAGCCGAAATGATGAAATGATTCCGCACCAGACGCTACCACGGTATAAGATATACCTGCATCAGAGGCGATATATGTTAGCTTGCAACCGCTTTTATCAACAACACGCTTAAATTTCATGGAGCGTAACGATTTGAAGAAACCATCCATTTCCTCGACAGCTGTTTGAAAATCCGGCGAAACTTTACCAATGGTATTTTCATATGAAGGCTTTACTTTTTCTGTCTTTGAATCTTTAGGGGCAGGCAACTCAAAATCACCACGAATGATTGGAATAGCATCGTCATATTGGGTAATGTTAATATCTCGGATACAGAGTGTGGAATGCTTTGTTACAGCAAAACCTAATTCAAAACCTTCCGCATTAAGTCCAGAAAGAACATCTATTTGCTTCTTTTTCATGTATGGTTGATTGCGTGAATAGAACCGTTCTTCGTCGCCAATCCACACCTGCATTTCATTGAGATTGAGTATTACGGAAATATGCACATATTCTCCGAAAGGAAATCTGTTATCAAACGAAAAATTGTCCCTGCTTGGCTTGCTATCGGGGATTGTAATATCCCAAATCTTGTAGGCTTGAGTATCATGCCCCGACGCGAAATACACATGCCCTTCGCCAATTCGCAATGCAAAAGCAGGATAATCAAGTTTTATCGTCATATCAATACGAAGCGGCAAGCGGTATCTATCCGGAAGCGAGATGTAATGTTTTTTGTATGCAACATTTAATTTTTGTTGGCCTGATATAGAGTGAGTTGTCCATAATATGGCTATATTGTCTGCAATCCTAATATTTGTCTTGCCATGCGGCTTCATATCCGAAAAATTGATGTTATGCGACCTCATGGCTTTTCCTCCTTTTATGCTATCAGTGAAAATATACCACACCATATATGACGACTGTATGTCATATTAGCAATATTTCATGAAATTCTTTCCCACATTTTCTTCAGTGATTTAGCCTAATCTGTGGAAAACTCACAATTCCGAATGCATCGGGTTTCGTATATCTGGTTTTCGATGTTAATAAACCTATCAGGAAGAGCATGAGAATGATTTCCCGGATCGCATTTATCCACATATGAAAAAGCCTGTAAACACTGAAGTTTCCCAATTGCGACTTGGGAAATCCCTATGGATACAAGCTTTTAATTTTATGGATTTCTGAGAAAAATCACGGCAAACATATCAACGCGCCCCTGTGGATAATGTGGATAACTATCGACCAAGGAGTCTCTCCCCTATTAAATACACATCTCCCGCTCCCATAGTAATCAACAGGTCATAGGGTATAAGTTTTTCCCGCAACCAGACCTCGGCATCTTCGAATGAGTCGAAGCTCACGGAAAAATGCCCATGGGAGCCGACTTTATCTGACAGCATTTCCGAGGAAATAGTTGGGTCATATGGCTCTCTTGCGGCATAAATCGGCACAAATAGGGCGATGTCCGTGTCTGAAAAGGCCTTAGAGAAATCATCGAAATGGTTTCTAGTGCGGGTGTATGTGTGGGGTTGGAAAATGCAGATTATTCGCCGGTCTGGGTAGGCGGCTCGTGCCGCAGCAAGGCAGGCTTTGATTTCTGTCGGGTGATGAGCATAGTCGTCTATAATTATGGTGCCGTCTAATTCACCTTTGTACTCATAGCGGCGGCGGACACTTTGGGCTTGGGATAGAGCTTTGGCTATAATCCGGGGCTCGACGCCTAACTCTCGTCCAACAGTGAATGCAGCTAGGGCATTATGCATATTATATTCCCCGGGCAATGGTAGGTTGACGTGGGTTGGTACGCCTGAATTATTCATTAGTTCGAAAGAGGATGTTTCTGCGGTGGTGGTTGTATTGCGTAATTCATCTGTGTCAAAGGTTACAATTTTACAATTCAACCCCTCAGTTATCCTGTCAAACCCTTGGATACCTTTCTGAATAATAAGGGTTCCTCCTGGACGGATATTTCGGGCAAATTTTGCAAAGGACTCAATGATTGCATCCATTGAACCATGGAAGTCCATGTGGTCGGCATCTATGTTTAATATTACTCCGATATATGGATGAAAATGGTGGTAGCTGTTGCTATACTCGCAGGATTCCAGGATAAAATATGGGGAATTGCCCACAAGGTAGTTTTTTTCTCCGATGTAACCTCCGATATTGACTGTTGGATTCAGTCCAGCCTCCACAGCAATCGCCGTCACTAAGGCCGTTGTACTGGTTTTGCCATGGCTGCCTGCTATGCATATGGCGTATTCGTAGTCCTGTAGCATTTTTCCTATGAGTTCAGCTCTCACCATTGAGGGAATTCCAAGGGTGTTGGCGACCATACGTTCTGGGTTGTCGGGCTTTATTGCGGCGTTATAGACCACCAGGTCTATGTCTGGCGTTATGTTGTTAGGGTTGTATCCAATATCTATGTGTATTCCTATATCCTGCAAGTGAGAAGTGACAGCGGTGGCGGAGCGGTCTGCTCCACTGACTATGAAGCCGTCCTTTACCAATGTTTCCGCAATGCCGCTCATACTCACGCCGCCTATTCCAATAAAATGTATGCGGTTGATTGCTCCAAGGCTTGTATGTTTTCTCATGCTTCAGCTCCTTTTTTGGATTCCTATAGCGAATTAAATGAGAAACAGTCCTGACCGAGCCGAAAATCGCGAACGCTTCAATGCGTTTTCGGCGACAGGCAGGACTGATTTCGAATTAATTCGCTATACATATAAATATATGCTACAGTGAGATATTGCGCAATCATAAGTGCCCTTTGTTAGTTTTGCATAAAAAATCCGTATGACGTCTTATGGTATTTTTATTTATTCTCACAAAGGCCATACATATTTTCTCCATGTAATAAAATACCTTTATATGGTATGATAGCCTTAATAGAAGCAAAACAAACGAGAGGTAGGTGGATGTATGCGAAAAAAAGAAATGATCGCAATGCTCTTGGCCGGTGGACAGGGCAGTCGCCTTGGGGTGCTTACTGCAACCAAGGCTAAACCGGCGATATCTTTTGGGGGTAAGTATCGGGTAATTGACTTTCCCATGTCCAACTGCATCAACTCCGGCGTGGATACCGTAGGGGTCATGACCCAATACCAGCCTCTTCAGCTTAATCAGCACATTGGAATTGGCATTCCATGGGATTTGGACCGCCGACTGGGGGGAGTTACGATTCTTGCACCCTATCTCAAGAGCGACCAAGGGGAATGGTACACCGGCACCGCCAATGCCATCTATCAAAACATGGAGTTTATCGAAAAATACAATCCCGACTATGTACTTATTCTCTCTGGCGATCATATCTATAAGATGAACTACGCCAAAATGCTGGATTTTCACAAAGAAAATAAGTGCGACGTAAGCATAGCCGCACTGGAAGTCCCTTGGGAAGAAGCCAGCCGCTTCGGCCTTATGAATGTCCGCGCAGATAAACGCATCTACGAATTCGAAGAAAAACCGAAGAACCCCAAGAGCAACCTGGCCAATATGGGGATTTATATATTCAGTTGGCCGGTGCTTAGGGATGCCCTGGAAAGGGATAGCCATATTCATCCGGACTCGGATTTCGGGATGCATGTGCTCCCCATGCTCCTTGGGGAAAGTGCCAGGATGTATGCCTATCCCTTTGGGGAATACTGGATGGACGTGGGTACGATAGAATCCTATTGGTCTGCCAATATGGACCTGGTCAAGACCGTGCCGGAGTTCAACTTATATGAAGAATTCGACAAGATTTACACTGATGCGGATCATCAGCCCCCCATGTATACCGGCCCGGATGCTCAAGTCCAGGCCACACTTTTATCCGAAGGCTGCGAGGTGTTGGGTGAAGTTTACAATTCTGTCTTAGGCCCAGGGGTAATAATCGAAGCCGGTGCCCAGGTCCGGGATTCCATTATTATGGAAAATTGTTATATAGGAAGAAACTCCCGCCTGCACAGGGTAATCGCGGATACGAACTGCTCCATTGGAGAAGGGGTTGTGATAGGGGAAGGTGAAAATCTCCCCAATGCGGACAAACCCAGGCTCTACCATACAGGGATAACAGTCCTAGGGGAACATACTCTAATCCCAGATAAAGTAAGCATAGGCAAAAATTGCGTGGTATACGGCTTGACCTATCCCTACGACTATCAGGACGGCCGTCTGGAAAGCGGCCAGAGCATTATCAGGGAGACAAGCATAAAAGGAGGGTCAGAATGAAAGCCGTAGGAATAATTCTAGCCGGTGGTAAAAACGAACGCCTAAAGCAGCTATCCTCCATACGAGCCACCTCGGCAATCCCCGTAGGCAGCCACTACCGGGCGATAGACTTCCCCCTTAGCAATATGACCAATTCCGGTATCAAAAAGGTTGCTGTAATAACACAGTACAATTCCCGCTCATTACATGACCATTTATCCTCTCCAAAATGGTGGGATCTTGGCAGCAAGCAGGGTGGGCTGTTTGTGCTTTCCCCGTATCTTTCCAGCGATAATTCTGTATGGTTTCGGGGGACGGCGGATTCTATTTACCAGAATCTTAACTTTCTCCGCCGCTCAAAAGAGGAATATGTAGTAATCGCTTCCGGGGATTGCGTATACAAAATGGACTACAACGAAATGCTGGCCTATCACAAGCGCAAAAACGCAGATATCACTATTGCATACCACCGAGTACCTGACGGCGATGACATACGCCTGTATGGGGTAATGGAAATGGATGCACATGAGCGTATGCTAGACCTTGAAGAGAAGCCCCTGGAGCCTCAATCGGATTTGGCTAGTATTGGGGTATATATTGTGAGGCGGCAATTGCTAATTGATTTGATAGAAACCATAGTGCCAGAGGGCCGTTACGAGCTGGTGCGTGACCTTTTTGCCAGATATCGCAAACGCCTTAAGATTTACGGCTATCACTTCGAAGGCTACTGGCGTAATCTTAATAATATTCACTCATATTTTGATTGCAACATGGACTTTTTGCGCCGTGATATAAGGAACCTTTTTATGGCATATATAAAAACAAAGCCAAAGGATGAGCCCCCTGCCAAGTACAATGCAGGAGCTACAGTGAGTAATTGCGTCGTAGGCAGTGGAGCGATTCTTAATGGCCACACAAGCCGCAGTATTATCTTCCGAAAAGTCTATACAGGAGAAAATTCTAGGATAAACAATGCCATAATCATGGAAGGCACCACCATCGGTAATAATTGCATTGTGGAACATGCAATTATCGACAAAGAAGTAGTAATCAACGAGGGCACTCAAGTAATAGGGACGGTGGAATCACCGGTGATTATTTCAAAAGGATCGGTTGTGAAGTAAAGATGTGTTGTTGAAATAAAAAGAAAATTGTGGTATATTAGCTATAAGAAAGGCCAGTGACAATTAAATAAAACAACCGCGGAACCGTGAAAGTGCCTGGAAAACACTAACACGGGCTCGTAGGGGTGACAACGACATCACCTACAAGCACAGGACAAACCTGCCACCGCAGCAGGCGTAGTATACAATATCTTCATCAATTCTTCAATAAACTAGCCCAGTTACAGGCCTTGAGGCAAACTTAACGGGCCCATGGTGGTATATTGTTATACAAACTTAAAGCGACGAGGTAAGCTTTCCTTAGTGTATGCGCAAAAATAACAGCGCGTAGGTGATGATGGATTGATTAAATTCATCTCCCTACGCGCTTTTCGTTTTCAGTTCCCGCTGGCCTTTCTAATACAAAATTGGAGGTACACCATGAAGATTCTAGGCGCGAAATCCATCGACGAGCTGGGGCGAATCATCGTACCAAAGGAGGTAAGACAGGCTAAAGGCTGGGCAGAAGGGGATAAAATCGCCTTTTGCAGCTACAATGGTATCATCGTGATAGAATCATTTCCACAAGTTCACGAGTTGGAGCAGATACCCGATATGGATAAAATAGGATAAACATAGGGGGCCATTATATTAGTTGCTGCATTACGCAAACTGGATAGTCAGCGTTTTTATGCACTATTGTATCACAAAGAAATGCCAATATTTTTGGAATCTGGCTACTCACAGTGGCAAATTCCGCAGATATATGACGATAATCAGCAAACAACTATTGACATCAAAATGTTATATGATTATAATTACCATAACTTGCAAATGGGTACCCATTTGGCGTTCGTGCATAGCGCGAACGCCAAATCGTGTACTCGTTCACCTTGTGTTGTAAAACAAAGAGGGTGTGGGGGAAATGAATAGAACGACACATCTGCGCAATTGCGATATGTCCCATAGCTTAAACATGTTAGCCGTTTGGATACCTTAGTATCCTGACGGCTTTTTTGTGTGATTTTCCAGCTTGCGCGTGAGATGTTGACCAAGTAAAGCCCCCTTCCAATGGAAGGGGGAGCCGCGGACAGCGGCGGGGGGTTGCCGGCTTGCGTAGTGTAATAGCTGAAAGCCTAGGTTTGCAGCCTGCCTACACAACCCCCTCGTCGCTTCGCCTTGCTAAGCAAAACCATGAATATCTATGCAAAGCCTGTCATTGCGAGCAAAGCGAAGCAATCCAGAAGGTTTGATTTGCTGGATTGCTTCGTCGCTTCGCTCCTCGCAACGACGAGGCAACTGCATAATTATTCATAAAAATGCTTAATACGAGAGCCCCCTTATCAAGTATTCATTAGTACGTTGTAGCGTATCCAAAGGAGGAAAAAAATGCAAAGCAGAGGAAAAAAGCTATTGAGCATTTTGATGGTTATTGTACTATTGTTGTCAGTAACCAACACATTTGCCGCAAATAGCGGCAGCGAAGTACCCTATGGCTATGAGCCATGGCTAGAAGATGACTCATGGGAAGAGTACGAATCATTTTTACCAACGGGAATCACTCGCGAGTTGGCACAGGGCATATGGTTTGATGAAGAACGAGAAATGTATTACATCCCATTGTTGGGATTGTATTATGACTCGGTGAGTGATATGTTGTTCGAGCCAGGTTATGCCATATGGTGGGAAGATGATGAAGAGCCCATAGTATCAGTTTATGAT
>Ga0123355_10000794_pt1 | contig 43169 bp, 37 predicted proteins | sample TergutEmb28metaG_3_FD_89872 | JGI IMG/M metagenome (GOLD analysis project Ga0123355, IMG submission 89872) | Embiratermes neotenicus P1 segment gut microbial communities from Petit-Saut dam, French Guiana - Emb289 P1 | ecosystem: Host-associated > Arthropoda: Insects > Digestive system > Gut ...
CATGGATTGGCTTAAAGGGATGAATAACGTCATTGGATATATCGAGGAAATCTAACGCAACCGATACAATACGAATCGCTTTCGCAGATAGTCGGTTGCTCGGTGTATGAATTTTCAAGGATATTTTCATTCATGGCAGGAATGTCTATTTCAGAGTACATTCGTCGGAGAAGATTATCACAAGCCGTTTTTGACATTCAAAGCAGCAATGAAAATATTATCGATGTTGCATTGAAATACGGCTATGAATCGCCAACGACGTTTACGCGGGCATTCAAAGAATTACACGGAACAACGCCTGTGTCTGCCCGTAAAACGAGTGTATCTCTTAAAACCTGTCCGCCAATCTCTTTCGTACTCACTATTAAAGGAGTGGACGAAATGGAATTTAAAATTGAAAAAATGGGCAGCTTCCAAATCATGGGGCTTGCAGGTTACACATGCGAAGATGACGTATGGGAAGATTCGCTGTGGGGGCAATTTTTAGGCGAAAAAACCGATGGTAAAGGGTCTTTCGACCACGCATTATGGAACAAAAGTAATCCGAATTATTATACTGCGCCGTTTTGGCAAATCGGTGCTTATGACTTTAATTCGGTTGATGGTAAAACGCCGACTGTTATCGGGGCGGAATATAAAGGTGCAAAACCCGATATAGAAAACATAACCATAAAAACTATACCTGAAGCTACGTGGGCTGTATTCACTTTTAAGGGAGACACAGGTTCTAAAGTGAGTGAAGCGGTTACACGCATAGTTACCGAATGGTTTCCTCAAAGCCAGTATGTGCGCGATGAAAATGTCCCCATGCTTGACAGTTTCCCGGGTGGGCAAATTGACGAAAATTATTCTTGGTATATTTGGATGCCTGTTTTAAAAAAATGATTTATTTACAAGCAGAGAGCAAAAAATCAAATCTATTCACATGGCGAAACTTGCATTTACACCACTTTTCCGTTACAATAATATTGTTCCACGAAGGAATAGTGCTTTCAGAAGAAAGCAACAATTAACCAAACATTACTTACGTATTTATATTTACCGCGAAGGTAGCAAGAGTCTCCAGAAGGATACTTGCCGCTTTTGCGGTATATTTTTTACAATAAACTATGTAAAGGAGTTTGAAAAACATGAAAAAAATCAAAAAAGTACTTGGTTTTGTTTTAACACTGTGCCTTTGTGCGGCGTTGTTGCCCGCATTTGTTATTGCGCAAGGTGGGCATGAAGAACAAGGGGAGTTTTATGGTAAAACCGTAATTATTTACAGTGCAAATATCCGTGGTAATATCAATATTTTGCCGCAGATGGCAGGGCTGCGCAATTTGTACGAGGCCAAAGGTGCAGAAGTTGTCCTTGTTGACACGGGCAACTTTATGCAAGGCACTGTATATTCTGCATACGACAGCGGACGTACCGTAATACAGCTTATGGACAAAGCTGGATACGATGTTGTTGCCATAGGCAGCCGTGAGTTTGACTTTGGCACAGGTACCGTAGGTGTCGAGCTGCATGGTATCATTTACGAGGACGACAGCCTTGGGTATTTGCTTGATGAAGCGTCTTTCTATGCTGTTGCGGCAAACATCGTAGCCGGGGACGATGCCCTTTATGCATTTGGGGCCAATACAGTTGTGACTACGGCTTCCGGACGCAAAATAGGTTTTTTTGGGCTTACAGACCCGGATACGGTCAATCAGGTTCTGGAATCTAACTTGGACGGTCTAACATTTAAAGCTGCCACAGACGTGGCGGCAGAACAAGTCTCAGCCCTTTCTGACAGCGATATTATCATCGGGCTTTCCAATACAGGTGCGCCGCTGGTTGTATCCGGGGCAATCGTAATTGATGTGTATTCCGGCGCAGGGCTTACAATTGGTGTTATAATAATAGATAACGAAACAAATCATGTTTTGGCTCATAGCCTTATTAACCCGGCTGGTATAGATTATGACGAAGAAGTATTATATACAGTTGGCGCAGTAAGGGAAGCAATTTATGCCGAGTTTTATGGTGCTGTAGCAAGGTCCGAAGTTACATTGGAAGGCTCCTTTGCTGCGTCACGTTCCGGTGAAACCAATACCGGCAACCTTTGGACAGATGCCCTAAGATGGTTTGCCCTGGAAGGCGGCATAGTAAATTTCTTTGATGAAGATGATATAGAAAACGGCAACGACCGTATTATGGTTGCACCTGAAAACGTTGTGGCAATTTGGAATGGCGGCAATTTGCGTGACTTCCTTAACACTGGCGACGTTACAATGAAAGATTTACAAAGGGTTCTGCCATTCCCTAACCGTGTGGCGGTTATGTACCTGACAGGTGCACAGCTGTTGGAAATGTTGGAAGCCGCAACCCAAGGGCTGCCATTTACAAACCAGACATTTGCCTCTACGGCGGCGTTCCCTCATGTGTCGGGCATCTACTTCACGGTGGATACAACAATTCCGTTTATCGCAGGGGAAGCTTATGGTAACCATTGGTTCCGTGCAAGTGCTATTCGTCGTGTAACTATACAAAGTATAAATGGCAAGGATTTTGACTCCGAAGCAACTTATGCAATTATCACTAGTAACGCTATTTTCAACGGCATGGATTCCAACTATATAAGCTTGGAAAGATGCGAAGAATTTAGCACCATCACATCCGCCTTTGTAGTTGACGTTGTGTGGATGTACATTATGCAAGAACTTGGCGGAGTTATAGATTCTAGCTATGCCGCTCCACAGGGGAGAACCACTATAGTTACAGCTTCCGAGTAACTAAGGCAAGGCATTTATAATCAAAGTTATATAAAATTGAGAGCTAGAGGCAACAAAATGCGAATAGAGATACAACAAATTATTGACGAAATTCAAAAAGTAATTGTGGGCAAACAAGCAGCTTTAACCAAGCTGCTTATTGCCGTTTTAGCCGATGGTCATGTACTGTTGGACGACGTACCCGGTGTAGGAAAAACTACCCTTGCCATGGCAACGGGTAAGGCAATGGGTTTACGATACAGACGTATTCAATTTACGCCGGATGTTTTACCTTCCGACATTACGGGATTTTCTATTTATAACAAGGAATCCGGAAGTTTAACTTTTATGCCTGGTGTGGTTTCCGATGCAAATATACTTTTGGGTGACGAAATTAACCGTACATCCAGTAAAACGCAATCTGCACTTTTGGAAGCAATGGAAGAGCGGCAAGTAACGGTGGATGGTACCACACATTCGTTACTTTCGCCATTTATTGTAATTGCCACACAAAATAATGTTGGCACGGCAGGCACTCAGCTTTTGCCCTTTGCCCAATTAGACCGTTTCCTTATGCGGCTAAGTATCGGCTACCCGGATTTGCAAAGCCAAGTAGCAATTATCCGGGATAGGCAAAAGAGCAACCCCATAAGCAATGTCCGGCAAGTGATACCCCTTAATTATGTGCTACAGATGCAGGACGAAGTGCAAAATGTCACTCTAAAAGACAGCGTGATTGCTTATATTGCAAAAATTGCCGAAAAATCTCGGCAAGACAGCCGGATAGAGCTTGGTATAAGCCCCCGGGGGGCATTGTTTATTGCCAAAACTGCAAAAGCACGGGCATATGTGCTGGGCCGTGATTATGTAATCCCGGAAGATGTGCGAGAGGTACTGGTAGATGTTTGTGCTCATCGTATTATTTTGGCCCAGCAAGCAAGGGCTGGGAAGGTAACAGAGGAAGAAGTTTTGCAGGGGTTGTTAGAAACTGTGAAAGTCCCAGATGGAAAGTAAAAGGAGTGCACAAAGCCTTTTTGCGTATCAGAACCAGGCGCGAAGTAAAGCGGCTTGTAAAGAATTGGAGCAATTATGAATGAAAACTCTACTAAGCATAACCGATAAAGACATAAATGGCTCCACCAAGTTATCCTCTGCAAAGCCACGGATAGCCGTTGGTGTTGTTTTATTCGACAATGACAATAATATCGCTATTTCGCATATAAGCAACTGGGGGATACACATGCTGCCCGGCGGTGGTGTTGACGATGGCGAAGATTTTATAGTGGCGGCAAAGCGAGAAATGTGGGAAGAAGCCGGCTGTAACTGCGAAATAATTGCAGAAATAGGAAAGACATACGAAAACCGTGGCGCAGATGATTGGGTACAGGAAAAGTATCATTATCTTGCCAAGGTTGTAGGCGAAAAAGGCGAATTGCATCTGGAAAATTACGAAATAGCTTCGGGCACAACTGTGTGCTGGTATCCGTTGGAACAAGCAATGCAGATTATAGGCCGACAGCAACATGAAGATACGTATCGTTGGGATTTTCTTAAAAGGCGTGATATAGCTGTACTTAAGGAAGTTATTGGGATGATACAGGGCGCAGGTATTTAATGAACAGGTGGACCAAGTTTTCATCCCGTCGAAGATATCTGCCTGTCGTATGGGCCATTGTGTGGGTTTTAATTGCCGCAGTACTGCATTTGTTTGGTAACAATATAGGCACATTTACTATTTTAGCAGCTACTATTGTTGTCCCGCTTATTTCCGGTATTACCCTTTTTATAACAATACGTTTTGCTGTAAATGGGCATTTGTTCTCTTTACATCTGCCGGACACTTGTACCAAAGGGCAAGAAGTATCGGGTAAGTTAATAGTTAACCCCGGTTGGCTGGCTTCTATATTAAAAATATCTTGTACTCTTGTTTACGAAAATATTTTCACAAATGAGTTGTCAAATTTGCATATAGATATCCGCAAAGCAGAAAATACATTTTCTGTGCAAACTTCCCACTGCGGGGCTGTAAGAATTCGTGTAGAGAATTTTTTGATTTTTGATCCACTGGGTTTGTTTTCATATAAAATTGCTTGCAGCATACAGCATCATATTATTGCACAGCCCATAGGTACTGTCGTAGACATTCCGTTGTTGGACAACGCCCCCGGCTTAGACAGCGACGAATATTCCACATCAAAAGCCGGAATGGATGTAAGCGAAACTTATGCTATTAGGGAATATCGCCCCGGCGACCCCATACGCAGCATCCATTGGAAGCTTAGTGAAAAACTGGACAAGGTTATGGTAAGGGAATTTGGCTTACCCATTGGAAATTCTGTGTTGTTAGTGTTGGGTGTGTCAATAGATGCGGAAGTATCCCCAGCAGGCTGGGATGCAACTGGGGAGTTGTTTTACTCGATGGGTCTTGCACTGTTAAGGGAGAGCATTCGCACAACGGTTGGATGGCAAAACGAAGAAACCGGAGGTTTTACAATTGTTAAACTCCACGGGCCGGAAGATGCACTTGCGGCTATGGAAGACTGCTTTCTAACTGTTGCAAAAAACGAAATGCCTGATAACTTTATTCATATAGGGTTTGAACATATCATTGTTGTAACTCCGGGTGATACGCCAACTATTAAATTTATAGGAGCATAAATTATGGAATTGATTTTCCCAACAATTGAATGGAAACAAGCGGCATTGGAATATCGGCAAGAATTTTTTGATGCCGGTGTTAAAGACATTGATGGAGATGGCGGACTTGATTATGCAGAGACATATGAAGGCTGGCTTGCCCAACTGCAAGATAATTTAACCAGAGTTGATGATAAACGTGTTCCATCTACTACTTATTTTGGCGTTGTTAATAGTAGAATCGTTGGCACTGTTGATATACGACACAAACTTAATGACTACCTGCAAAAATTTGGCGGGCATATTGGTTATGGCGTTCGTCCATCGGAACGGCGCAAGGGCTATGCAACAAAAATGCTTTCACATGCCCTGGAAGAATGCCGTAAGTTGGGCCTTGAAAAAGTGCTGCTTACTTGCGACAAAGGCAATGAAGCCTCTGCAAAAACTATTACAAAAAATGGCGGTATTTTGGAAAATGAACTGGTACAGGATGATGGACGTATTACCCAGCGTTATTGGATTTTATTAAAGCATATGTTCGAAAATGATACTGTAATTGGCACTTTGTCCACAGACGTCCATGGTAACCCATTTGATAAAACCCTGATAGGTTCTTTCGTAGTGGTTCCAAAATCCTATGTATCATCGCCCTTCGAGCTGTGCGAGCAAGAATGGGCCGACACAAAAAAGATGATAGATATTATCAAAGAGTATATAGATGATAAGTACGAACCGGATGGCTACACCATAGGCTGGAATGTTGGGCCAGTTGCTGGACAAACGGTGCCTTATGCCCATTTGCATATAATCCCAAGACACAAAGATGAGCCATTTGCTGGCAAGGGGATTCGCTATTGGATAAAAAAGAGTGAAAATACAAGACCGGAAAAAAGTTGATAGGCCGGAGGTATTAAAGTGTTATCTGTTAATGTCCCGATATCCGTAAACAAAAAAAATCCCATATATTCAATACTACCCGGGGCTGTTTTATTCCTTAGTGTAATAGGCGCGTTATTTAGCATGCTTGAAATATCCACCCCTCAATATGTGGGTGTAACCGCCCCCCTTGGCAGCTTAAAAATTTTAATAAACCACTTGTTTACAATAAGCGAACAACATCAGGCATATTTGTATCAGCGGTTTATAGTTTCCGTACCGCCGGACAGTTATGCTAACTACATTTTTATTGCCCTTGCACTTATTGCGGTTGTAATTGCTGCGTACATTTTTATAATGCAAAAACTTAAAAGCAAGATAATGTGTGTATGCATTTTACTTGCGATTACCAGCATTCAAATTTATTTTGGTGTGTTTTCAGCACCTGTTTGGAATATAGTTCTTTTTACAGTTGTTGCATGGATATTGCTACATGAAGCAAATATTATGGCCTTTGCAGGTTTTACTGTTGCAGTAGTTTTTGCGGCAATGTTGGCATACCCCGGCGCAAACTCATATCTTGCAGAGCTATCCGAAGCAATACGGGATCAGTTTGGCGAAAGAGTCGAGCGTCCTGTGGTAATGGCGGCTGCACCACAGGAAATATCTGCTATAGAGCAAGCTGGGAATATGGAAATGCGGGAAGAAGCTATTGGCCAAGACGGTAACCATGAAGGCGGGCAAGAGTACGGAATCCACAGAGACGAAAGATTTGCCGGGTCACAAATTGGTGCCGCACTGGGTCAAAGGTTGTGGGTTTTGTGGCTTATCGGCCTGGCCTTTGCAATTGGATTTGTCGTGCGGTTTCTTTTGAAGCTTAAAGATGCCTACAAAAGGCGAGGGGTTTTTAACTCCCAGGATTGTGCCGCCGCTATAGACAGCATGTTCAAACATATTATTGAATGGCTGATCGAGTTTGGAGTTGACCCGCTAAATCGCCCCTTTGCGGATTATGCAGAGCAAATTAAAATAATATTGCCCGGCGAACATTGCAAAAATTATCTTGAAATTTTATATTTATGGCAAGAGGCAGTTTACAGTAGCCATACAATGACAGAAAACGATAAAAAACAAGTGCGCTTGTTTTTGAATAATACAAAAAGAGCTCTTGTGAAAACCCAAAACCCATTTACAGGTCAATGGGTTAAATTTCGGTTGTTTTTACGAAACGGGGTGCAAAATGCAGAGGTATAAATACATTTTTGTTTTAGCATTTCTGATATTTGCCCTGTCTGGCTGCCGTGTTAGGATTATCGACGTTGCTGCAACTATTGAAGACAATTACGAACCTGAAATTGCAGACGATGTTTCTCTAGTAGAAGAACTCCCGGAAATTCCATATTCACCGGAAGCCCCTGTACCGCCGGAGCCTGTCGAAGAAGAACACCTTGAAGAAGAACCCCAAGATGAAGAAGAACCACCAGAACCAACTCCTCCGGAGCCAGAGCCCCCAATTGATGAGGTAGAAGAAGTTTTAGAACCAGAAAATATAGAACCAGAAATTTTAGAACTCCAGATAGAACCCTTAGTGTATGAGAGCATCGAAGTCCCCCGTTACGACGATGCCACTTCCGGTATAGTGGCAGGGTACGAGAAAGCTCCCGTCCTAACAGATACCCCTGAAGGTGACGACATAACCTATATAACAATAGAAGACCCATCGCCCGACGCAGCAGGGGATACAACATTAGATGCCGATGGCGACGGTACATTGGGCCTGATTATCGACCACCATACAGGAATTCTAAGCCGTGGCCTTGGCTCACTTTTCGAATGTCAGCGGCTGTATGTTTATCTCGAGAATTTAACAGATTTTCGTACGGTTAACCGCTCATCTTTCGAGCATGCTTTAATAACGGATTCAGGCGGCTTTAATGTAGCCGCCCGCCGTGGGAATGACGGGCTTATTGTAGATGCGGAATGGGTACAAAGGCGAAACCCCGCTGTAATTATCAGAATTGTAGATTCAAGCATATTAGGGCGCAATATCAACGATACAGGCCGTGCTTTTGCTTTTGGCAACGAAATTTTAAACCGCCCCGGCTTTGAAAATATTAATGCTGTAATAAACAGGCAGGTTCTGCTACTTTCCGATGAATTATTGCAATCCTACGAAGGGCGGCTGATAGCAAAGCTGCACATTGCCCATGCTATGTATCCTACCTTGTTTGCAGATGTGAATATGTCAGAACTTAACAACGAAATTGCTGCAGCAGGCGGTATAGATTATTCTGTCGGAATATTTGCTTACTCTATGTAACTTAAATGTGGTATAATTGTGGCAACCTCTATAAGGGGTTGCTTTTTTTCTAATGGGGCTTCGTCGCTTTATTTTTAAAACCTAATAACAAGGGAGAGATAAATTTGCTTCAACTAAAGAACATCACAAAAGACTACGTAATAGGCACAAACACCGTAAAAGCTTTAAAGGGAATTGACTTAAAATTCCGTGATAACGAATTTGTATCAATACTTGGCCCATCCGGGTGCGGTAAAACAACTATGTTAAACCTTCTGGGTGGCCTTGATATATACACCACCGGGGATTTGATTATAAATGGCAAATCTACAAAAGATTTTTCTGATAGGGATTGGGACACTTATCGCAACCGCCGTGTTGGTTTTGTTTTTCAAAACTACAATTTAATTTCCCACCAGACGGTACTTAGTAATGTGGAACTTGCACTTACCCTTTCCGGTGTATCTAAACCGGAACGCCGCAAACGTGCCATAGAAGTACTGGAGAAAGTTGGCCTTGCAGACCAGCTTAATAAAAAGCCCAACCAAATGTCTGGGGGGCAAATGCAGCGGGTAGCAATAGCTCGTGCCCTCATTAACAACCCAGAAATTTTGCTTGCAGATGAGCCAACAGGGGCACTGGATTCTGAAACTAGTGTGCAAATTATGGAGTTGATAAAGGAAATTGCCAAAGAACGCCTTGTAATTATGGTTACTCATAACCCGGATCTTGCGGAAAAATATTCGAACCGCACAATTAAGCTATTTGATGGCGAGTTAATTGGCGACAGTAATCCGTATGAAACAGGAGAAGAAAAAATCGTCGCTGCAAAAAAAGGCAGGGGAGAGAGCAAAACCTCTATGTCCTTCTTTACGGCTTTGTCTCTTAGCTTTAACAACTTGCTTACCAAAAAAACACGTACTTTCCTTACTGCCTTTGCAGGAAGTATCGGCATTATAGGCATTGCCCTTATTATGTCCCTTTCAAGCGGTTCCCAAGCGTATATCCAAAGGGTGCAGGAAGACACCCTTTCCCAATTTCCGCTTATTATAGAAACCACAACCGCAGATATTTTTTCCATAATGGCTACTATGGCAGAATTGCAAGGTAACAGGCCCGATAGAGGTGCCCTTTTTGCAGTGTATTCCAATAATGTAATGAACAATTTAATGACCGCAATGTCCGAAGGGCTGGAAGATAATGACCTTCGTGCTTTTCGCCATCATATAGAATATAACCGAGGGACAATGGATGCCCTTACAAACGCTATCACATACACTTATGATATCCATCTGAATATTTTCGCTTCTGATACTTCATACGGTGTACATCAGGTAAACCCGAGTGACTTGTTCCGCGGAATGGGCATGGGCGGCCCTATGGGCGGTGGTATGATGGGCGGCGGCATGAATATATGGACAGAAATGATAAACAACCCGGAACTACTTGCCCTGCAATACGATGTTTTGGCCGGGCGTTGGCCTACACAAAAAAATGAAGTAGTATTGATTGTTGACGAAAACAACGAAATCACAGACTTTGCACTTTATACACTGGGGCTAATGAACCCGGAAGAAATTAATGCAATGATGCAAGCCATGCAAATGGGCGAAGAATTTACAACGGAAATATCACGGTTTACCTATGACGAGCTGCTTGCACTTACATTTAAAATGGTATTAAGCTCCGATATGTTCCAAGTAAACAATGGTCTTTGGGTAAACACGAGCGACGACGAGGATTTTATGGTTGGGGTTATAGAAAATGGGCTGGAATTGCAAGTTGTAGGTATAATCCGCCCGTCGGATGAAGCTGTTATGACATCCCTTTCCGGAAACATAGGTTATTTGTATACCCTGACAGAATATATCATCCAACAGGTTAACGCTTCCCCGGTTGTTGCGGCCCAAAGGGCATCATCAGACATTGATATTTTTACAGGGGAAGAATTTAATGGGGATTCTACCTTTGAAAGAAACCTGGCAACCTTGGGCGCAGTGGATATAGAAATACCAAGTACAATCCGTATATACCCTAGAGATTTTGAGTCTAAAGAAGCCATAGAGCAGTTTATCAGCGATTACAATAGGATGGTTTTAGAGGCCGGCGGCGAAAACACAATTCACTATACAGACTTTGTTGGCATGATGATGGCGTCTATCAGCACCATAATAAATATGATTAGCAACGTGCTTATTGCCTTTGTGGCTATTTCTCTGGTTGTATCGTCTATAATGATTGGTATAATCACATATGTATCGGTGCTGGAAAGAACAAAGGAAATTGGTATTTTAAAAAGTATTGGTGCAAGCAAAAGAGACATATCACGGGTATTTAACGCAGAAACCCTTATTGTCGGTTTTACAGCGGGTGCCCTTGGCGTAGGCGTTACGGCACTGCTTACAATACCCGCCAATATAATAATACACCATTATACTGGCGTTTCCGGCATTGCGGCCCTGCCTGTACTTGGTGCAATTGTGCTTGTTCTGCTTAGTATGGCACTTACTTTGGTTGCAGGATTAATTCCGTCGCAAATTGCCGCAAGAAAAGACCCTGTTGTTGCATTAAGGACAGAGTAGGGGTAAGTTTTAATTAAAATATATTTGTGGTAGCTATGTTTTGCAACAGACACAAGAAATATATTGAACGTGTACTGTGAAGGGTGAAATAACGCTACCTTATTAACTCATAAAGAAGAACCGTTTCAAGGAGCAACCCAAATGCTTTCATTGCCCATTCTATCATTCCGGGAAATCTTCTACGGATGTTCTCGTATGAATCCCTTGGGCTGTGCAGGAAATTTGTGAAAGTATTCCGGTCGATTCCCCAAAATGCCATTGTCGTATGCCCTTTGTATAAAAACAGTAATTGATCACCGCCTGTCACGCCCAAAGAGCGAGTCGAAACGCCATGTGTATCATTAAACCTATCAGTAATTTCTATTAATTGCTTAGAAAGACTGTTTTCATTCAATTCAAACCCATATCCTGCTTGTACCAGCAAATACGGCCCTTCGATAAGTATATCGGCGTTGATGTAGAGTATAATATCTTCGCGTTCTTCCAGCGTAAGAGAATTGTAGAAATAGAATGTACCAAGCATTCCGATTTCGTGAGCACCAAAGAACACATATACCAAGGTGTGATAGTTGTCTGCGTTAAGCATTCGCTGGGCATTTTCCATTAGAAGGGCTACGCCGGAAGCATTGTCACTTGTTCCCACATATCGAAGACTATCATAGTGTGCGCCAAGTATAATTGTTTGTGTGCTTCTGCCGGGGATAGTCAAAATAACGTTTTGGCTATAGTTACGCACCTTGTGTCCTTCATGCCACCCCTGTTGCATTGCTTCATATAAGCTAGGCGAACCCCAACCAAAATAATCTTCCCATCCGACAACGTCCTCATATGAAAATGCCTGCATTCGCACCTGCGAATTATCAAAACCCTTAGCAAGCAACATATGTTTGAGCCATACAGCGGCGTCGTATTCGCGATAAGTAAACGGAACTCGGCTTGGCAAATAATTGCTAATATGTTGAACATACCAATGACCAATTTTTCCGTATTCATCGACTGGAAAAATCATGGAAGCAAAATCAATCGAATCAATATTTATTCTCTCGAATAAAGTTGATTCGATTTCAATTATGCTGTTATTTGTGTTGCTTTCTTTATTATAAGCATCCGATTCCTCCAGCTCCTCCGGCAATGAGGACTCCAGTTCTTCGTCATATTTGCCTGTATTTATGCTATCGTTATTATTTTCATTAGGCAAATCATTTCTTTCTCCTTCACATGCCGACAGCATCAGCGGCAATACAATCAATGCTGAAATTGCAACAAAACGAAACCATTTGCACAAGTTAAATCACCCTCACTATATATTTTACACATATACCACACTTGCTAAGGTATATAAATGCGCCCGTGTTTTATATTGCCACATATTCTCTGCACAAAATTCAAGATAGTCATCTTTATGCTTAACAAAACAGCCCTTTGTTTTCATAAATGAAAATTTCTTAAGCATCGTGCTTTATTTTGTAACCCACATTGCCGGGCGGATACCCACATTAAAAAGTTCTGTACTTGAACGGTTAACAAAATCTCCGGTTACGGCAATTTTTCCATCTGTCGTTACTGTAGTAGTCAGATATGGTAAATTCCCTGGGGTTCTAAGTGTCCACCTACAGGGCCAATTATCTACATTCACTGCCCGGCGGGCATTGTTATAGCTGTCGTCTATATAGAACTTACCGTTTTTGCATTCGGTTTTTCCATCGCTACCAAGATACTTCATAACTTCGTTTGTGGATAATAGAAAAATTTTATCTGTGGTATCTGCATCATTGCCGCCGAACCAAAGCTTATTACATACTTGTGTTTCTGCTATCCGTAATTGTTCTTGGGGGTTAAACTTACTGAAAAATGTAGTATTTAAATATTTACGCACAGTGGAATTGGCCCAGGTTACATCATCAAAGGTGTCGTGGTACTTACGCAGTTCTATAATTTTTTCGGATAACAGCAGCATTTTGTTATCGTTCATCTCTAAAACCAGCCAATTATAACCACCAAAGGGTATGATGTCTTTTTCTGTTGCGGTAGTGTTGTTGTAATTACTAATTGGCGGAATGGTATTTGCCGCCACAGGCCGCCATAATGGGTACAGTACTGCGTTGTCTGCAAACACCATTAGTTCGCCCACGGGCTGGTAGTTGAAAGGGCCGTATGCGCCCCCTCCAAAGTATGGGGTACTGGCTTCTAAATAAGTTGGTATGCCAAGTTTATCAAGTTTGTCCAAGTGATATTTTAACAATGCACCGCCTATGCCCATTCCTTGCATTTTGTTATGCACCACAAAGCCCACAAGCTGGTAAAATGGCTCCATTGGCGGTTCGCTATCATGGGACTTGTCGCATACGGCGCGAAACTGAGGGGCATATACCCCTACTGCCTTGTCGATATCATTATAAATACTCGCGTCTACATTATGTGGGAGCCACACCGCAACACCTATAATACCCTTGCTTGAGCTTTCTGCCACATGGGTTACACATCCGGCTGCAGTAAGATATATTTTATAATAATCGAACAATACTTTGCGCCGGTGGTTGTCGTTATCTACAGACCATTTAAAAAATACATCTTTGTAGTACCCTGCAGATAATAAATCTGCTACGTTGTCAATTTCTACGGGGTTTATGTCCCTTATGGTAAATTCAGGTTTATTCATGGTTTATGCCCCTTTCAGAAAAAGTCTATTAACTACCTGCTGCGCAGAATTTGTTAAGCCTCATCATGGTGTGATTATACCACAATAACCTCGTGGTATGAAAAAATGCAAGCTATAGTCGAATAAGCCAAAACCGTCCTTTGATGCTGACAATTTTCCAGTACTTCTGCGTTGCAACAATCATTGTACACCGCTAGTGCGCCGCAGCTTATCGCTCCTTGAATTGCAGAAAATTCCTGCATCTTAAAGGACGGTTTTCAAGCCATCAGAAACATTGGCATAATCATATTGTGGAATCTAAAACAGATTTATCAAGGATGCTTTAGACAACAGCAATTGCATTGAACCTGTTGTCCAGTTATGCTAAAGTGAAGTTTATTAATTATTATGTCAAATTTATATACTAGACTTCATGCAAAATCAAAGCAATCCGAATAAGATGTTCCCAAAGAAAAAGTGGTGGTAAGAAATGAAATACCATCTTATATTTGGATATGAAGACGTAAAATTCAGACGGATAACGGGGATAAAATCAACAGCTGTCGCAAAATTTGACGGGTAACCAAAATGTACTATCAGGGGGTAAGCATACATTTTACATAACAATGACCACACCAATCGCAATTGTTAAGCCAATTGTAGTGATTTTGGTCATTTTTGTTATATTATATAATTCGATAATCGTGAATGTGTTGCCTTATTTACCACATTTTCACCCCTGTGGAAACAAAATTAGGTGGATTTGGTTACAAAGTAATATATCTGCGGGTTATCTATATAGTATGAAATAACAATAGCCACAAAGGGCATCTTGTTGACACGCACATTTTGGCAATATACAATAGCACCAAGTGCTTAATAATCCATTTTTTGCCATGTGCGTGGCCACTACATGGCAAGTACCCCACTAGCGACATTGTCGCAAAATCAAAGGAGGAATTAATGTGTTAAAAAAGAAACTAGTAGCTATGCTATTATCACTGGTGTTAGTACTTGGGCTATCCCCTGTAAATGCTATTGAAGGATATACGTCGGTATATCCTGAAAATCAGTACTTCTATATCGACTTGGACGATTTAGAAATAATTGATGATTTTGGATTGCTTGAACAATTTGATACACGTTTATTAGAATGCGACTATCTTTTTGCTCAATTTCTTGAAGTGCAATACATCATGAATGCACAATCAAAATCAATTGAAGCATATAGTCTACTAATGGAATATTTCCTAACCATTGTAGATGGGAATGCAGAACTTGTTTTCCCTAACAATTACGCAGGAGCTTTTGTAGATGTTGATACACTTGTTATTCGTCTAACAGATATTAGCGATGAAGCTACAGCGTTTTACAAAAACATACTGGATGCTTTTACAAGTGAGGTTGTGTTTGAGCAAGTAAGCTTTTCTATGAATCAATTAACAGACTTTGGCGAAATATTTGTATATGCCATGGATGCGCCTTTAGTCTCTTTTGGCGTTGACACTCTTGAAAATTCGTATCTTATAGTTTTAGATGAAAACTATGACTATAGCGCACAGATAGTTAACAATTTCAATGTTTCAGCCAGATTCCTGCCTATTCCGGTAAGGTTTGAGTTAGGGCAACCAATGGAGCCTACCAGTGGGTTGACCGGTGGGTCAGCCATTATTAATTCCAGACTTAATAACATGTCTGTGGGTGCTACCGGATACCGTGTGGTAGGGAATGTGCGCAGAGGAAATGCCTTGCTTACGACCGGCCATGCCTTTATAGGCTTACCTGTTGGAACGTCTGTGATAAGAACTGGGCAAGTAATTGGCACATTGGCTATGTTCAGGGTCGGTAGCCATTCAGCGGGAAGTCCAGGTACTGCAAACGGAGATTGGGCTATTATAGATTTAAATGCTAATGGGCAAGCACTGGTCACTCGTAATTTAAGAAATGGACTAGCTCTTAATGGCGTTACTGCAAGTCCACCCGTTGGAACTCAAGTTTTTGGGTTAGGTCAACTTGACACAGTGTCTGGTTCGGTACTTTTTGTCAACCAAAGCGTATTTGACAGCGTTAATCACATTACATTATCAGGGATAACTGTTGCTAGCGGTGGAGGTGCTGTACGGCCTAGTAATAGCGGTGGAACTGTGTATGTATTAGTTAACCAGCGGCCAGTTCTGGCAGGCGTTATCCAAGGTAACGGTGTTACTCAGTGGGGTTTTTCACCATTTTTGTGGAAATCTGCACATTTTGCAGGCTTATAATATCTAAATGCATTTTCGAATTGCAATGCAGACATTTAAGAGATATAATCGCTTAAATGTCTGCATTGCATATTACATATGTAAAATAAAGATGAAACTTAAGGTGAATAGGTATGAAAAAATTATTTTTAGGCATTTTTATTATAGTAATTGCTTGCACAGGTCTGGTTTTGTTAGTTGTTTTTAATAGTACATACGTGCCAAACGGTACAATAATTTCAAATGATAAAATGGAGTATCTTGAATCACAACAATATATAGAGATGCACATAATACAATACGACGAGGCTAGTGGACTCCTATACATGAAATTTATAAACAATACAGAACATTGGCATGAATTCGGAGCATTTTTTAATTTATACAAAAAAGATACAGGTCTGTGGCGCCATGTGCCTTTTCCATGTGATGTCTTTTTTCCACTTCTCGGCTATATTATTACTTCTTATTCGTATCGTGAGCATACTACAAATCTACGTGGTATCTTTGGAGATTTGCCGGATGGAGAGTACGCAATAATAAGAGATGTTGGTCGTTTCGATACTTGCCCAGACAATGATTTTCCAGTAGTCGGTAGGTTTATAATACAATCATAAAAAATAAAAAACGTGGTTCTTATTCGTCATAATTCAAGGTGAAGCAAAGGTGGATAGGTATGAAAAAATTATTGATAGGCATTTTAATTATAGTAATTGCTTGCACAGGTCTGGTTTTGTTAGTTATATTTAATAACACCTACGCACCAAACGGCACAATAATTTCAAACGATAAAATGGATTATCTTGAATCACAACAATATATAGAGATGCACATAATACGATACGACGAAACTAGCGGATTCCTATACATGAAATTAATAAACAATACAGAACATTGGTATAATTTTGGAGCAATTTTTAATTTATATAAAAAGGATATAGATTTGTGGCGGCATGTGTCTTTTCCATATGAAGTCTTTATTCCAGCTATCGGTTATATTATTCTTTCTTATTCATATCGCGAGCATACTACAAATCTACATGGTATCTTTGGAGATTTGCCGGACGGAGAGTACGCAATAATAAAAGATGTTAATCGCTTCGAGATTTACCCGCCTTGTGATTTACGAGTAGCTGGTAGGTTTATAATACAATCATGAAAAATAGAAAACATGGCTCTTGTTCATAATAATTAATGATGAAAATTTCAGGCGTATATGGGGATACGCATTAATTCCATATTGTCAGGCAAAATCAATCTTTGGGATTTATGCCAACTGGCATGTTTAGGGGTGAAATTTATAGCCATTGCTGTTACCTTTGGTGCTTTAATTGGTGGTTTTTTTTGGCGTATTGTGCCTGTGATAAAGTATGTTTTTATTTATCAAGGAATTAGATATATGGCAATTGGTATTGTTTTCTAATGGAGTGGAGGTGAGCAACATGGCAGTATAAAGCATTATCTACAATATAAATGATTTGATAGTTTAATTTTGAGCTATTAGTTGCAATCAGCATGTGCTGATTAATGTGGCAAGCAAGGCAGGGTGAGGTCCACCCGGATCGACCTTGTGTTGCATGGTCGGCTATGCAACGTTATTGTTCGTAATTTTAAAAACACCAGCAGGAAAAAACGAGAACCTACATAACATGGGACTTTACAGCATTATGCCATTGTCTACTTTAATAACTTACTCGACTATAACAAAGGACATGCAACAAATAATACCGTGTTTTTTGCTTGACTTGCATAAATTTCAACTTGAATACTTAGCCATAAAAGCGTACAATAGAATTATAAGAAATTTCATGTTTATATCGTATATACATTTATACTTACTGGAGGACTTATAATGAGTCGGAAGCCACTACTACTGGAAAAATGGGATTTTATTGTGCTGCTTGGGGAGTCCGGTGGCGGGAAGGGTACATTGGTGCAAAATATTTTGGGGTATTGGCTGCCGGAGCTTAGTACTGCCAGTATGGGCGATGTGTTCCGTAAAAAATCTGCAGAAGACCCGTCACTTAAAGAGTATACGGAAAAGGGTATTCTTGTACCGGATAGCACAACATGCGCCATTTTCCGGGAATTTGCCCTTGCAAATACCCCGGGGCTTATAGATGGCTTCCCAAGAAACCGCCAGCAAGCCATAGACCTTATCAGGTTTGCCAAAGAAAACAACTGGCGTGTGCTGGTTGTGGATATCAAATGCGATATCGAGTACATTATTCAACGCTTGTTAGCCCGTAAACGTGAAGATGATAACCTGTCAATTGTCTACAGCCGCCATAAAGCCCATAAAGAACTTCATCCTTCCGTAATGGAGGAACTAAAAAACCGTCCGGACTTATTCGATGTAATAACATTAAACGGTAACCGTCATTCGGAAATTGTGTTTACATCTTTTCTGTTAAACGTACTGCGCCTTGTGGATATGCTGTATTTCTACGACATGACAAATATTAGTACAGATTTTAAAGTGGATAACAACGAAACCACAATTAACCCGGCTATTAACAGGTGGGTGTGCAGCTTCCTTACTAGCATCCAAAACAAGATGAACGACAACAGCCAGGGTTAGACCAACAGTGGATATTTTTGAAGAAAACCGTAATGTGCTAAAAAAACAAGCTCCTTTGGCGGCACGAATGCGCCCTACATCTTTGGAAGAATGGGTGGGGCAGGAACATATAATTGGCAAAAACACATTACTCACCCGTGCCATAAAAGCCGACAAGCTTACATCTTTAGTGCTGTATGGCCCGCCGGGTACAGGCAAAACATCTTTGGCAAGGATTATTGCCGGTGCTACAGAATCTGTTTTTACCCAGCTAAACGCAACTGCAGCGGGTATAAAGGATATTCAGCGTGCTGTAGAAAATGCAAAATCAGCCCTGGAGTTATATGGCAAGCGGTCTATACTTTTTGTAGACGAAATTCATCGTTTCAATAAGGCCCAGCAAGATGCACTCCTTCCGTATGTAGAGGATGGCACGATAATTCTTGTTGGCGCAACTACAGAAAACCCGTATTTTGAGGTTAATAAGGCTCTGGTATCACGCTCTGTAATTTTCGAGTTGTTTCCATTAACCCGGGAAAATATTTTGGCTCTAATGTACCGTGCCCTTGAAGATAAAGAACGGGGCCTTGGGTATTTATCTATTACAGTCAAGGACGACGCAATGGTATTTTTGGCAGATATTGCAGGGGGCGATGCCCGTACTGCGCTAAATGCATTGGAACTTGCCGCCCTAACCACAGAACTGGACCCTTCCGGGCAAATAATAATTGACCTAGACGTTGCGGCGGCCTGTATACAAAAACGTGCCCTTAGGTACGAGCGCGATGGCGATAACCATTACGATACCATTTCCGCTTTTATAAAAAGTATGCGTGGGTCGGACCCGGATGCTGCAGTTTACTACCTAGCCCGTATGATATACGCCGGGGAAGACCCGAAATTTATAGCCCGCCGAATAGTAATTTGCGCATCGGAGGATGTGGGCAATGCAGATCCTCACGCCCTGCAAGTAGCGGTTGCGGCATTTCAGGCAATACAATTTATAGGCATGCCGGAAGGAATGTTTGCACTTTCCCAAGCGGCATCATATGTGGCTTGCGCCCCAAAAAGCAATGCCAGTTGTGTTGCCATAACCTCTGCCCTGTCAGATGTGGAAAAGGTAGCTATTAAATCTATCCCGTCCCATTTACAAGACTCCCATTACAAAAGTGCATCGTCACTAAACCGCGGCGTGGGGTATGAATACCCACACAGCTACCCCGGTAATTTTATCCCCCAGCAATACTTGCCAGACGAACTTGCCCACCGTGTATACTATAACCCAACGGAAAACGGTGTAGAGAGAAAAATTGGCGAAGCGTTGCGCAAACTGCGCCCAAACAGGGCTTATGACAATAGTAATTAAGTTTAACATAAAAAATATATATTAAACGAAGGAGGAATTTCTTATGAAGAAATTCACAAGTATTGTACTTACATTTATTTTGGTGCTGGGTTTAACATTGCCTGCACATGCGTTCCAAATGCCAGAGTTCCAAATCCCGGAATCTTACGATTTTACCATGGATTTTACAATGTCCTTTGACACGCCCGATGAGCCAGAAGTTAACTTTATGATGGCACTTATTTTTGGCGGCTCGGATATTGCTGTTAGCATTAATGGCTCTATGGTAAATGACGGTGCTGCTTCACAATTGTACATGGAAATGCTTATTGGCACTGGCATGTTCGGCAATGCACCAATTAGATTTTGGCTGGATATGGATTTTAACGACATAAAAGCCCCTACCATGGAAATAATTGTAGAACTTCCAGTTATACTGCGTATGTTCCTTGCAATGGAAAACCGCGAACTAAACCGCCAATTTATGGTGTTTGACCTTAGCGAGATTCTTGCAGAAGGGTTTGCTGACATGCCAACTCAGGAAGAATTTGAAACCGTATGGGCAGAAGCTATGGAAGAATTAAATGCGGCTTTTGGCGAATCATTCTTTGCCGAGCTTTTGGAATTTGTTGATATCGTAAACTTTTCTTTTGAATATTCGGAAGAAGATGGCTATTTAACCGGCGTAAACTTGGCTTTGGATGTCGTACTTGACCCTGACAACGACCCGGTTGGTATAGAGTTCACTTTCGACATGGAAATAACAAACATAAACAATACAACTGTAGAATTCCCAACTCTTACACTAATGAATAGTGTAGATGTATTGGCTTTAATCGACTAATTAAAACCTGTATGTAAATTTTTCTGTCAAGGATTTTCTGTGTGTTAAATAACTCACTAGAAAATCCTTGGCAATTTTTTTACGAAAAGAGGGTATCTTTTAAATGAAATATCAAATTAAATGCCACCAGCATATATTCGAGCCGGAGGCTTTTTTTCCTCAATGTCACGCTTCTACAATAGAACACTTACCAAACGGAGATATTGTAGCGGCATGGTTTGCGGGCCAACACGAAAAATCGTCGGATGTGGCTATTTGGCTTTCTGTACGCAAAAATGGGGAATGGGACAAGCCTCGTATTGTTGCCAGTGGCAATGGCGTACCTTGTTGGAACCCCGTACTATTTTACAATGCCTGTAAGCTTATGCTTTTTTATAAGCTTGGGAACGAAATTCATACATGGCAGACTATGTATAAAGAATCTACAGATGGTGGCGGCACCTGGTCTGCCGAACGGGAGCTGGTGCCTGGCGATATAGGGGGCCGTGGCCCGGTGAAAAACAAATGCATACTTTTACGAAACGGCAACATATTGGCACCTGCTTCTGTAGAAGATGCTACCCGGTGGGATTGTTTTGTAGATATATTCGATGGCAATGACTGGTGTGCCTCTGGATTAGTGCCCAGGAACCCTGCAATTTTTACTGGCCTTGGTATAATCCAGCCTACCTTGTGGGAAGATGATGACAGCATTGTATACATGCTTACACGTAGTACAGAAGGAGCTATTTATTCCAGCAAATCCCTTAACGGAGGCCAAACCTGGCTGCAGGCAGTTAAAACCGAATTACCCAATAATAACTGTGGTATAGATGTTGCCCGCCTTATCGATGGTAGACTTATACTTGTGTATAATCCTGTCTCCGGCAATTGGGTAGCCCGTTCGCCTATAGCTTTTTCTTTATCCGAAGATAATGGTGCTACATGGAGCAAGCCCGAAATTTTAGACTATGTACCCTGCGACCCGAAGCTTAATATCGAAGATGCAGAGTTTTCTTACCCAGCGGTTATCGCCCATGGTAATGATGTTTTTATCACATATACATGGAAGCGGCGGACAATTGCCTTTTGGCATATTAGCTTTCCGTTAAACAGAAGGGTGTAATATATGAAAATTATTTTGCTAGTTACACACTTCCAGATTCGTAGGTAAACCCTTTCCCATGAACATCAGATACAGTATCCGTAATCATAAAGGCTCCTTTGTCGTGCTTATCTACAATTGTTAACAGCTGTTGATAGTCTTTAGTGTCCATTGTTGCCATTATCATGGGCTTCTCCTGGTTTTCGAACGCACCTACGGATGGAATCATTGTTACACCGCGTCCAATATTGTGTAGTATATCCTTAGTAATTTCTTCGTGAAACTGGCTGATGATATATACCATTTTCTTTTTGTTTGCACCGTTTTCAATATAATTCATGGCGGCAGAAGTAATAAAAATGGACAAGATAGCAAAAAAGAATTTGTCTATATCAAACACAAGCAAGCATAGCAGTACAACAATTCCGTCTGTTATAAACAACCCGACAGACGGACTTATATTAAAATGTTTTTTTAAAATCAGTGGTGGGACGGCAGTTCCGCCGCTAGACGCTTTATTATGGTACAAAATGCTAACGCCAATACCAAAAAGTGCGCTGCCTATCACCGTAGAAAGCATAGTATCGCTAACTAGGGTAATGCGTGGCACTATGCCAATAAATACAGGCAACAATGTGGCACCGATTACAGTGTTAAAAAATATTTCTTTACCAAGGAAAAAAAACGTTAGTACAAGCACCAGGGCGTTGCCAATATATATAACTGTAGAACGCCCGACGCCCAGCCATGCCTCCAGTATAATGGCAAGGCCAGTAAGCCCCCCTGCGGCTATATTGTGCGGAGCAAGAAACATATTTACGCATACACTAAGCAGTGCAATTGCAATTGTTATATACGCCAATTTTTTTATCCATTTGCTAATCAAAAAAACACCTCATTTGTTTTTAGTTTGGCAAAAAGGTGTTTTTTTATGCATATTAACGTCCAATAATCCACATCTTAATAACAGACGCAACTTCTCTTATATATGCAAACGGGATTGCATACCATGGGACAGTGGATGGATACATATTTGCGTCCATGCCCATTTGCCGGGCAAAGCGTACAGAGCGGTACATATGAAAATTACTGGTGATTATAACTACACTTGGCATATGGTTAAAGTGTGTATTAATAATTTCTTTGGAGTACCTCATGTTTGTGAAAGTAGAATAGGCGGAATCTTCTAAAATAATGCGGTAGGGTGAAACGCCGTGCTCAATTAAATATTGCGCCATTACATATGCTTCCAGCAAAGTTTCTCTGTGACCAAGGCCGCCGGAAACTATAATTAATGCTTCGGGATTTTGCCGATGATAAGATACTGCAGCATCTAGCCGCCGGGCAAGGGTACTTAACGCTTCGCCGTTGCGGGTACCGGCCCCTAATACTATTGCCACTTCTTCTGTAAAATTTGTATTGGCTTGCCTGCCATAAATAAACAAAGAGATCGAAAACACAACAACAATAGTAGTCACAGCAATAATTGCTGCTGTAAGCCATTTCATTTTTTTTAACTTATCAAAAAAATATCCATATCCCAATAAGACACAAGTTATCCCAAACAAAAATATTGTGGTATTGTTATGTATGCCACTTATAAAAGCCCCCCGTAAGGTTGCCGCAAATGATAATATGCCCGCCGTAAAAAGAAATATTTTTATACTAAACATGTTAAACCTCTTTACAATTGATGGTATAAGAGTATTATATCATATAGTGAGCTCACCATAAAACAGTAATACGACTATAAGAGGGCAGAACAAGAACGAAGTTATTGTTCCAGAAGGAAGCGTGGGCGGAAGGAGTTATTTCATCATGCATGACGACATATATATGTTGTGGCTATCATCATTGGTTCATCAGGTTGGTTCTCGTAAGCTTAACTCTTTGCTGGAGGCCTTTGGTAGTGCTGCCGCAATTTTCAAATCTTCTTCGGAAGAACTATATGGGCAAATGTCGTCGGCTCCTTATGCTTTCGAATGTATCAGCAAAAACCGGGATTTGGAATACATAGAAGCTTTGCTGGAAAAAATGGAATCCCGGGGTATTGTATATATTTCCCGCAACAACCCTCGCTTTCCATCGTTGCTTAAGGAAATACCGGATCCTCCCGTGGGGATTTTTTTCATAGGAACACTCCCTGCAGACAATACAGAAAAGGTTGCCGTTATAGGTTCCAGAAAATGCTCCGAGTATGGCCTTCTTACGGCACGCTTACTGGCACGCCCTCTTGCGGCTGCAGGGATTGTAATAGTAAGCGGCATGGCACGGGGCGTAGACAGCATGGCCCATCGCGGTGCATTGCAGGGCGGCGGGACTACAATAGCAGTGCTTGGCTGCGGTGTTGATATCTGCTACCCTGCAGAAAACAGAGAACTTAGGGAAGAGATTATACGTAATGGCTGCGTAATTTCCGAATATTCCCCTGGTGTGCGCCCGACCCCCGCATTTTTTCCGGCACGTAACCGTATAATAAGCGGGCTGTGCCGGGCTGTTATAGTTACGGAAGCAGGCCTTAAAAGCGGTACATTAATTACCGTAGACCAAGCCCAAGAGCAGGGCCGGGAAGTGCTTGCCGTACCCGGGAATATATCCAGCAAATTGAGCCAAGGCACAAACCGCCTAATCCGTGACGGCGCGTTCCCAGTATCCAATTACGAAGATATTTTAAACGTTCTTGGTATCACACCGGCAGCTGAGACTCAAAATTTACCGCAAAATCCACAAAATTCAAAAAGTAGCCTTGCGCCGGAGGAAAAACGAGTGTATGATAGGTTGTCATTAGAGCCAATAAGTTTTGACAAGTTGGCTGATACAGCAGAAGTAGATATTGGTAGACTGCATCTTATTTGTACCGGGCTTGAGCTTAAAGGCTTGGCAAAAAAACTGCCCGGTGCCCGTTATATACGGAATTAGAGCAAGAGAGTATGTTCCATCTATAATATAATTGTAAATTGAGGCGAAGATATGGCGAAAAGTTTAATTATTTTAGAATCTCCATCAAAGGCAAAAACCGTAAAAAAAATCTTAGGAAATAATTATAAAATTGAAGCTTGTGTAGGGCATGTTCGGGATCTGCCCAAAAGCAGTTTTGGGGTAGATGTGGACAATGACTTCGAGCCTAAATACATTACAATCCGCGGCAAGGGGGATATTTTGGCAAACTTGCGCAAGCAAGCAAAGTCTGCAAAAAAAGTGTATCTTGCAACTGACCCCGACCGCGAAGGCGAGGCAATAAGCTGGCATTTAATGCATGCATTAAAGTTGGACGAAGCCAACACTGAGCGGATTGTGTTTAACGAAATAACTCAAACCGCCGTAAAAAAGGCATTAAAAGAGGCCCGGCAAATAGACATGGATTTAGTAGATGCCCAGCAAGCCCGCCGTGTCCTGGACCGTATGGTTGGCTACCGCATTAGCCCATTGCTTTGGAAAAAGGTAAAAAAAGGACTTAGTGCAGGGCGTGTACAATCTGTAGTACTAAAACTGGTTTGTGACAGAGAAGAAGAAATTGAGCAGTTTATCCCAGAAGAATACTGGACGCTTGAAATAGACCTGTCTCCGGTAGGCGGTAAAGGCAAGTTAACAGCCCGTTATAGCATAAGCGGCAACGATAAAAAAGAGCTTGAAACGGAAGCCGATGTGCAAGCTGTATTAAAAGCCGTGAAAAACGGCGATTTTCAAGTAGTTGAGGTGAAGCAGGGTACACGGCAGAAAAAGCCCCCAGCGCCTTTTACCACCAGTACATTACAACAAGAGGCCAGTAAATTATTTGGCTATGCAACCAGCCGTACCATGCGCATTGCCCAGCAGTTATACGAAGGTGTAGATATCAAGGGCGAAGGCACCGTAGGTTTGGTTTCCTACATCCGTACAGACTCGCCACGTATTTCCGATGAAGCTTATAACGACGCAAAAAATATAATACTTGATAATTACGGTAAGGATTATATACCGGTAGAAAGGCCAGAGTATAAATCTAGGGGTCGTGCCCAAGATGCTCATGAGGCAATACGTCCAACAAGTGCTGCCCGTAAGCCTGATGCAATTAAAGCATCATTATCCGGCGAGCAGTATAAATTATATAAACTGATTTGGGAGCGTTTTGTGGGCAGTCAAATGCCTGCCGCTCTTTACGACACTCTTTCTGTTAAGGTTTCTGCTTCGGGGGTAGTTTTTCGGGCAAGTGGGTCTGTGCTTAAGTTTGATGGATACCTTGCGGTGTACAGCAAAAATGAAGATTCTGAAAAAGATATTACCATGCCGGCACTTGCAGTAGGCGACAAGCTAAAAGTGCTGGAGTACAAACCTGCCCAACATTTCACCCAGCCTCCACCTCGTTATTCAGAAGGCAGTATGGTACGTACCATGGAGGAACTTGGCATAGGCCGCCCCGGTACTTTTGCGCAAACCATCACTACTTTAATGAACCGCGGCTATGTAACCAAAGAAAACAAAGTGCTATACCCCACAGAACTTGGCGAAATTGTAAACGAGATAATGAACGAATATTTTGATAATATCGTGGATGTAGACTTTACCGCACGAATGGAAGATGCCCTGGACAATGTAGAGCTTGGGGAGGGAGAATGGAAAAATATCCTTCGGGAGTTTTATCCGTCCTTTGCGCAAAAAATCCAAGAGGCAGAAGAAAAAATCGGCGATATAGAAGTGAAAGACGAAGAAACGGATATCCTGTGCGATAATTGCGGGCGTAATATGGTGATAAAGTTTGGGCGTTTTGGCAAATTTTTGGCTTGCCCAGGCTTCCCGGAATGCCGCAATGCCAAACCTTTGTTTGAAGAAGCCGGAGTAAATTGTCCATTGTGCAGTGGTCAAGTTGTAGTAAAGAAATCGAAAAAAGGGCGTAAGTATTTTGGCTGCGAAAATTCCCCGGACTGCGAGTTTATTTCCTGGAACTTACCCACTGGGGAAAAATGCCCGGATTGTGGCGAATTTTTAGTGGAGAAAGGACGCACGAAGCGGTTGATAGCTTGTTCCGCTTGCACCTATGCAATCGAAGCCCCGGAACGTGAGGATAATTAACTGGAGGTTTCCTAATGAACCTTTCCCTGTTTGTAGCACAACTTAATCAAATATTACAAAACCAGCCCATGGCATCATGTGAAGATGTTTGTAATTTGCTGTGCATGCACACTTTTTCGGCAGTGACTATCATAAACGGGAATGGGCAGCCCATAGCCGAACTTTTACCGCCGGCTGGCGAAAAAAACAGCGGAGAGGAACATCTGCTTAGTACACCAATTATGGCAGACGATTCTATAATTGGAAATATATCTCTATGCCGTTATGGCGATGCATTTTGCAAGGAAGAACACCTTGCTTTAGGCATCGCCAATTCTGTATGTACAATTTTACTTCGCCATAGCGATGCCCGCCTTGCGGCAGATAAGCAACGGCGCAGAGAAACCGTCCGCAATCTTATCAATACCCTTTCCTTTTCCGAACTTGAAGCCGCAGGGGAAATTGTAAAGGAGTTAATGCGCAACGATAAAGGAAGTGGTAGTGCAGGCAGCAAAACAGAAGGACTACTGATTGCGGGCCGCATTGCAGACCGCTTGGGGTTTGCCCGTTCTGTTGTAACAGCCGCACTAAAAAAATTAGAAGGCGCAAGCCTTATAGAAGTCAGGTCTCTTGGCATGAAGGGTACTTACATACGCATAAAAGATTTGTTATTGATTGAGGAACTTAGGAAGTTATAGCTTCAATTCCTGCCTTTAATTTGACAAAACCCAAAAATTCTGTCAATATATCCAGAAATAAAAAATGGGAGCTTACCAATAGGTATAGCTCCTTTTATAGACAATTAACTTGTGATTTTGCGATTTATAAGTTGGATTGCTATATGCAGAAAGGATTGGGCCTTTATGGACATTATGAAATTTGAAGATTTTCGCAAAAAAATTGTAGGCAGTTGTTCTAAAGTAATTGTCGGCCAGGATGATGTACTGCGATTGGTGACAATTTCATTTATATGCGGCGGCCATGTGCTTTTGGAAGATGTGCCGGGTACGGGTAAAACAATGCTTTTAAAGACCTTTTCTAAAACCGTGGGCGGCGCATTCAGCCGTGTACAGTTTACACCGGATTTACTGCCATCAGACCTTACAGGTATAAATTTCTATAACCAAAAAGTAGGGGAGTTTGAGTTTAGGCGTGGCCCACTGTTTGCAAATATTATTTTAGCAGACGAAATTAACAGGGCTACCCCCCGTACTCAATCCAGTTTGTTAGAAGCCATGGAAGAGCGTCAAATTACTGTTGATGGCGCAACATATGTGTTGGAAAGGCCATTTATGGTAATGGCAACACAAAACCCGCTGGAATCCTACGGAACATTCCCTCTGCCGGAAGCGCAAATAGACCGCTTTTTTATGCGGCTTTCATTGGGTCGTTTAGAGCGTTATCAGGAAATAGAAGTTCTTGTACGCCCATCTACGGAAGATATTTTAAGCAGTTTAACCCAGGCAGTAACCATGGAGGAAACAGAGTATGTGCAAGATAATTATCATAATGTAACCGTATCAGAGGAAGTTACAGGATACATTATGGATATCATAGAGGGCACACGCAGCGAGCGTCAGTTTTCTACGGGGATATCAACCAGAGGGGCAATAGCTTTTTTCAGGGCAGTTAAGGCCTGTGCCGCCATTAATGGCAAAGATTTTGCCACACCAGAAGATGTTTTGTTTGTTGCCCCGCATGTACTTACTCATCGCCTTGCTGGCGGCAGCCACAGCAATAAAGATGCAAAAGGAATTTTGACACGTATCATTGAAGAAATTCCCGTACCCTTAGAGGGTTAACGTCATGTTTGTCCCGATAATTTTTTTGCTGATATTTATAGCAATTGTATATTTCTTGCAAACATGGTCCATAAAAAACGCTTTAAAGGGCGTGGAATATAAGCGGGAAGTATCAAAACTTTTAAATGCACCCGGGGAGCCTTTTTCACTTATATCTTCAATTACAAATACAAGTTTCAGGCTTATTCCCTTTGTGGCTGTGCATGAAAATTTAACCGAAGAAATTTCTCATAACTTTAAGGTATACCTTATGCCAAGGTCAAAGCTTGTGCGAAAGGTAGAGACATCTTTACCTAAACGAGGGCGGTATCTGTTTTCACGAGCTATAATTAACGGTGGAGACTTTTTAGGTATAAGCGAGAACTATCAAGCATTTAGTACCAGATGTGAAATAATAATTTATCCGGAAGAAATAAGCGGCAATTATATAAACCGTGTGACAGGCAGCTTTTTGGGGGATGTTTCCGTATCTCGGTTTATTGTACCTGACCCTACACTTGTAACAGGCTTTAGCGAGTATACAGGGCGGGAGCCAATGAAGTCTATATCTTGGATGCAAACATTGCGCTCTGGGACTATGATGGTGAAAAATTATGACTACACAACAGAATTGTCTGCAACTGTAGTGCTTAGTTTAGATTACTTGTCTGATGTTGATTTACGATTACCTGAAGGGGCGCCGGAGTTAGTTGAAAAAAGCCTGTCAATTGCCAGAACAATTTGCGAAACTTTAAATAAACGCAAAATCAGATATGACTTTTTCTCTAACATGTCCCCAATGGGGCGAACCGGTACATGGGACTATGTAAACGAAGGTTTGGGCGATAGGCATCTGTCATATATTTTAGAGGGCCTTGGGCGTGCATCTTTATTAAGAAATGAGCCCCTAGAGCAATTGGCGGCACGGGTATCAAAAAGGCAATTGGCAAATAAGTCAATTATTTTCATTGTGCCTAATAACGAATATAGGGCAATGCAAATTATAAAGCAATCCGGCAAAGAAATTAAATCTTTAACAGTAGTAGCCGCAGATAAGGTTGGTGGCTGACATGAAGTTTATATTAAAATTAATATCGCACTTATGTATTTATTTTACATTTGCAACCTTTGGCATGACTATGGCAGCACGCTTTGTACCGCCTGTTGTTTGGGTGGTGCCAGCGGTAGCGTATGTAATTTATGCTGTTATTACGTATGGTAGTTTCGTTACAAATATAAAACATAGGCCCGTATTTATTATTTACTTCAAAGTTTTTATTGCATATTCTGTTATTGCCATACTTACGGGGCCACAGTTTTATCAAACAGTGTCACTGCCAATTACTCTTTTGTTTTTTGTCTCATCTGTAATTTTAATGAGACTAACCCGCCACGAGGACAAAGTTCAAAAGCAGTTTTCATATAAACTGATAAGCGGCGGGCCTATTATTGCGCTGGTTATAGTAACGGTAATGTTTGCCTCTGCTTGGTTTACAGGGCTGCTTAGAACAGCTATATATACGATATATTTCCATCTGCTAATTCCCATAATTACTATAACAATGCGGGTGATTGTGTTTGTTCTGTCACCGATTTTAAACCTGATTTTTGGACGCACCCGTGGTAGTGCCGGCGGCGATGCTAATGGTCCGAGTGATATGTATGTATGGCTGCCCGAAGATATAGAGCGTGAGCCCTATGCTATGATTTCTGCCAATTTGATTCTACTAGGAATTGCAATACTCGTATTTATTATGATATTTGTATTTAAAAAACTGCTTTATAAAGTCCCTGTTTTATTTGCTGAAGAAGGCGTTACCCAAGTGTATATCCCATTAGACACAGGCAAGAAACGGTTGAGTATGTGGCAAAAAAACAAACTGCGCAGAGTTTATAATCGCTTTTTAGTAAAATGCCGCAAAAATGGAATATCAGCAGAGAAATTTTTTACAAGTGAAACCTATAGCCAATTAGCCGCCGAAAAATTTGGCATGGACGACGAACTTAGCAAGCTAAGAGAAATTTATTTGCCTGTTAGATATGGCGGCAACCCGGAAGCACAAGTCTCGAAAGAGGATTTGGATTTTGCAAAGAAGCTGGTAGGGAAATTGCGGGTTAGGCAGGAGAAGTAGGATATTCACTATAAAATCACATAACCCCACCATGCGTATTGTCCAACACCTGGGCAATGCGCATTTTTATTGTCACCTGTTCTTCCGGCAAAACGGGCAAGCTGTCTATTTCCGTTACCGCTGTTTGTACTTCCATCAATACATCTATGTCTCTATACAAATTAGCAATTACAAAGGTTGGCAAACCATGCTGGCGGGTACCAAAAAAGTCTCCGGCACCACGAAGCTTAAGGTCCAGCTCTGCCAGTTTAAATCCATCGGATGTGTCGCACATGGCTTTCATGCGGGCTTTGGTTTCGTCGTTTTTGGTGTCCGTAATTAATATGCAGTAGGATTGGTCTTTACCGCGGCCTACCCGCCCACGCAATTGGTGAAGCTGGGATAGCCCGAAGCGTTCGGCGTTTTCTATTATCATAAGGGTTGCGTTGGCAACATGTACGCCAACTTCTATTACCGTGGTGGAAACAAGGGCGTTTACATGTCCGGCCTTGAAGTCATCCATTATTTGCTGCTTGTCCGCAGGCTTCATTTTGCCGTGCAGATAAGATATTTTTATGTCTGGTAAAGCGGCAGAAAGTTCTGCAGTGTAGTCAATTACATTCTTCATTGCTGATGTTTTTTCATCAGATTCTTCTGCGGCCTGGCCCTCTATGGCAGGACAAATGATATATGCTTGCCGTCCCTGCTCCACTTCTTTGCGAATGAATGCATGTATGCGTTCTTGATACTTAGAATTAACGGAGTGTGTTTGTATGACTTGCCGCCCCGGAGGCAGTTCGTCGATGATGGAAATGTCTAGGTCGCCGTATAGAATCATGCCTAAAGTGCGGGGGATAGGGGTTGCGGTCATAACTAATGTGTGTGGATGTATGGCTTTTTGTGTGAGGGAAAGACGCTGATTAACCCCAAAGCGATGTTGCTCATCGGTAATAGCAAGGCCCAACTGCGCATACTCCACTTTATCCTGTATTAATGCATGGGTACCTATTATCATTGCGGCACGCCCATCTTGGATTTTTGCCAGTGTCTCACGGCGGGCTTTTACGCCGATACTGCCTGTAAGCAGTACAGTTTCAAAGCCAAAAGGTGCGAAAAATTGCTGACATTGGGCAAAATGCTGGTTTGCCAATACATCCGTTGGTGCCATCAGTGCCGCTTGGCAGCCGTTTTTCATAGCAAGGTAGGCTGCTGCCATAGCAACTGCCGTTTTCCCAGAGCCCACATCACCTTGTATCAGGCGGTTCATCCGCCCGCCTGTAGAGATGTCTTTAGAAATGTCGGCTAATACATCTGCCTGAGCCTTTGTAAGGGCAAAGGGCAGCGTTTGTAAAAATGGGTCAAGGTTTGTATCTTCTAAAATTATGCCCGTTTGTGCCGTGGTTGCATCTTTCATTTTAAGCAGGGCGGCTTGCATGAAAAAAAGCTCTTCAAATACCAGCCGCCGTCGTGCTACCAAAAACAAATCATCCGATTCTGGAAAGTGTATGTTGTAAATAGCAGTTTTGCGGTGGCATAAGTTGTATTTTTGGCGTATTAGGGCAGGAAGGTATTCTGTAAAAGCATTTTGCGTATAAGCAAATTCCTTGTTGGTGATAAGTTCCAACGCCTGATGGATCAACGCCCGGAATGTTTTTTGGGAAAATTGCTTTGGCGTTGTGTACACGGGAACGATTCTGGCATGAGAGAGAGAGTTGTCAATGCACGGCTCGTATTCCGGCGATTGCATTTGAACCCGCCCGCCATAAAGCTCCCGCACCACGCCAGTGAAAATGTATTCGCTGTGTTTTTTGAAATATTTTTTCAGGTATGGCTGATTAAACCACACCAGTTCAAGAGTACCTGTGTGGTCTTTTATTATTACTTTTGTAATGCTTAACGCTTTCGCATTTTTTCTGGGAACTACGGCAGTTTCCGGGTCGGAAGCAACAACGCCACGGATTGTATTTACCGCATCCGGCGATAACTCCGCAACGGTTTTTACCTGTGTGCGGTCGTCATAGTCACGGGGGAAGTGGTTTAGCAAGTCTGTAATGGTGATTATCCCTGCGGTATATAAAGAGTGGGCGCGTTTTGCACCCACTCCGGAAAGTTCTAAAATTTTCATGTGTTACCTCTCTGCTATTATTCCACAGACAAAATATAGCTGTAAAGGGGCTGTTTGCCTTCGTAAACTTCAATTTCCGCATCCGGGAAATTTTCGCCAATATAATCCGAGAGGTCTTCTGCGTCTTTTGCAGTAGCGCCTTCGCCGTGGTAAATGCTAACCAATGAGCCGCCTTGCTCAAGCATGTATCCTACCAGGGCCTGTGCGGCAGATTGTAAGTCTTTTTCTACCAGCACAATTTCGCCATCGTATATACACAGGAAATCCCCTTGTTTTATGTTTTTTCCATCCAAAACGGTGTCTCGCACTGCATGGGTAATTTGCCCGCTGTGTACGGCCCCCATTGCTTCTTTCATGCCGGCAATATTGTCTTCAATGCTAACCATGTCGGAATTGCTAACCATACAGGATACCCCTTGCGGAATGGAAAGGGTTGGCACTACATGCACATTTTTACCGCCGGTCAGTTTTCCTGCTTGCTCTGCCGTTAAGACAATATTTTTATTATTAGGTAAAACAATAATATTTTCCGCATTTACTCGCTCTATGGCTTTGGCAATGTCTTCGGCACTTGGGTTCATGCTTTGACCGCCCTCAATAACATAATCTGCACCAAGGCCTGTAAAAAGTTCTGCAATGCCGCTTCCGGCGGCAACGGCAACAATGCCTAGGGGCTTTGGCGGTTCAGTAGACGCAGAGAATTCCAGCATTTCCGAATGCTGTTCTTTCATATTTTCGATTTTTATGTTAAGAAGCTGCCCAAACTGCAGGCCTTTTTCAAGTGCCTTGCCTGGGTTGTTTGTGTGAACATGGACTTTAACCAGGCCCTCATCCTCGATTACCACAACAGAGTCGCCAATGGTTGGCAAATAACCGCGTAGTACTTCCTCCGGATTTTGGGAAAGGCCGGGCTTTCTTTTATCTGCAGAATCCAATTCCACCAAAAATTCCGTACAATATGCAAATTTTATGTCTTCGATATTTATTACTGCACCAGGGACGCCTTCTGCCGCAATTTGAGATTGATCCAGCAGTTCAATTTCGCCATCTGCTTCAAATGCCGAAAGGGCACCTTTTAGAAAGCATACAATTCCCATTCCGCCGGAGTCTACAACGCCGGCTTGCTTTAACGCCGGCAGCATTTCCGGCGTTTGTGCCAAAACTTCGTCCGAGCGGCGTATTACAAATTTCAAGCATTCTGTAACATCTTCTTCATCGAAGGCAATTTCGAAAGCCGCTTCGCTTGCGGCCCGGCCTATGGTAAGCATTGTGCCTTCCTTGGGCTTCATTACCGCTTTGTATGCCATTTCCGAAGATTGGGCAAGTGCTTCTGCCAAGTCTTCGGAAGTTGCTACGGCTTTTCCCTCCAGACCTCTTGCAAAGCCCCGGAATAATTGCGACAATATTACGCCAGAGTTGCCCCGTGCACCACGTAAGGCTCCATTACTAGCAGCTTTTGATACATCTGCCACGCTTGGGGAAGATTGCTTTAATACTTCCTTTGCCGCCGCCTGTACGGTGTGCGCCATATTTGTTCCCGTGTCGCCGTCTGGTACAGGGAATACGTTTAATGCGTTTAAAGCGGCTGTATTTCTTGTTACTTCGTTTGCGCCGCCTACAATCATTTTTCTAAGAATTTTGCCATCTATGCTAATTAGTCCCAAAGCCCCGTCCTCCTAATCGATTCGTACGCCTTCTATTAATACGTTCACGTTACGCACGTTCATGCCCACGCTTTCTTCAACTTTGTAGCGCACGTTATCTTTTAACGAATTGGCAATGGCAACTAAATTTGTGCCATATTCTACAATTATGTGCAAATCTATTACTAGCTCTCCATTTTCAAGGGTTTCAATTTTCACACCTTTGGAAAGACTTTCTATTTTTAAAAGATGCACAAAACCGTCCCGTAAACTTTTGGCAGCCATTCCCACCACGCCGTAGCATTCCATGGCAGAAAGCCCGGCTATTCTGGCAATTACTTCGTTTTCTATTGCAATTGTACCCAGTTCATTCTTAATTTTTGATTGCATATTTTAAAACCTCCTTTAACATAACACTATGAAAATTTCTCATACTAGCGTATATTATACATGGACTTCGCCGTATGGCAATAGGAGGTAATAATTTTGAAAGCATTTTTACAAAAAAATATGTGGTAATTAAAAGGGGATAATGTCTTGTTCAAAATAACACAAACCGACAGTACAGAAAAATTAGTTTCATTTGACGCAGAAGAAAACAAGCAAATATTCAGGCATACAGCTTCTCATGTTTTGGCCCATGCGGTAAAACGACTATGGCCCGCAACAAAATTGGCTATTGGCCCGGCCATAGAGGACGGCTTTTACTATGACTTTGACCGTGACCGTCCATTTAGTGCGGAAGAAATCCCACTTATAGAAGCAGAAATGAAAAAAATCATAAAAGAGGATTTACCCCTGGTGCGCATAGAATTATCGCGTAATGAAGCTCTTGCTCTAATGGAAGAGCAGGGGGAAGTTTACAAAATTGAACTTATAAACGAACTCCCACAGGATGCCGTAATCACATTTTACAAGCAAGGGGAATTTATCGACCTGTGTACCGGCCCCCATTTAGCCAGCACAAAATATATCAAGGCTATAAAACTTATTTCGGAAGGGTCATCCGGAGCCTACTGGCGAGGAAGCGAAAAAAATAAAATGTTAAGCCGCATCTATGGTACGGCCTTTGAAAAGGCATCCGCACTTGAAGCCTACCTTACAGCCCGTGCGGAAGCATTGGCCCGTGACCACAACAAGCTGGGTAGGGAGTTGAAACTTTTCTGCACATCGGAAATAGTGGGGCAGGGGCTGCCATTGTTAATGCCTAAAGGAGCAAAAGTTGTACAGCTCCTGCAGCGTTTTGTAGAGGACGAAGAAGAACGCCGTGGCTATGTGTTAACTAAGACGCCTTTCATGGGACGGGACAGCCTATATAAGGTATCAGGCCATTGGGATAAGTATAAAGACGGAATGTTTATAGTTGGCGATGAGGAAAAAGGCGAAGACGTTTTGGCACTTCGTCCTATGACATGCCCGTTCCAATTCGTTATTTACAATGCCGAACAGCATAGTTACAGAGATTTACCAATAAGATACAATGAAACATCTACCCTTTACCGCAATGAATCTTCCGGTGAAATGCACGGTCTTATACGTGTGCGCCAATTTACTTTATCGGAAGGGCACTTGGTATGTACAAAAGAGCAGCTTAACGAAGAATTTAAGGGCGTTATGGATTTGGTTAAGTTCATGATGACAACCTTAGGGATACACGATGACATCAGTTATCGTTTTTCAAAATGGGATCCAAGCAATAAGGACAAATACATTGGCGATGCAGATGTATGGGAAGAAACCCAAAGCCTTATGCAAGAATTACTGGATGAACTCGGGTTAAGCTACGTAGAGGCCGAAGGCGAAGCCGCATTCTATGGCCCTAAGCTTGACATACAAACAAAAAATGTATATGGCAAGGAAGATACACTTATCACTTTGCAAATCGACTTTGCCTTAGCCGAACGCTTTGGCATGACATATATTGATAAAGATGGTGCAAAAAAGCACCCTGTAATTATCCACCGCTCTAGTATTGGCTGTTACGAACGGACATTGGCTATTTTAATAGAGAAATTTGCAGGGGCTTTTCCCACATGGCTTGCCCCTGTGCAGGTAAGCATACTACCAATTTCCGAAAAATATAACGATTACGCCGAAGACGTAACCAAAAAGCTGAAAGCTGAAAGAATACGGGCAGAGGCAGATTATCGCGGAGAAAAAATTGGCTATAAAATAAGAGAAGCCCGGCTGCAGCGGGTTCCGTTCATATTTGTAGTAGGGGAAAAAGAGACCGCCGAAGGAACCGTTAATGTCCGCAGCAGGGAGCATGGGGAAGAGGGAGCCATAGCTCTTGATACTGTTATCCAAAGGATACAAAAAGAGATTGCGGAGAAAAAGCTATGAAGCAAAAATCCATAGCCGTTTTTGCATCCGGCGGCGGTTCTGGTTTACAGGCCATTATTGATGGCTGCAAGTGCGGCAAAATAAATGCTGCGGTTGATGCGGTCATAAGTAACAACAGTAAATCCGGTGCATTGCAACGGGCAAAAGATGAAGGTGTTCCTGCGTTTCATTTTAGTGCAAAAACAATAGAAGACCCGCAAAAGCTGGAGCAGACAATATTGGATACACTGCTTGCCCACGAAATAGATGTAGTTTTTTTGGCGGGATACTTGAAAAAAGTTGGCCTAAGTATTTTGCAAACTTACAGAAACCGGATTTATAATATACATCCGGCTTTGCTGCCCAAACACGGCGGCAAGGGGATGTTTGGCATTAATATTCACAAGGCCGTTATCGATGCAGGCGAAACAGTGACAGGCATTACTATTCACCGTGTAGACCCAGAGTACGACACAGGGGAAATTATCGCCCAATGCACCGTGCCCGTTGAAAAAGATGACACGCCGGAAACTCTTGCTGCAAGGGTGTTAACACGGGAGCATGCGTTTTTGGTAGAGACGTTGGGCGGAATAATTGTGCCGTCTTTGCAAGGGTGAGTTGTGGGTTGTGTGATAAAAGAAGAAATGGTTTTATAAATACAAGAGTGACTTGAAATTAATGACCTTAAAGGAGACATAAAATGCTGGATTTTTAACTCATTACATTGCCGGACAGGCCGTATATAACAGTATCGAGCCAGATATAAATAAAATAATTGCCCAAGGGGAACGCCTATATAACCTGGGTACCCAAGGGCCGGATATTTTCTTTTATTATTTGCCTGGTTTCATACGTAAACGTTCCCGCAATGTTGGGGGGCAAATGCACAAAAATGACCTTGGTTTATTTATTGCAAGGATGGCGCATTTCGCAAAAAAATCCCAAGATGCAGAGCGTGATTTATTGTTTGCATACACGGCGGGGTTAAGCATGCATTATATGGTAGATGTCCATGCACATCCATATGTATATGCGAAGGTTTACCAAGAGGGCGTTTCCAATATAAAAAACAGTGCAGATCATCGCAAATTTGAAACGGCAATAGATATTGCCTTGTTAAAACTTGTAAGCGGCAAAAAGCCCGCAGATTACAGCCAGTGGGAATTGATATGTGCAGAATCCGGCCACTTGGCAGTTGCGGCAAAGGCAATGAGTAAAGCTATAAAACTGGTGTATGACCGCATTGTTCCCCCAAAGGATGTATACCAGGCAATGCGACACATGATTAAGCTAACCCGTTTGATTCGTTCCCGGAAGGGCCGCCGCAAAAAGTGGACAGCAATAGTGGAAAACCTTACAGTGGGTGAGCATATATTCTCCAGCTTGGTTCACGACCAAGAGGTGGATAGTTGTGTCGACTATTTGAATGAACAGAAAAAACCATGGAAAGCCCCCTGGGAAACGGCGGAATCCTGCACAGACAGTTTTGTAGACCGCTATCATTCTGCAGTAGAGGAAGGCTTGCAAATTATACAAAATTTGTATGCTTACGTTTACGGCGATTTACCCTTAATAACTCTTGGAGAAAAGCTTGGCAACCGCTCTTTACAAACAGGTGCCCCTTGCGCAAAAATTATATGGTAAACCACAAACCATCGATTATAGTAATCGGCGGCGGCCCTGCGGGGATGATTGCCGCAGGCATAGCCGCAGAAAACGGTGCAAAGGTCACTTTGCTGGAGAAAAACGAAAAGCTGGGCAAAAAGCTGTATATTACAGGTAAAGGCCGCTGCAACCTTACAAACAATACAGATATTCAGGGGTTAATTGCCCAAACAATGTCTAACCCGCGGTTTTTGCAAAGTGCATTCCATGCTTTGGACGTGCCTTCATTAATGGCTTTTTTCGAAAGCCTGGACACTCCTTTAAAAACCGAGCGTGGCGGGCGGGTTTTCCCAGTAAGTGACAAAGCCGATGATATAACTAAAGCCCTGATAAAGTTTATGCGCCGTAATGGTGTTAAAATAGAGCTTAATTGTACTGTGCAAAGAATCGCCGCAGAATATGGCTACAATTTTCAAGTTCATACTAACGGTGGCACAGTCCAAGCCGATGCAGTGATAATTGCAACAGGGGGATTGTCCTACCCTTCCACGGGCTCGACAGGGGATGGTTACAAGTTTGCAAAAACTTTTGGTCATTCCGTCACGTCAACATTTCCATCACTGGTACCATTGGCAGTGACAGAGCCTTGGGTTGCGGATTTGACAGGGTTAAGCCTCCGCAATGTGAAGTGTACAGCACTACAGGGTAATGCCTCATTGTACCAAGAATGTGGCGAGATGCTATTCACTCCAACAGGGGTAACTGGGCCAATTGTCTTGCGGGCAAGTGCATATTTAACAGAAAAGTTGGCCTCCGGCATTCACATCTGCCTGGAAATAGACCTAAAACCCGCACTTTCTTACGAACAATTAGATGCACGAATCCTCCGAGACTTCGCAGAGAGCCAAAATAAAAATTTTGCCAATTCATTGGACGGGCTTCTGCCCCAAAGGCTGATAAACACAGTAATTACCCTTTCTCAAATACCGCCGGATAAAAAAGTAAACACCATTACCAAAAAGGAAAGGCAAAATCTTGTAAGTGTTTTAAAAGCTTTACCCTTGACGCCTACAAAAACAACAGGATATAAAGAAGCTGTAATTACAAAGGGCGGCGTAGCCGTAAAGGAAATAAACCCATCTACCATGATGTCAAAAAAACTCCCAGGCTTGTTTTTTGCAGGGGAAGTGTTGGACGTAGATGCAATGACTGGGGGATATAACTTGCAAATTGCTTTTTCTACAGGATATCTTGCAGGGCGTTCCGCTGCAAAATACGAAAGGATTAACAACTGATGAAAAATGAACATTCGGGTTTTGCCATAGCAATAGACGGGCCGGTTGGTGTGGGTAAAAGTACAACCGCAAGGTTGGTTGCCCAACTACTTGGGATGACTTATATCGATACAGGGGCAATGTATCGGGCGGTGGCTTTATATAACATACAAAATGGTACAGACCTTACAAATACAGATAAGCTTGAAGAATCCCTGGAAAATATAGATATTGACTTGCGCTATGAGGTCGGCATGCAGCGTGTATACTTAAACGGACAAGATGTAAGCGATTTAGTTCGTACCCAAGAGATTTCCGAAGCGACATCGGTAATTTCTGTAAATGCAGCGGTTCGAGAAAAACTTGTTGCCCAACAGCAAAAAATGGCAAAATCAGGTTCTGTAGTAATGGATGGACGGGATATAGGCAGTCATGTTTTGCCCTGGGCACAGTTAAAAATATACTTGGATGCCTTGCCGGAAATTCGCGCCCGCCGCCGTACATTAGACTTGGAAAGTAAAGGCCAGCCTTCGGATTATCAGCAAATTTTGCAAGAAACAATGATACGCGACCACCGGGATAAAAACCGCCCCATAAGCCCCCTGGTGCAAACCCCAGATGCAATTTACATCGACACTGCCGACATGACACCACAGGAAGTTGCAGAAAAAATTGTGTCATATGTTCATTTGTAAAGGAGCCATTATAAATGTTTGGTAAAACTACATGTAAGGAGCCATATTAAATGTTTTATAAATTTATAAGAGGTGTAGCAATTATCCTAAGTCATATTCTTTATCGCTTCGAGGTAAGTGGGCTGGATAATATCCCAAAGAGTGGGGCATTTATATTATGCGGGAACCATATTAGTGCATATGACCCTATTGCTCTTGCGGCGTTTTCAAAACGACAGTTACGTTTTATGGCAAAAAAAGAATTGTTCAAATTCCGGCCCTTGGGCATGTTCCTTGGTGCATTGGGGGTCTTCCCCGTAGACCGAAAAGCCACAGATATGCAAGCATATCGTAATTCTATAAAAGCATTGAAAGACGGTTATGGCTTTTTAATATTTTCCCAGGGCACACGCATGAAAGATTTTGACAATGCGAAAGCCGGGGTTGCGGTTTTTGCATTAAAATCCGGTGCGCCAATTATCCCAGTTGGTATCACGGGTCCCTTCCGTTTCCGTCGAAAAATTCACATTCATGTTGGAGAGCCAATTTCTATGGAAAAATATTCAGGAGAAAAAATAAAATCTGAATTGGTAGATGAAGTTATGAACACGCTTGCAGAGCGCATTACAGGACTTTTGAAATAATTGACAAACAAATTTTCAAATCGACATGTAACATTTATGTTGCAGAATTTGTTGGTTAGTGTTACACTACAAATGTCTGTTGTGGCATTGTAACAAAATTTGTCACCTAGACTAACAACTTGGCCAAAGGAGGCCGTTCAATTCATGAGCGAACTTGCTAACACACAATCCTTTCAGGAGATGCTTGACGAAACATTTGCACCCCTACGATCAGGGAATATTGTAACAGGTACTGTAGTGCGCGTAGCCCTAACAGAGGTTATTGTAGATTTAGGCTTTAAATCAGACGGCATTATCTCCCGAAGCGACTTTACAGACGATCAAACGGTAGATCTTTCCGAACTTACAAAACCGGGTGATAAAATTGACGTGTGGATTCTGCGCGTTAATGATGGCGATGGCAACGTAGTCTGCTCAAAAAGGAAAGTTGATAGCCAAGCCAACCTTAAAAATCTGGAAGCGGCCTTTAACGACAAAACTGCTTTGCGCGGCAAAGTAATTGACGTTGTAAAAGGCGGTTTAACTGTTAGTATCCAAGGATGCAGGGCATTTGTTCCGTCCTCTCAGATATCTAACCGTTTTGTAAAAGACTTGGAAGAATTTAAAGGTAAAGAATTCAACTTTCAAATTCTTGAATTTGACCGCGACCGCAACAGACGCTTGCGTGTAATTGCCGGTCGCCGTGAACTTGCAGCACAAGAGGCACAAGCCCGCCACAACGAAATATTTACCAATCTCACAGTCGGTCAGTATATTGAGGGAACAGTAAGCCGCATTGTGGAGTTTGGTGCGTTTGTAGACCTTGGCGGTGTTGATGCTTTGCTTCATATTACCGAGCTTTCTTGGAGCCGTGTGCGCAAAGTAACAGATGTGCTTAAAATTGGAGACAAAGTAAACGCACTTGTTAAGGATTTCAACCCCGAAACAGGAAAGATATCTTTGTCACTAAAGGATGCAAAAGATAACCCTTGGGCCGGCATATTAGAAAAATACCCAATCGACGCCATTGTAAAAGGTACTGTTGTACGTTTTGCGCAATTTGGTGCGTTTGTCCACTTGGAAGACGGAATAGACGGCCTTGTTCACATTTCGCAAATTGCAGATAAGCGTGTAGCTAAACCTGCGGACGAACTTGAAATTGGTCAAGTTATAGATGTAAAAGTTGTTTCTATAGACGAAGAAAACAAAAAAATAAGCTTGTCCAAACGGGAAGCGGATGCAATTTTAAACCCTCCGCCTGTTGTTGATGAATATTTTGAAGAGGAAGTTCTTGTAAACGTAGAGGATTTTATCAAAGAAGAATCTACTGCCGAAGAACCTCCGGTTGAGGTAGCGAAAGAACCCGCTGCTGTAGAAGTTGAAGAAACCCCTGCAGAAGTTGTAGAAGAATCTGTTGAAGAAGTTCTTGACACAGATACCACAACTGAAATAGAATAATAGTACATGAGTAAGCTGGACAGTTGCGTGGCTATAGTATAGCTATGAGGAAAGTCCGAGCATTACGGGGCAAAGGTGCCAGGTAACGCCTGGCGGAGGCGACTCTAGAGATAGTGCAACAGAAATAAACCGCCGTAAACATTGTTTACGGTAAGGATGGAAAGGTGCGGTAAGAGCGCACCGTCTTACTGGCAACAGTAAGAGCTATGTAAACCTCACCTGATGCAAGACCAAGTAAAGCGTAAGTTTTCTGTACTATACAGAATTACTGGTAACGGGTGCCCCGCCTCGCTTTGGTAGTGTCGCATGAGTCGATAGGCAACTATTGGCCCAGATAGATGACTGTCCACGACAGAACTCGGCTTATAGGTTTGCTCATGTTAAAAGCAACCGAATGGTTGCGTTATTTGGAGATGTACTCAAGTGGCTGAAGAGGCGTCCCTGCTAAGGATGTAGACCGGGTAACTGGTGCGGAGGTTCAAATCCTCTCATCTCCGTTTTTATACATTACTCCCCTGTGAAAGTGGATAATGTAAACGTGTAGCTGTTAGACAAGGCAGTCAACCGTTACCTAACAGCAACACCTAAATCATCCGAAAACTCGCTTGCAGGCGGGTTTTCTTTTTTTGCGTCAAAAGCATTTTGAAACTTGTACCGTATTTCAATCTCATACTGTTTCTCG
>Ga0123355_10000795_pt1 | contig 43162 bp, 38 predicted proteins | sample TergutEmb28metaG_3_FD_89872 | JGI IMG/M metagenome (GOLD analysis project Ga0123355, IMG submission 89872) | Embiratermes neotenicus P1 segment gut microbial communities from Petit-Saut dam, French Guiana - Emb289 P1 | ecosystem: Host-associated > Arthropoda: Insects > Digestive system > Gut ...
CATTGTCAACATAAAAGCGTTGAGGAGCAAAGCGACGAAGCAATCCAAGCTTGGATTGCTTCGCTACGCTCGCAACGACGGTTGTTCTGCATAGATATTCATGGTTTCTGCTTAATAAGACAGACATCATGACGCCCGCGTCACCCAAAGTAATGTAATTCTTTGGTGCCGCGGGTTCTTGATGTCTGTCATTTACAGGACAGCCCCTTTTATACTTATGAATTTTCAATAAAAATCCGTATGGCACCATACGGACTTTTTTATGCAGAATGCACAATCGGAACTTGTGACAAAATAAGACAAGCACTTCGTTGACGCCTTCGTGTCCTGGCATTAGAATAAACCTGTGATTTTTCTATCTATGTAAGAAAGAGGGTAAAAATGGGCAAGAATGACAAGTTATCAAAGGAGCTGAAAAAATGACCGATACCGCTGTTATAAACATCCAAACAGACACCGAAACAAAAACAGCCATTGAAGAAATCTATTCTGCCTTTGGCATTTCTATATCCGATGCAGTAAATATATTTTTCAAGAAATCCATAATGCAGAATGGATTACCATTTAGCATGCAACTGCCAAGATACAATGCTGAAACCCTTGCGGCAGTAGCAGAAGTACAGGAAATAAAAAAAAATCCCCATTTATATAAGGGGTTTCATAGTGTGCAGGAACTTTTTGAGGACTTAAATAATGACGACGAAATATGAGGTCAAGCAGACATCACGCTTTAAAAGAGATTACAAGCGAATCAAAAAGAGAAATTATGACGTATCTCTTTTAGAGGAACCAATTTCATTACTTGCAAATGGCAAACCTCTCCCTGCAAAATATAAAGACCATGCACTACATGGTAATCTCAGAGGATTAAGAGAGTGCCACATAACACCAGACTGGTTGCTTATATATGAAATCGACGATAATAAACTATATCTGTACTTAACCCGAACAGGAACACATAGCGACTTGCTTGAGTAGGAGACTAAAATAATGTCAGACACAATCACAAAAAAATCCGACCTCCCAGCCTACACCCGAGGTGAAGAGCTTTTTAACATGATAACCCACATAGTAGGTGGTGGCATGGGTCTTGTGGCCATGCTTGCCTGCGTCATCGTCGCAGCTTATCACCGTAACGGCTGGGGAATCACCAGCGGGATTATTTACGGCTGTACGGTTATATTGCTTTTTACTATGTCAAGCGTATATCACGGACTGCGTAAGGAGCTACCTAAGCGGGTCTTTCGCGTTTTGGACCACTGTACGATTTATATCTTGATTGCAGGTACTTATACCCCCATTGTTCTCAACCGATTTAGGGTGGAATATCCTGTGGATGCATGGGTTGTCTTTGGGGTGATTTGGGGGCTTGCTATTTTGGGGATTATCCTTACTGCTATCGACAGACGCCGGTTTCAGGCCTTTGCACTGGTGTGTTACTTGGGCATGGGATGGATGGCGGTGTTCAGGATTCATCGCTTGGTAGAAGTCCTTGGGGTGGCGTTCTTTGTACTCCTTATCGTCGGCGGGGTACTTTACACAACCGGTGTGATATTTTATGCCGTTGGCAAGAAGGTTAAGTACATGCATTCGATTTTCCATTTATTTGTCAATGCGGCCTCTATCGTTCACTCGGTTGCTATTGCCGCATTTGTAATGGGCGGGTAGATTTTTGTTCGTACAGTTGTAATGCCGGTCAATTGACTCTATAATAACCCGTACAATATTCACAACACAGCAAATAACCCAAGGAGGTTTTATATGAAGGTTTACACGGCAGACAAAATCCGCAATATTGCGGTGCTGGGCCATAGCGGCTGCGGCAAGACCACCCTTATGGAGGCAGCACTTAATGCCACCAAGGTAACATCCCGTATGGGCCGAGTAGAAGACGGCAACACCGCCAGTGACTACGACGCAGAGGAAATAAGACGTAAGGTCTCAATTAGTGCCTCCGTTATCCCCATAGAATGGAAGGACACCAAAATCAACTTCTTGGACACTCCAGGGTTTTTCGACTTTGCCGGTGCTGTTCACGAGGCCCTGGCAGTGGCAGACGCCGCACTGATTTTGGCTGACGCAAAATCCGGCATAGAAGTAGGGACAGAGATTTCTTGGGAAAACGCCCAAGGCAAGAACCTACCACGGATTATTTTCGTAAACGGAATGGATGACGAAAACGCTGACTTTTTCAAAGTCGTGGAAGATATGAGAAATTTCTTTGGAACAGGTGTTGTGCCACTGCAACTGCCATTTAAAGGCGGCTATGTGGATGCGCTTACAGGTAAAGCCTACACCAACGACGGCAAGCCTTGTGATGTCCCCGGGGATATGGCTGATTACTATGAAGAACATCACGCAACCTTGGTGGAAGCCATTGCTGAAACCGACGAAGAGCTGATGGAAAAATTCTTCGGTGACGAAGTCCTGACAGAAGAAGAAATGCAAAATGGCCTTAAGACCGGCTTGGCCTCTGGCGCAATCACACCTGTTCTTTGCGGTGTAGCCACAGCAGGAATCGGTGTTATGCCCCTTCTGGATATGCTAGTAAATGTACTTCCCTCAGCGGCTGAACTTCAACCTAAAGTCAACGTTATGGATGCAAAAGGTGAAACCGTAGAGCTCCCTTGTGATGACAACGGACCACTTTGCGCATTCGTATTCAAGACCATTGCTGACCCATATGTAGGACGATTGAGTCTTTTCCGGGTATATTCTGGTACTGTAAAACGGGAAGTTCAACTATACAACATAAATCAAGACGCTCCCGAAAAGCCCGGTCATATATATCTGATGCGAGGCAAAGAGCAAATCGAAGCCACGGAAGTCAGAGCAGGGGATATCGGTGCTATCGCAAAACTAGCTCAAACCTCTACTCAAGATACACTGACAACCAAGGCCAAGCCACTGATGGTGCCAAAATTCGAAACCCCGCCATCTCTGCTCTCAATGGCAATCGCCCCCAAAGGCAAAGGAGACGAAGACAAAATTGCTGCTTCTGTTTCTAAGCTACTAGAAGAAGATAAGACCCTGATTTATAAGGTAGATGCAGAAACCAAGCAGACAATAGTTTCCGGCATAGGGGACAGCCAGCTTGACGTGCTTATTAACCGCCTAAGGGCAAGATATAAAATCGAAGCCGAACTAAGCCTACCGGTAGTACCATATCGTGAGATGATTAAGTCCAGAGTCCAACTCCGCGCAAAGCATAAAAAGCAATCCGGCGGCAGCGGCCAATTTGGTGATGTGGAAATGGTATTCGAGCATTCCGGCAATAACGAAGAGGCATATGTATTCGAAGAAAAAATCGTAGGTGGTGCTGTACCCAAGCAGTACTTCCCTGCTGTAGAAAAGGGTATCCAAGAAAGCGTAAAGGCCGGCCCATTAGCAGCATACCCAGTAGTCGGCTTGAAAGCCACTCTCGTTTTCGGTAGCTACCACTCCGTAGACTCATCAGAAATCGCCTTCAAAATGGCAACGATTAAATGCTTCAAGGAAGCCTTTATGACCGCAAAGCCGGCCCTTCTAGAACCTGTAATGAAGTGCTTAATAACGGTTCCAGATGACTACACCGGCGATATAATGGGCGACATGAACAAACGTCGTGGTCGCATCATGGGTATGGAGAAAATAGGAGCAAAACAAGTCATCTCTGCTGAAGCTCCCCTTTCCGAAATGCAGAAATACGCCACGGATCTCAGGTCTATGACCCAAGGCAGAGGCAGCTTTACTATGGAATTCGAAAGATATGACGAAGCACCTTCCGATGTGCAGCAAAAGGTTATCACCCAGCGTAAGCAAGAGCTTGAGGCACTTAGGGATAAAGAATAATAAATTCCTATGGGCTGTCACGTTAAGAATACCGTTATTTCAAGGCTCGTCATCCCGGGTCAAGCCCGGGATGACGGGCTTTTTATTACGTCTTAACGTGACCGCCCCTTATTAATAATTCAATTGCAATGCAGATTGTTGAAATATAAAGAAAACTATGATACAGTGGCAATATGAAAGGTCAGTGGCCCATTTTGCTGATATTCCCCAATAAAACAACCGCGGTACCGTGAAAGTGCCTAGAGAACACTTCCACGGGCTCGTAGGGATGCACACCATCACCTAAGAGCACAGGATAAACCTGCCACCGCAGCAGGCCAAAGTATACAACATCCCCCCTCCTTCTTCAAGGCGGCCGCCCAGTTACTGGCCTTGGCAGGCAAACTTAACGGGTTGGTGGCGGCATATTGTTATACAAACCCATGCGGTAAGGCAGCAATATTCTTTGTGTATGCGCAAAAATAACAGCGCGTAGGTGATGATGGATTTCCATCGCCCTACGCGCTTTTTAGTTTAAAACATCCGCTGACCTTTCAAATAAAATAATAGAGGTAAGTCATGGAAATGCTGGGAACAAAAACCATCGACGGCCTGGGACGGATTATCGTGCCAAATGAGATACGACAGGCCAAAGGCTGGACAACAGGGGATAGAATCACGTTTTACAATTACAATGGTATCATTGTAATAGAGGCAGATAAGCAGAATCTCGAGCCGGAACAAGTGCCTGATTTAACCTGATTATAAAGCTGTGGTTAATGCTATAGTGGGATATCAACTTCAAAAATACATTGCAGACTATCCTCTTCTAGCACAGAGCAAACAACCCTGCCGTCAAGCTGTCTACCAAACGCACTTTCAAGTTCGTATTTATCATGGCCAAAGCTGCAATAACAAAAGGATTTGGAAACGGTTTTATCCTTTAAAATGGACTGCCTTGCCCATGGGCAGTGGCAGGCGTAATACCGTTTCATTTTATTGTCGGTTTCGGTCAGGTATTTGCCCATCATATACGGATTTTTTGTTAGTATGATTTTTGTGTCTTCCCGGCGCATAAACCATTTTCCCGTTTCATATTCTTTGATTACTGCATCGTCAATTTTTTGGTTAAAGAATAGCTCCCCGGATTTATGGCATTGTTTTAGCGCGCTTAAAAACTTAGTGTTTAACGTATCTATTATCCCGTCAACGTCATCAATGGTTAAGTTTTTCTTATCACTTTCTTTGAATGCCCTTGCAAAAGGATTTCCCTTTTTCTGGGCGCATTCATAATTTTCTCGTGTGGATGCGGCTAAGTATTTTTTCTCAATATTATAAGTAAATTCACTCATTTCATCTGCCGTCCAGCCTGCTTCTGGCATTTGTACATCCTTGAATATTTTTTCCCATATATCGTCGCCGTACATTTTTCGTGTGGTGTCGGATAAATGCTTCATTGTTCCGCCACACCACTCATTAAACTCAGTCATTAATATAAATACCTCAGACACCAATAATTCATCATGTGTTGAATTGGCGTATTCCTTCATGGCATTTATTGTCATCACCATATCAGCGTTTTCTGATTTCTTTTGATGAATGAACTGGTTTACAGTTTCAGTTGACACACCATTTTCCTTAACAAACAATTCAAATTCATTTATTACCTGAGATTTTGTCATAATACTAACTCCTTAACTTTTTTAAGTCATTTATTTTGACTGTCGTAATACATTCGTTATCACCCGAGAGAACTGTCTTGAACATAGATAATTCAATGTCTTTACCAAAAATCGGCTCAAACATCGGGCGGCTAAATTCCGCACAGCACTTACAGTAGTATTTTGGATAGAATTCGACGGATTGGTTGTAGTGCTTGCAATGACATGCCCGGCCGATTAGACTATCACTTTCGGGGTTTCCGCCATGATTTTTCAGCATTAGTATCATGTTTTGTTCTTCATCAAACCAAATTTTTTCATCTGAGATTTGGTTCAATTTCTTAATAAACGAGTTCATGCAGGTGGCATTGTCGTAGGCATCAACTATTTTCGATATATCCATGTATTGCCCAACATCGCCGCAAGGGCAAGCCCCTGTTTTGTTATATGGGTGGCTATCATACATTTGGCAAGCCTTATCGGGGGCAGAAGCATTATTCTTGTGCATATAAATTTCCTCCAAACATATTAGCGACTAAAGACGCAGCCACAAAGCAGGGCGAACACCACCATCGCCTCTATGCACATCATCACCACAGAGAAATAGCTCACCTTTGTAGCCAACGCTAGCAGCGGTATGCCGCAAATGCAAACCCTGAGAACGCAACCACCACCATCTTGAATCCCAACCTTTATTGTAAATGGCTTTACGCGCATCATTGTATTTGTCGTTTATACATTCACCATATTCTATACAATGCTCACCGTCACTTAATACAAATGTATCCTCCTCTTTCCAATACCAGGCTTTGCGTTTTTTTAAGTCACCGCTGTCACCAAAGTATTGCAGCACTTCCACGATGCTTAGCAAAAAGATTTTATCCACTGTCGGATTGCTGCACTTTGTGCCATACCACTGATTATCAAAATCAGTGATTCTTGTCTCCAAAATCCGATTTCTGTCTACTGGCTCGAAATTATCATAGAACTGTTTATTTAAATATTTCCGTAAATCGCAATGCTCCCATGTGACTGCGGCATACTCTTCATGAAAGACACGCTGTTCAATGACACTTTCAGCTATAATGAATGCACTATTTCCGTCTGTTTTCAATACGCGCCATTGATACTTCCCAAAAGGAATTATTGCGCCTTCTTTTATCAAAACGGGCAGCAGTATCGAATCAATTGAAGTGTTTAAAAGCTTCGATAATAAAGGAAGCAGAGATGTTTCCGGCAATGTATGGCCGTTCTCCCATTTGCTGATTGCTTGGGCACTAATTCCTAACTTTTCTGCTAACTCATCTTGGGTAAAGCCATTTCGTTTACGCAACAACAAAATTTGATTACCTACGCTGATATTATCCAACATAAAAACCTCCTGCATTTTCAATGTTCCGCTCTTGCTCTCTCGCACAAGTTAATGGTAGCAAGAATAAATTAGCTTTACCATACAAGGTAGGTTGTGTTTTAGTAACAAAATTTAACCCAAAGTTAAGAGGGATGCAAATCTGCATCCCCCTCACTATTCGGCATTTCTTATTCAAAACCTAGCGGGCAACCCACTCAAATACAAATTGGTCATGCACCCAACTAGGGTCATCTATAACACGAATGTTTGTCAGAATCGCGTCTCCATCCAAAAATCCACCAAAAATGATAATCACCACATTGCCGTTTACACAGTGTACCTCCACGGTGACTTCCATGCCTGAATTATCCGTTGTGGGGTCAAAGCTCCTTCCAAGGGAAATTATCCTTGCCCTTGAAATTGCTCCCCCTAGGATATTTGTCTCTTGAGCGATATCCATTGCAAGTTGAGAAAACTCATTGTTTTGCTGGGCTGTGGGTACACGCCCTTCATTATCAAGGGCTACCATCATCATAGGCCGGTCCATATCTGTACCTACTGTATCAGTGGCCCAAGGGGTATAATTAGTACTCATTAACGCACCGGTTTCGCCGTTTATTGTGAAGCTATATTGTGGCCAGTGGCCACCCTCTGGGGTAATGCTACCATGCCACATACTTGGCTGCTCAATACGCTCCCATTCTGACATAGAGACATTCCATACACTGCCCATTACATGGATAAATTGGTCAACCTCAACACCAACAGTATTGGCGGCGGTCTCCATACTTCTTCCATCCATCATATAATCAAACAACTCATCCAAAGTCATACCCAGTTCATATGCCCAGCCCTCTGTAACGGCAAGTGACCTGTCCTGAATATATATCATCATTACAATATTGATAAATTCCTCGGATGTAAGTCCTACCACTGAGGCCAAGCTGTCAACATCTAAGCCGATTTCGAAGGTATAGTCACGTTCGCTTCTTGCCCGGATATAATTAAGGATTTCGTCTACGGTCATACCCAATTCTTCTGTCCAGCTATTTACCAGGTCAATGGCCCAGGTTAAATCCTGCCCGCGCCCCGTTCCAGCTTCGAATCTTTCGACAAAATGCATTAGGATTACCACGCCATTCAAATCGGCTTCAAATAATTCTACAAGGGAGTCGGCACCGGCTTGTGCTGCCTCTTGGGCAGTGATATCCCCTGCCCCAGGTTCACTCCTGAAAAACTCACCTATTTCTATATGAAATTGGCTTTGAGTACTTGGTACTGCTGTTACAGGAATATCTGTGTCATCACTTTGGGGCGTATCACTTTCGTATCTTTCCTGATGAGTTGTTGGAGGTGAATATTCACCATTGCCATCTATCCCAGTGGTTGCGAACACCACCGCGGTTGTGGCCACTAAAATCAAGGCCAGTAAAGTTCCTATAATCGTTACTTTTTTCATTTTCATAATTGCAGTTATCCTTTCTTCGATAGCATGTTTGCTAAAATTATTGTGTAATAGTGCAGGGAAGTTGTCACTCCGCTCTGCCAGGCCTATAAGGGTAAGGGCATAGCCCTTTTTCGATGTTTCTCCAAACATCTTAACCACGGCCTCGTCACAGGAGATTTCCATATCCCTGTTAAAAAGAAAACAGAATGCCCAAACAATGGGGTTAAACCAATGAATACAAAGTGCCGCCGCCATTACAAGCTTGGTGAGTGCGTCAAATCTCCGTATATGAACCAGCTCATGGGCCAGAATATATTCAAGCTCTTTTGTGTTGGCCCAGTTGATGTTTTTTGGTAAAAGTATTACTGGGCGCAAAATACCATAGGTAAGAGGCGTAGCTATCTTGTCCGATACTCGTATTTCAATAGACCGTAATATTTTGTTATCTTCAAGCCAACCTATAACAAATGGGTTTTTAGTAGGCAATGATGTCATAAACTCCCTATGGTGTCTAAAATATTTTTCTGTGAAAAACACAGCCAGGACAATAAGACCAGCAAAATAAGCTAGCATCCAGGGCACAATGGTCGGCAGCCATGGGCTACCTTCTACAAGTGTGACTGTCATCGGTGGAGTTATATCAGTCGTATCAGCACTGGAAACAGTTTGTTGAAACGACAAAACAGGGGCAGGCTGCATAGGGGATATAACCTGACTCGGATTTATCGGATGTTGATACTCTGTAGCCACATGCTCCGTGGGCACTTCACTACGTCCTATCTGACCAACAAGATTAAAAACACTGACTTGGGATGGTATAGAAAATGGTATCAGCAACCTAAAAAGCACAATGACCCATAATACAAGGAAGGTCTTCTTTGGCAGCTTATGCATTACCAGTGCCCTAATAAGCACCACTACTGCGATAAGCAATGTCCCAGCAAGGCTCATTTCCAGTAAAAATCTCACTCGGAATCGCCTCCTACCTCACCTACCATATTCTTAAGTTTATCAATCATATCTGTAGGCAATTTTTTACGTCCTACAAGAGATGCGAACAAGAGCTCCGCAGAGCCGTCGAATAATTTATCTACTAATTCATCCACTTCCAAGCCTTGGACTTCGTCTTTGCTTATTAGTGCTTTGCAGATAAAATTAGGTTCGGTACGTTCCACGGCACCTTTTTCTACACATTTTTTTATTACTGTATAGGTGGTATTTTTATTCCAACCAATGGAAGCTCCAAGAATCTCGGCTATGGCCTTAGCGGGGAGACTCCCTCCCTTCCATATCACCTCCATGACTTTAAGTTCAGAATCAAACAGTTTTGCACTCATCTGTTGATCTCCTTTCGTTTGCGTCGACTCAAACTATTGCAATAGTCTGCGATTGATATACTAGTGCGCTAGTCTGTTGCTGTCAATGGCTTTGTATAAGTTTTACAACTCCAAAATATATTACACCAACGTTTGCCTATGGAAGTTTGTATTATATATGAAAGGGGATGAAGCCATGACAACCTCTTTGCAGCGTACGGGCAAAGAGATTGCGGAAATTTATGAACGCCACAAGGATATGGTCTACAGGATTTGTTTTGCATACATGAAAAGCAACACCGACACAGAAGACGCAGTCCAGGATACTTTTTGCAATCTAATTAAGGGCGCAAAACCCTTCGAAAGCTATGAGCATGAGAAGGCCTGGTTAATCCGCACAGCAACCAATGTATGTAAGAACTCCGTTAAGCACTGGTGGCGAAAACGTGAAAATTTGGAGGATTATGAAAATCATCGTAGCCCGGATGTTTTCGAAATAGATGAGACATTCCAGGTTGTAATGGGGCTGCCACGTAAGTACAAGACCGTAGTGTATCTGTATTACTACGAAGGCTACGACAGTGCCGAAATAGCCCAAATCCTACAAAAACCGCAATCGACGATTAGATATTATTTATCCCAGGCAAGGAAAATTTTACGAGAAAAAATAGGAGGTGACGAAAATGCGCAATAAAATTAAAGATTCTTGGAGCAAAATCAAGCCCAGCAACGCAACCAATGAGCGCATATTATCATGCGTCCTCCGTCAAGCATATAACATGCCAAAGGAAAGGAGCAATAACATGAACTCAAGTATGATATGGAAGATATGCGCACCCGTTGCGGCGTGTCTAATAGTGGCATTAATTGTAGTTGTACCGATTCTGATACAAAGTAATAATATCGCTACGATACAGCCCCCGTATAATGGGGAACAGGATATATATACCGAAGACGAGGCGTATGCCCCAGGCATTACCAACCAAGAGGAAATCACAATGCCAACACCGGCATATCCGATAACACCCCAAGCACCAACCTATGAGCTTGTTATTAATAGCGAAACCGGCCGTTCATCCATTTCTCCAGGCAGAATGCCCCCCGGGATGTCATTCGTGCAATTTCTGCCGGCTGATAAAGCAGAGGCGGTGCAACCAGGACTAAGCAGCCGTTTTGAAATGTCAGCATCATATATGTATGACGGGGAGTTTATAAGGATATTTGCCGTAGAAAAGTATGCTGACATAATAGTAAGCGGCGTTTACCAACCCGCATCAATCGCTATTTCACATTCTACCGGTTATCCCCTTGATACAGCACACGATATTGAACCTGATGTTTCATATGTATATGGCATTCCCGTTATTGCAGGGTCATTTTGGCTGGCTCACCATTATTGTGATGAGGGAATGCAACTCTATAATTTTAATGCCATCTTCGAGCTTGGGGATTATTTTTACAGAATCGAACTTCTTGACGGCCAGGAAGATGATAGAGGACTCCATCGTCTTAATGAAATCGTACACATGATTATCAGAAGTGGCCCGGCGAATCTTAGTAACCTGCCTGAGCCGGAGATACCAGCACTACGCCACGATATCCTCACTCAAGAAGAGGCCTTTGATGACCCAAATTTTGGTAGATTCTTGCCCGCATATATCCCTGCAAGGTTGGAGTTTGGTGATGCCAGAAGAGTCCTTGATCAGATGAACAATATGTTGAACACTAACTGGCAGGAAATAGGATATGCTTCCATCGCTTGGACTATTGGCACCACACACCCCATTTTTTATGAGAGGATTGTTTCAGTCAATGACCGGGAGAAATTCGATGTCAACCTCTACACCATACCCTGGATGGATTCTGTCCCCAGTGACATAATCGATTATCTATCAAACCCAACATTTCTTGCCGAAGAAATGTCCCTGGATGTTGTCCAGGCTCGTGCCCTATATAGCGGCCGCAGAGTCAGCGATTTACGTGAGCCATCAATGAACTTTAACATTATGCTTGACGATATTTTAATACAAATTGGCAGTATTGGAGTATCTGCGGAAGAGGTCTGGGCTATGATTGAATCTATTTTGCCCTAAACAGACCCCGACTCATAGGTAAACCCGCGCCCATGCACATCGGAAACCGTATCCGTAATCATAAAAGCTTCCTTATCTCGTTCGTCAACGATGGTCAAGAGCTTTTGGTAATTACGGGTATCCATGGTGACCATGAGCATGGGTTTTTCTTTTTTCTCAAAGGCCCCGGTTGCCGGGATAATTGTTACCCCACGGCCTATTCCTTCCATAATATCTTTTGCGATGTCTTCATATACATCGGATATGATATATACCATCTTCTTTTTGTTGGTGCCGTTTTCGATGTAGTTCATTGCGGCTGAGGTGATAAAAATTGAGGCGATGGCGTAGAAGAATTTGTCCACATCAAAGACCCACAGGGATAAAAGCACTACCACCCCATCCGTAAGAAAAAGCCCGATGGAGGTACTTAAATTAAAATGTTTCTTGAAAATTAGCGGTGGAATCGCCGTTCCACCGCTGGAGGCATTATTAAGATACAAAATCGAAACCGCCACCCCAAAGATGGCACTGCCCACCATCATGGAAAGCATAGTGTCATTTATCAAAGTATACTGGGGTATGACCTGAATAATAAGAGGCAGCATCAGCGCACCAATAACCGTATTGATAAAAACTTCCCGCCCTAGAAAAATAAAGGTTACAATAAGCAAAAGTCCATTACCGATAAGAATAATCATAGACCGACTAAGCCCCAGCCATTCCTCTAATATAATGGCAAGCCCAGTAAGCCCCCCGGCAGCGATATTGTGAGGTCCAAGAAACATATTTACGCATACGGCCAGGATTACAATGGCCAAGGTTATATAAAAAAGCTTTTTTGCCCAGATTTTTAGCATGGATTGCCCCCTATCTAAACATAAAACCACTCGGAGATGGCGGTATAGCCGCCCTTCGGTTTCTATTTGCTTTTAGTTTGGCAGGGGAAACAATATTTATACAAAAACCTCCCATCTGGGAATCCGAGGGAGGTTTTCTATGTGTGTGTATAAGCTTAGGTTCTATACAAAATCCTTATCACTGGTGTAATTACACCCATTTTCATCGCAATCGCAGATTTCATCATCCATGTCATCTAGGTCATCAAAATCGTCCAGGTCGTAGTGCAGGCAATCGAACTTCTTTTTCATGCAGCAGCATTTATATATACATGCTGCAATCAGGGCGATAAGTACGCCTATTGATAGACCGATTATCAGACCCTTTTTGTTGCTGGCTTGTAGTTTTTCTGCCAATTTGAAGTCACATATTTTGCGCATTTTTTTCATCCTCTCTTATATATGTTAATTTATTTACTTGATTATACTCTGTAAATGCCTTGGTCATAATCTGCCGTTCATCGTTATATTTTAGCAGGTGGTAGGCTTCGTGCTTTTTGTAGAACCCTACATCGGCAAAATATTCCTCTGCTTGGGGCTTGCATGTGAATGCATCTGTTGACATGAGATACCAATACACGGTCTTTGATATTTTGGCAGGGGCTCCTGCAATATTGAAGGAATACTGGGTTTTTCCGATAAACTTACGCACTTTGGCGGCCACACCGCTTTCCTCCATAACCTCTCTTACGGCGGCTGCTTTGTAGGTTTCTCCATCTTCTAGGTTGCCCTTAGGCAAGACCCAACCCATATGTCTACCGTGTTGGTTCTTGTATAAAAGCAATACCTTATTGCGAAAGATAACTACGCCGCCACAGCTTATAGAAGAAGTTTGCATCAATTTCAAAACTATTTTCACGCCAATCTTTTTAAAGTATGGTGCGTCTATATCCTCGAAATTATGCGAAAGAATAAATTTACGATTTGCTCCAACCTCCAACGTATAATTTCGATTATAGTCGTTCTTCTTGGAAACAAGCTGGCTTGTTTCCAAGAAAAACGACTATAAAATGCCCGTGCGCCCACCGTTGACAGTTATCCCCAGGCGTTACCCAGGCAGTTGGCTCGGGCCAAGCTACCCCACGGCACATAAACTGACTTGCTTAGTGCTGCTTCCTTCCGGACCTGACACGATTCACAAGGGCCTATTGCGCAGGACTTGGCCGTCAACACTACTTACTTAGGTGCGGACCCCAAAGCTAAAAGCCGAAGGATGGGCATCACCCCAACTATGGCGGATTGATGGTACAGGGAGCCGCCAATTCCCCAGCTTGCACGGGCACTGATTAATTTAGCAGGAAAATGGCGAGCTGTAAAGGCCAAGCCCCCGCCGCCTGGCGGCACCCAGGATGGGGTATGTTGGCTGCAAAGGCTGAGGACATTTTATGCAAAAGGTAAAAAAAGACAGGGTGATAAACACCCTGCCCTGTTACCATATTGATTCGGCTATGCTGCTTGCAGTAGCTCCAGTGCTCTTTTATACAGCGGGTCAAATTCGCAGCCGCAGCTTCCGCAGTCTTTGTTGGCTTGTTTGACTGCTTTTATCAGCTCAGTGGTTGTGGCTGCAGACTTGTCCGCCAGCCAGTTTTTCGCAGGTGAGTCAATTGCATCCCATCCTGACTCTGCGAATTTCTCAATGATTTTTACCAAATCTGTGTTTGCCATTTTCAGGTCCTCCTTATGTCAGTTCTTTTATGTCATATGTCTCAGCCGAACCTGGATAAAATTTCACTTTCTCCGCTGTAAACTTTAGCACACTATAATCACTGTCCGTCACGCCTTTGGGATAATATCGCTCAAATCCTTCCCTCCATAGCAGTTCCCTGTGATATGCATCCATACATACCTCCATGGTACCCACTAGCATAAGCCCTTGAAATGTTGTCTCGCTGCAATAATAAATACATGCCTTTGGATTATCTTTGAATTGAGCCGTTCTCTTTAAATGTGAATTCGTCGAAAAATAATGAACCCCCAATCCCTCCCGCTGAAGTGAGAGCATCGCCTTGGTATTGGGGTACCCGTTTTCATCAACGGATGACACATAGACAACCTTTGCATTCTCTACCAAAGAGTGAATTTCTTGTTTCATTTCCTCGGTCATAGCAGTTTACCTTCCTTTTCGTTTAGATTTAACAGAATCTGCCGCAAGGTATTTTCAAATGCGATAATCTCCTCATCTGAAAATCCGGCATAATAAATCTCATTCATTACGTGGCATACCTTGTTGTATTCATCGTTTAACTCACGAGCGGTTTCTGTAAGAAAAATCTGAATCTGACGCTTGTCTGACGGATTTGGCTTCCGGTGAATAAGATTTGCATTCTCCATCCGGTCAAGCATACTTGTCAGAGTCGTTTTCGCCAGCCCTGTTTTCCTGGAAAGCTCAATAATCGGGATGCCGTCTTCCTGCCATATAACATACAAGATACGTCCCTGAGCCCCATTGAAAGCTTCTATACCGGCCTTCACAAGGAGCTTTTCGAATATCCGCCCGCTTATCTGCTTAATCTGCGAGATTAAAAAGCCTCCTTCTGTCTTGTTTACCATGCCTCACCTCTGCTCTGATTTAGATTGTACCATATAGTACTATCATGTCAAGCACTTGTTTTGCTCAAAACTCAGTCATTATGCTATAATCGCCATGTAAATATTACTCGAGGAGGATTCCTATGCGATTTGTCTTTACCGGAAAGAACATGACCGTAACCGAAGCCCTGAAAGAACGCAGTATCAAGAAGCTGTCCCGCCTAGAAAAACTGTTGCCGGACAATGCCGAAGTCCATATCACCTTTAGCACAAAAAAGCATCTTACCAAAATGGAAGTATCTGTACCCATGCATAAGCGCTTACTCCGGGCCGAAGTCTCCGACAGTGACGCTAACAACTGCATGGATACAGCAGTGGATATACTAGAAAAGCAAGTTGTAAAGTACAAGACCAGGCTCAGAGACCGCCGCCGCCGTGCCATAGCCACCAATGAAGAGTTAATGTATATCGAAGAAGCGGAAGCCGCCCCGGCAGATTCCCAGCCTGAAATTGTCATACACCGCACAAAGCGGTTTGCCCTAAAGCCTATGGATGCCCAAGAAGCAATCATGGAAATGGAACTTTTGAATCATGATTTCTATGTCTTCCGCAATAGCTGGACAGATGAGGTCAATGTTGTATATAAGCGTAAAGACGGCGAATATGGCCTGATAGAGCCTCAATGATATATTTATTAGCAACCAATAACCCTGGCAAGGCCAAGGAGATTGCACCCCTGTTTGAAGAAGCAGGGCTTAGGCTAATCTCCTTGGCTGACCTGGGGTTATCCTTTGAGGCCAGGGAGGACGGAGAGACATTTCTGGCTAACGCGATGCAGAAGGCTTGGGAGACGGCGGCTTTTTTGCGCGAGCGCGGGCATTTGCAGGTCGCAGTATTGGCCGACGACTCCGGCTTGGCCATAGACGCCCTAGACGGTGCACCAGGGGTACATTCTGCCCTGTTTATGGGACGGGATACACCATATCCCATTCGATGCAATGCAATCCTTGACATGCTGCAAGAACAGCGTACCGCCAGGTTTGTTTGCAATCTGGTATGCCTTTTCCCCGACGACACATCCCTTACAGCAGTGGGCACCATCGACGGCAGCATAGCCTACGAAATCCACGGGGAAGGGGGCTTTGGCTACGACCCAATATTTTTCTATCCCCCACTAGGCAAGACCCTGGCCCAGCTCACCAAGGATGAAAAAAACGCAGTCAGCCACAGGGGTAAGGCAATAAAAAAAATGATAGGCCTGATAATAAATGCAGATACTTGTACTCAGTGATTCTCATGGCAAGATTGATTCCATCCCAAATTTGCTAAAACAGTATAAAAACAAGGTCCAGACTGTAGTCCACCTAGGAGACAATGCCCGGGATTTATTACAGTTTCAACCGGAATATTCTGAAATGAACTTAGTCGCCATTGCAGGAAACTGCGATTTCTCGGCGGTGGCACCTCGCGAACGCATCCTGACATTAGGCACGAAAAGAATTTTATTGACCCATGGCCACAGCCACAATGTAAAATCAAGCTATCACCGGCTTATGTACTATTCACTGGAAAAGGAGGCGGATGTCTGTTTGTTTGGACATACACATATCCATACAGTGTTTGACCATGAGTCGGTTTTTTTTATGAACCCAGGGAGCCTCGGTGAGCCGCGAGGATTAAAGCCCTCATACGGCTTAGTAACTATTGATAACGCAGGCAATGTCACAGGAGAAGTGATTAATATATGAAAACAAAATGGATAATCCGTGAAACAGACGCGGATTTAAGCCTGATGTCCCAAGTCCTTGGCATAAGCCCGGTTACAGCCAACGTAATGGCCAACCGAGATTTGCGCACAAAAAAAACCGCCTTAAGTTTTCTTAATCCATCGTTGGAGTCCGCTCATGACGGGATGACCATCAAAGGTATGCACGAAGCCCTGGAATTAATATCCTACGCCATAGAGCATAAGGAAAAAATCATGATTTACGGAGACTACGATGTAGACGGCATAATGGCAACGACAATTCTTTTAAAGAGCCTAAAAACCTTAGGGGCCAATGTAGATTTCTACATACCCCATCGAATAGAGGAAGGATACGGACTTAATCTGGACGCCATCCGACAGCTTCATAAAGATGGGGCCGAGGTACTACTGACCGTTGATAATGGCATCTCTGCAATAGAAGAAATAGCGGTTGCAAAGGAACTTGGGATGAAAGTCATTGTACTAGACCACCATGACCCTGGCTTTACGGAAACCGAGAATGGCAGGGAGGATATTCTACCGGATGCAGATGTTGTAATTGACCCAAAGCAAGAAGATTGCCCGTATCCTTTTAAGGAGCTCTGTGCCGGAGGTCTTGCTTACAAGCTAGCTGTGTCCATATCGTCCCACCAATCCGACGAGCTGCTGGCATTGGCCGCAATCGCAACCATCTGCGATATAGTCAGCCTTCGAGATGAAAATCGAATAATCGTAAAGGAAGGGCTTGAGCGATTAAATTCCCATAAATTAATCAATCTCGGCTTGGGCAGTCTAATCACTGCCCGTGGATACCTGGACAAACCCATAGATGCCTTTGCCATAGGGTTTATATTAGGGCCATGTCTTAATGCTACGGGACGTCTTGGCTCCGCCAGTGCCTCTGTGGAACTCCTTATTGCAGAAGACCCCAAGGACCGTTTTCGATTAGCGGAAGAACTGTGCCGCCTTAACGATGAACGAAAAAAAATAACCGCTGATTGTGCAGCGAGGGCCCTCTCCAACCTGACAGAGCATCTGGATAAGGTACTTGTACTAGCAGATACCCAAGCCCATGAGTCCGTTGCCGGAATCGTTGCCGGCCGGATAAAAGAAGCCACAGGCCGCCCCACGATTTTCATAACACAAGGGGATAACGCAATGAAGGGATCTGGCCGGTCAATAGAAGGATATAATCTATTCGAATCCCTATTCAAGCATCGCTATCTCTTTATCAGATTTGGAGGCCATCCAATGGCGGCGGGGCTGACCCTTTCAGAGGAAAACATCCCACTGCTCCGAGAGGCCCTAAATGCAGAATGCAATCTCACAGAGGAGGATTTCTCTGCCTCTCTCCATATCGATAGGGAACTATCGCCATCGGAAATTAATCTAAAACTTTCCGAAGAACTGGCACGTCTTGCCCCCTATGGCAAGGGCAATCGGGAACCCTTATTCGTAAGCCGAAGCCTATATGTAGAAAACTGCCGGGTCATGAACGAGAAAAACACCTTAATATTTTCCTTCAGTTCCGCCGGGGGAAGGCATAAGGGCATAGCCTTCGGTCTTAACGAAGACTATGCTCAGGCATGTACTGCCGCCGGAGTAAAGCCCATCGGTGGATATGGTATGGATGTTGTATATGCAATGGAGACTAATGTTTATAACGGAGTAGCCTCGGTACAGATGCGGGTCAGGGATTTCAAGATTGTGCCATAATCCTCCTGCCCAAACAAAGCAGACCCTACCACAAAGCCGGTCACTCCACAGAGTGCCGGTTTTGTTATGTTGACGGCGGAAATGCCGCCGTCAACACATAGCTCAAACCCATATTCCTTGGCCAATGCCCCAAGAGCCTCAAGCTTAACCAATGTCTCAGGCATAAAGCTTTGCCCGCCAAAGCCCGGCTCGACAGTCATTGCAAGGACATGGTCGCAAAGAGGCAGCAAATCAACAACAGCTTCAACAGATGTACCGGGGTTTACCGCAATACCCGGTGCCGCGCCAAGGGCACGGATTTCCCTTAATGTATCCCCGGTGTTACCTCCCGCCTCAGGGTGAATATATATAACATCCCCACCTAAATCTCGAAAAAACTTGATATGCCGCCCAGGCTCAACGAGCATCAGGTGTACATCCATAGGCAAATGAGTATGTGCCTTCACCGTTTTGAGTATCTCCGACCCGCAGCCGAAATTGGGCACAAAACTTCCGTCCATTACATCTATATGGATATAATCCGCCCCGGCCTCAGTTACGCGCCTTATTTCTTCCGCCAAGATACTATGGTCGGCGCATAGTATGCTTGGCCGGATATTTATCGGTCTACTCATAGTACATCTCCAGCATTTCTAACCGCCTGGCATGGCGGCCGCCTTCAAATTCGGCTTTGAGCCAAACATCTACTATCATTTTAGCCAGCTCTATGCCTATGACCCTCGCCCCTAGGGCAATGGCATTGGAATTATTATGCTGCCGTGAAAGAAGTGCTGTATACGGCTCAGTGCAGTTGACGCAGCGCACACCAGGCACAGAGTTGGCCCCAAGGGATATGCCAAAGCCTGTACCGCAGACTAGTATCGCCCACTCAGCCTCACCCGCTGCCAGTTTTTCCCCTGCCATACGGCCATAAACGGGATATTCGGCGGCTTGCCCTTCTTGGGCACCTATGTCTGTTACTTCATGGCCCAAGGCTGTCACAAACTCCGCTAATTCTTTTTTCATAGGAATACCAGCATGGTCGCTTGCTAGGATTATTTTCATTTTGTCAACTTCCTCTCCGTAACCAACAACGCATTAAGCTCATTGCCAATCAGCAAAATAACCGATATCAAATTAAGCCACAAGATAAGTATAAACACTCCGGCAATACTACCATAAATGGCAGGATACTGGGTAAAATTAATCATCACAAACCCAAAAACAGCTGATGCAACCGCCCAGCCCACCACTGTTATAATTGCCCCAGGCAGCACCTGCAATAGGCGCAGCTTCTTTGGTGCCGCCAGCTTAAAAATCATCATAGTGGCAAATGCCATAACCAAAAACGCTCCGATTGCACTAAGAGGCGTAAAAAGCATTTCCAATCCCGCAGGCATAAATAGCTCCCAGATATACCGGCCCAGGACCAACAACACTAGCATAACCAAGAGCACCGACGCAAACAATACCATCATCACAAGGCTCAAGGCTACCTGCTTTACTCCGTTGCGCGGATTATGAAAGTCAAAGGCTGAGCTGGAATTGCGGATTATAGCCCTAAAACCATTGGCTGAGTTATACACACTAAAAAACAAAGCCGTAGACATAAGCCCACCACTACGGGTCTGCTCCAGCCCCTGAACAAAATCCTCAACCAGCGGCCCCGCATCTCCTGGAAGCACTTGGTAAACCGGTGCAAGAAGGGCAGTAGAGTCGAACTGGGTAAAGCCAAACAAAGACATAAGGAAAATAAGAAACGGAAAAAACGCCAACAGCACCCGGTAGGTAAGACCGGCAGCCCGTTCCATAATCTGGTCTTCATGGCATTTTCGTGCTAGATTTAATAGGAAAATAGTAAATGTTTTCATAGAATCACCTGTTTATAGATTGCGCAACAATGGTATTATAATACTACATATCCAAAGGAGGTCACACCATGAAGGATAAAATCACAATAGATATAGTCGGTAGCGGCAAAACATCTGTGCCTAAGGGCATAACATTGTTGGAAGTCAGCAAAACCCAAACCAAGCCATGGCCCATCCTCGTAGCCACTGTAGACAACGAGCTGCAAGACCTTTCCCGCCGTTTGCTATTCGACTCCACCGTTGATTTCCTAGACATCAGTGACCCCAACGGCTACCGCACCTATCAGCGCAGTCTTACCTTCCTGATGATCTATGCCGCAAAATCCGTACTGGGGAAAAAGGCCCGAGTGGTAGTAACCCATTCCATAAACAAAAATTACTATTGCGAATTACCAGACCACCCCGAGCCCACAAAAGAATTACTCGAAGAAATTGAAAGGATAATGCGTGAAACCGTAGCCAAAGACATCCCAATAGAAAAACATACCCTCCAAAAAGAAGCCGCAATAAAACTTGCCTCAGACTTTGGCCTGGAAGACAAAGAAAAAATGCTGAAATACCGCCACAATCTCTCGGTAAGCTTCTACAAGCTAGACTGGTTCTATAATTATTTCTATGGAGAAATGGCACCATCCACCGACTGCCTCAGCCAGTATAAACTAATAAAACGCTCCAATGGCTTTATGCTCCAATTCCCAGATGCCAGCCTAGGTTACGAATTTGCCGAATTACCTCAAAACACCAAGGTCGAAGAGGTATTCGAGGAAGCCAACCAGTGGGCGCGGATAGTAAACGCAGACACGGTAGGTGCTCTCAATGATAATCTATGTAAATCAGGCAATGGAATGATAATACGCATAGCCGAGGCCCTTCATGAGAAAAAAGTGGCACTACTAGCAGATCGTATAGTCAATGAGCACCGCCGGATTGTACTAATCGCCGGCCCCACATCCTCAGGCAAGACCACCTTCGCCGTACGCCTAAGCACCCAACTCCGGGCAATAGGCGCAGTCCCCAGCGTAATCGGGCTAGACAATTACTACCACAACCGAGGAGACGGCCGCATCCCAAGAGATGAGTTTGGCAACGAGGACTACGAAACTATCAAGGCCATAGACACTGCCCTAATCACAAAAAACCTGCAAGCCCTGCTTCTAGGGGAAGGGGTAGAGCTCCCCACTTTCAACTTCCTAACCGGCAAACGCGAATACAAAGGCCGCTATATGCAGCTTGCACCCCAGGATGTCCTAATACTGGAGGGCATCCATGGCCTCAACGATGAAATAAGCCGCGGTGTAGCCGACCAAGACAAATTCAAAATATTTATCTCAGCCCTGACCCAGATAAATATAGACGACCATAACAGAATCCCAACAACAGATACCCGCCTGGTACGACGCATAGTCCGGGACTACCAATACCGCGGCACCACTGCGGCAGACACAATAGACCGCTGGCCGTCAGTGCTCAGAGGCGAGGCAAAATACATCTACCCCCATCAAGAAGCGGCAGATGAATTCTTCAATTCGGCCCTAGTCTACGAAATGTGCGTACTAAAGCAATATGCGGAACCGCTACTGTTCGACATCACCCAAGACGCACCCCAGTATACCGAGGCCCGCAGGCTGATAAAATTCTTAAGCTCATTTCTATGTATCCCCAGCGAAAATATCCCGGCTAATTCCATCTTGCGGGAGTTTGTTGGGGGGAGTTGTTTTAGTCATTAAGACGATACTCCTCTTTCAACTGCCCAAGCACCTGCCCCAACACAGCCCTATAATCCCGCATATGGCCCTGGCCTTTTTTTATTCTGGCGTATTCCAGTAAAGTTGCCGGACTTGGGTCTGCGCCGGGAGGCATTGCATTTGTTATGGCCTCGGCGGCTCGCTGCCAGTCATAGTCTGTACGGTAACAACTTGCCAGCTTTGTCCATAACGCGGAACTTTTGCGGCCTGTCGTGTTTTGGTCTGACTCTATGGCCTTTTTCATATGGCTAATGGCTAACCCCATGTTGGCATGGCCGTGGGAGGCATATATTTTAGATGTTTTTTCGTGGTATGCCGGATCTTTTGGATTTATGACCGCAAGGGCATTTTCTGTTTCCCCTAGTTCTACATGTATATCCGCGGTTAATTGTGAAATACGGAAATCTGGGTCATCTTTAGCATTTGTCAGCCATCTCAAAGCACCGACATAATCCCTTTGGCGATATGCCATAAGCCCTTTAAGAAATACAATTTCCGGAGCTTCCGATATAGGAAGAATTTGAGCTGCCGTGTCATAGTCGCCTTTGAGTATCAAGGCTTCCCCATAACGCCAAAGGATTATCTCATTATCAGGCTCAAGCATACAAGCCTTTGCAAGCAAGGATACGGCAGCATCATGGTTGCCCAATTGCATATTTGCGATGGCCATATTATTAAGTATTGCGGCGTTTTGGGCATAACCCAACGCCTTAGTGTATAAGGGAAGGGCCTTGGCCGGTTGTCCCCGAGACACCATGCCATCACCTCGGTCTTTTAGCCGCTCCCATTCTAATCTGTTTTCCCAGGCTGTTAGTTCGGATTTAAGCCTAGACAACTCGGTTTTATCGAAATACTCAATTAAGCCTAAAAAAGCCAGCATTCCCTTGCTAAAAGACTCTATCTCGGCAAGGGCCGTGATTTTCACCGATATTTCCGCAAGACCAAGTGCTCCCACCCATGAGATAAGCCTCTCAGAAGAAAACTCTTCCGCCGACTCCCGCCAATAATGATAGACATGGTACAGGGCCTCTTCAATAGAAAACACCTGGATGCCAGTGCCCTGGAAGGTGTATGGAATTTCATCAATCTGTTGAGATGTACATAACTGTAACATTTTCTTACCTCTAAAATAATTAATATACGCGAATATTCACAAATATAGCTTAATAATTCTTTAAAAAAACAACGACCGCTTTACACCAAATCATCAAAACCACAGAGTGCAAACAACTGCCTGCAAAACTCCCCACCATCAGTAGAGCCTATCACAGCTTCAACCCCCAATGCTTGGGAAACTTCATCGAGGGTAGCTCCGCAAAGCATATCTTTTGTACCGATACGGAAGGCATTCCCAGGAATAAAAAGCGTATCAAGCCCCACGCATTTTCCTGTAAGCTGGTTGATGATATCCTTCCCGGTCAACAGCCCACTGACTGTTACACCCGGCCCGTAGAAGTCATTCTGTATCACGTGGATATCCATGGCAAAGTTGGAGAATTTGCGCTTATAATCCTTTGCAAGAGACCGCATAAACGTCCCGGCCGCTACGCCAGTTACGATGCCTACGCGTTTTGGTGCCATCGTGCTTTGAATCGTTACAAGGATTTCTTCTAGTGTAGAAATAAATTCATTATGAAAGTGAGCCATCATTCCAACGCCATTATCAAGTTGGGGGAAATCATCGTAGTCTCCATAGTATGGCACATCTTTACCTGCTAAAACATACCACTCATCTGCAAGATACACAAACTTACTGCCTCGTTCACTACATAAACGATACTGCCAATCCCCTACCTGGGCAATGATTTTTACTGCATCTTCGCCTGTGAATCCCTCCAAAGGGTACAGCCCATCCCGGTAACGAGTCAACCCTACAGGCACTATTGCAAGGCTCTTCGCATTTTTCCCAAGATTAGCAAGCCTCTCAATGGTTGTATCAAGGTGTTTGCCGTCATTAATTCCTCTGCACAGCACCACTTGGAAGTGCATATCTATGTCCGCTTTACAAAACCGTTCCAGTATCTTAAACAAATACCCGGCCCTCATACTGCCCATCATCATCCTGCGCAAGTTCATATCCCCGGCATGGACGCTAACTCGCATAGGGGATAGTCTATGTTTTATTATTTGGTCAACATCTTCCGGTTCAAGATTGGTAAGAGTAATATAATTGCCCATGGCAAAGGACTGATATGGGTCATCATCTTTTACATACAAAGATTCCCGCAGGCCTGGGGGCTGCTGATCTATAAAGCAAAAAATACAGTTATTGGCACAACGCCTATCCTCCCCCATTGACCCAGGAGGGAAAACAAGGCCCAAGCCTTCGTCGCTATCCTTCTCAATCTCAAATTCCCATATTTCGCCATCAGGCTTTTGGATTTCTACCAGGATATTTTCCTCTGCCATAAGCCAGCGATAATCCAGAATATCTTTAATCTCTTGCCCATTTACAGACAGCAGTATATCCCCGGTTTCAACATTCATTTCCCAGGCAATACTGTCTTCAGATACAGAAATTATTTTGTGTTGCTTCATAATTATACACTCCAAATCCTGACGTAATAAAAATGCCCCCAAGACCACCATGGCCCAAGAGGCAAAAATCCACAAAAATAGAAAGATATGCTTGACAAAAAACTAGCGTCCTGATACGATTTACAACCGATTCTTAATCAGGAAAGTTTTTCTGGGATGTTTCTACGCAAAAAATTTTACGGTTTTTGCCGCTGGCAAAAGATTTCAATCGTTTATCAAGAAGACCATGTCTAAAATTTTGTCAACAATATCATATTTTCAACAGCATATCAAGCAAAATTCTCAAAATTACACGTCAAGGGGTTGTTGCAATGGAAAAGAACAGGGTACGCCCGTCTTTGGGCCGTGGGCCTAGCCGGGCAAGCTACTCGCGTATCGCCGAAGTCCTGGAGATTCCAAATCTCATCGAAATCCAAAAAAAGAGCTATTACTGGTTCCTAAGGGAGGGAATAAAAGAAGTTTTCCAAGACATATCACCAATAACAGATTATAACAACAACCTGGTGCTTGACCTCATAGATTTAACAATGGATGACAAGCCCAAGCACTCCATTGAGGAATGCAAAGAGCGGGACGCCACATATGCCGTAAGCCTACGGGTCAAGTGTCGCCTGCACAACCGGGAAGTTGACGAGATAAAGGAACAAGATATTTTCATGGGGGATTTCCCTCTAATGACCGACAATGGCACATTCGTAATAAACGGTGCCGAGAGGGTCATCGTAAGCCAGCTAATGCGGTCTCCTGGCATATACTATGGGATTGACTATGACAAGGTCGGCAAGCAACTGGTATCAGCAAGCATCATCCCCAATAGAGGCGCATGGTTGGAATTTGAATCCGATTCCAACGATGTGCTTTATGTGCGTATAGACCGTACCCGCAAAGTCCCCGTCACAGTGCTAATCCGCTCTCTTGGGGTAGGCACAGACGAGGAAATTATCGCCAAGTTCGGCGAAGACCCTAAAATTATCGCCACAATTGAAAAAGACACTGCCAACACCTATGAGGAGGGTCTTCAAGAGGCTTATAAAAAGCTACGTCCAGGTGAGCCCCCCACAGTTGAAGGTGCCGAGACTTTGCTCCGCAACATGTTTTTTGACCCAAAAAGATACGATCTAGCCAAGGTCGGACGTTATAAATTCAACAAGAAGCTGGCCCTTAAAGCCCGTGCAGTAGGTCATACCCTTGCAGCCGATGCAATTTCCCCGGCAACCGGTGAAATCATTGCAGAGGCTGGCATCAAAATCACGACAGAGCTTGCTGATATGATTCAAGATGCAGGCTGCCCCCATGTGGATGTTGTCTATGACGAAAGCCGCAATGTCCGCATCATGAGCAATATGTCTGTAAATATAGCTCAGTATCTTGAGCCTTATGGCCTAACTGCCGAGGAATTTAATATTCGCGAGCGTGTATATTACCCTGCCCTGGAATCTATATTGCAAGCTCAAGACAAGGAAGAGCTATCCCGGCAAATCCGCCTTAACATGCACCGTCTAATCCCCAAGACCATCCAATTTGAAGATATTATGGCGGCAATAAATTACGGCATGTCTGTTGATATCGGTATCGGTGTCAAAGATGATATCGACCATCTAGGCAACCGTCGTATCCGTGCCGTTGGCGAGCTTCTACAAAACCAGTTCCGGATAGGCCTCACCCGTATGGAGCGTGTTGTCAAGGAGCGTATGACTATTCAGGACATGGATATAGTAACCCCCCAAGCCCTGATAAATATACGTCCTGTGACGGCAGCTATTAAGGAATTTTTTGGTTCATCTCAGCTCTCCCAATTTATGGGTCAGGTCAACCCCCTAGACGAATTATCACATAAACGCCGCCTGTCGGCCCTAGGCCCAGGTGGTCTTAGCCGTGACCGAGCAGGATACGAAGTCCGTGACGTTCACTCCTCTCACTATGGCCGTATGTGCCCGATTGAAACACCGGAAGGCCCCAATATCGGACTAATCAACTCACTGGCAACCTATGCCCGTATCAACGAATACGGCTTCATAGAAGCACCCTACCGGATAGTAGACCGCTCCGGCCCAGAGCCTGTTGTAACCAACGAGTTCCGGTATGTAACTGCCGACGAGGAAGAGGACTATATTATCGCCCAGGCCAACGAGCCCCTAACAGAGGATGGACGCTTTATTAGCCGCAGACCACAGGGACGACATAAAGAAGACATCCAAGAGTTCACACCAAACCGAATAGACATGATGGACGTCTCGCCCAAACAAATTGTATCCGTAGCTACTGCCCTTATTCCTTTCTTGGAAAACGATGACGTTTCCCGAGCATTGATGGGCTCCAACATGCAACGTCAGGCTGTCCCTCTTATAACCACAGACGCCCCGGTAGTAGGCACTGGAATGGAGCATAAAACCGCAATAGATTCCGGTGTTATGCTGCTTTCTGATGTAAACGGTACAGTAGAGGAAGTCACAGCAAACAATGTCGCTATTCGTGTCAAGGAAACCGGTGCCAAAAAACATTTCAAATTGACCAAATTTATGCGCTCCAACCAAGGCACCTGTATTAATCATCGCCCCATCGTAAAAAGAGGTCAATTAATCGAAGCCGGGGATGTAATTGCAGACGGTCCCTCAACAGATAATGGAGAGCTAGCTCTAGGCAAGAACCCTCTTATTGGCTTTATGGCTTGGGATGGATACAACTACGAGGATGCAATCCTCTTAAGCGAATCCCTTGTCAGGGACGATGTTTATACCTCCATCCATATAGAAGAATACGAAGCCGAGGCCCGTGACACAAAGCTAGGGCCTGAGGAAATCACCCGTGATATCCCCAACGTAGGGGAAGACGCAATGCGCGACTTGGACGAACAGGGCATAATCCGCATAGGTGCGGAAGTCGGCCCCAACGATATCCTCGTGGGCAAAGTAACCCCCAAGGGTGAAACAGAGCTTACCGCTGAGGAAAGGCTACTACGCGCAATCTTTGGCGAAAAGGCCCGTGAAGTCCGGGATACCAGCCTCAGAGTCCCTCACGGTGAAAGCGGCATCGTCGTTGATGTAAAGGTTTTCGCAAGGGACAGCCGGGATTTAAGCCCTGGCGCGAAGAAAGACGAATTACCCCCAGGGGTAAACCAGCTTGTCCGTGTGTATATTGCCCAAAAACGTAAAATCTCCGTTGGGGACAAGATGGCAGGCCGCCACGGCAACAAAGGCGTAATCGCCAAAGTATTGCCGGTGGAAGATATGCCATTCTTACCAAACGGCAGACCTTTGGACATCGTCCTCAACCCCCTTGGCGTACCTAGCCGTATGAATATCGGCCAGGTTCTGGAGGTCCACTTAGGCCTTGCCGCAAAAGTCTTGGGCTGGAAAGCCGCAACCCCTGTATTCGACGGGGCCAACGAAATCGATATTATGGATACCCTAGATCTTGCCAATGACTATGCAAATATGCTATGGCATGAGTTTGCGGATAAATGGCAACCAATCCTCGATGAGCAAATTTTCGTCGACTTGGAAACCAACCGCAATAACCGCCTGGAATGGAAGGGTATGCCCATCACTCGTGATGGCAAAATCAATGTAAGAGATGGCCGTACCGGCGAGTATTTTGACAATCCCATAACCGTAGGCTTTATGCACTATCTCAAACTTCACCACTTGGTAGATGATAAAATCCATGCCCGTTCCACCGGACCGTATTCCTTGGTAACCCAGCAGCCTCTAGGTGGTAAGGCTCAATTCGGCGGACAACGCTTCGGCGAGATGGAAGTTTGGGCATTGGAGGCATATGGCGCAAGTTACACCCTCCAAGAAATTCTCACAGTAAAATCCGACGATATTGTAGGCCGCGTCAAGACCTACGAAGCCATAGTCAAAGGCGAAAATATCCCCGAGCCGGGAGTGCCCGAATCCTTCAAGGTTCTTCTCAAAGAACTACAAGCTCTCTGTCTGGATATGAAAGTATTAAGCGCGGAGAAAAAAGAGGTAGAAATTAAAGAGTCCGTGGAAGAAGGAGAAGACCTTGCAGTAAACATCGAAGGGGTAGAATCTGATTCCGACCACGGCTATGTCCGCAGGGCATCAAACCAAGACGATGTTAACCCTGAGGCTCTTATAGCGGCGGCTTTACATGAGGATGAGCTTCCCACAGAAGATGATGACCCTGAAACTGAAGACGAAGGCATAGAAGGAGCATTGTCTGACGAGGATGTAGGCATAGAAGCAGTCTTCGAAGTGGAAAGTGAACTAGACACACCTGATTTATCAGACGATGATATAGACCCCACAGACGAAGAGCTCATCAAAGAGGAAATCGAATTGGAAAGCCTGCAAGAAAGTCCTGGAGACTTAGAACTAACAGACCAAGACTTTGGGATTTACCAAAAAGAAGAGGAGGAGGATGACGATGAATAATCTGCCAATGCCAACAAAACCCGGTCAACAACTGGCCTTCTCTTCAATAAAAATCGGCCTGGCATCTCCGGAAAAAATCCGGGAATGGTCCAAGGGCGAGGTAAAAAAACCTGAGACAATCAACTACCGTACCCTCAAGCCCGAACGTGACGGCCTGTTTTGCGAGCGCATTTTCGGTCCAAACAAGGACTGGGAATGCCATTGCGGAAAATACAAGCGCATCCGCTACAAGGGTGTAGTCTGTGACCGCTGCGGTGTCGAGGTCACAAAAAGCAAGGTAAGGCGCGAGCGTATGGGCCATGTGGAGCTTGCGGCCCCTGTTTCCCATATATGGTATTTCCGTGGGATTCCATCCCGTATGGGGCTAATACTTGGTATGTCCCCGAGATCACTTGAGAAGATTTTATATTTTGCTTCTTATGTAGTATTGGATGCTGGAGACACCGGCATGGCTGTGAAAACCTTGCTCACAGATAAAGAATATCGGGATGCCTTAGACAAATATGGCCCATACCGCACCAATGCACAGGGTCAGCGTGTACCTTCCTTCAGGGTTGGAATGGGGGCCGAGGCTGTAAAAGAACTCCTACTGGCTATTGACCTGGAAGGGGAATCCGAGGAGCTTAAGATTCTGCTAAAAGACGCCGGTGGCCAAAAACGTTTACGCTATATCAAGAAGCTGGAAGTCATAGAGTCTTTCCGTCTATCTGGCAATAGGCCGGAATGGATGATACTGGATGCAATCCCGGTAATTCCCCCTGACTTACGTCCCATGGTACAACTTGATGGCGGCAGATTTGCTACCTCCGACCTTAATGATTTATACCGCCGGGTGATAAACAGGAATAACAGGCTAAAGCGTCTGTTGGATCTTGGTGCCCCGGATATTATAGTTCGCAATGAAAAGCGTATGCTGCAAGAAGCTGTAGACGCTCTAATCAACAACGGACGTCGCGGCCGAGCAGTTACAGGCCCTGGCAATCGCCCCCTTAAGTCCCTGTCGGACTTGCTGACAGGGAAGCAAGGTCGTTTCCGCCAAAACCTACTTGGAAAACGAGTGGACTATTCAGGTCGTTCTGTAATCGTGGTAGGCCCCAAGCTTAAGATTTATCAGTGCGGCCTCCCTCGGGAGATGGCAATAGAGCTATTCAAACCCTTCGTAATGAAAAAACTGGTTGAGGGCGGCGAATCCCACAATATTAAATCCGCCAAACGCATGGTGGAAAAGTTAGAGCCCAGAGTATGGGACGCGTTGGAAGACGTGATAAAGGAACATCCTATCATGCTTAATAGGGCCCCAACCCTTCACCGCCTTGGTATCCAGGCCTTTGAGCCTGTGCTGGTGGAAGGCCGTGCACTTATGTTGCATCCATTGGTGTGTGCTGCGTACAATGCCGACTTCGATGGAGACCAGATGGCGGTTCATGTACCCCTATCTGTGGAAGCCCAAGCAGAATGCCGCTTTCTTCTCCTTGCACCCAACAACTTGCTCAAGCCATCAGACGGTGCGCCCATAACCGTTCCAACAAAGGATATGGTTCTTGGCATATATTACCTGACCTTGCAGCGGGACGGTGTCCTTGGGGAAGGTAAAGCCTTCGGCTCCGAAGATGAATGCATCGTAGCCTACGAAAACAAAATTGTAAGCTTACACGCAAAGGTAAAGATTCGCCGTAAGATTGAAGCAACCGGCGAGACCAAGGTTGTAGAAACCACCCCGGGCCGTGTAATCTTTAACCAGGCCATTCCTCAAGATTTAGGCTTTATAAATCGTGACGAGGATATCTTCTCCTACGAGATTAACGAACTGGTCAACAATAAAGTGCTAAGCAAAATTGTAAACCGCTGTATAAATAAATACGGCTCTGTCCAAACATCTGAGACCTTGGACCTAATCAAGGACCTGGGCTTTAAATACGCAACCCAATCGGCCCTTTCTGTTTCCGTAACAGATATGGAAGTCCCCGAGACCAAGGAAACCCTTCTGGCTGAAGCCGAGGTTGCCGTAGAAGGCATGAACAAAATGTATCGCCGTGGTCTTATGACTGATGATGAGCGAAAGGATAGAGTTCTTCAAATCTGGCATGAGGTGGCGGAAAAAGTAACCGACGACCTAATGAAGGGCCTAAGCCCAGATAACAGCGTATTCATGATGCTGGATTCCGGGGCCCGTGGTTCCAAGGTTCAAATGAAGCAAATGGCAGGTATGCGTGGCTTGCTTGCAAGCCCATCGGGTAAGACATTGGAAATCCCTGTAAGGTCTAATTACCGGGAAGGCCTTACCGTACTTGAGTATTTCATTTCCGGTCACTCTGCCCGTAAGGGTCTTTCTGATACCGCTCTTAGAACGGCGGACTCCGGGTATCTTACCCGCCGTATGGTAGATGTAAGCCAGGATATTATTATCCGTGAAGAAGACTGCACCAAGGACGATGACGCAAAGCCAGGCATGTGGGTATCCGCCTTTGTAGACGGGGAAGAAGTAATAGAAAACTTAGCCAACCGTATAAGAGGCCGCTGGGCCATGGAAGATATTGTCCATCCAGAAACAGGTGCTATTTTGGCCAATGGCGACACCTTGATTCTACCTGACCAGGCTGATGCAATTGATACAGCCGGCATTCAGTCGGTTCATATCCGCACAGTGCTTACCTGTCGTAGCCGTATTGGGCTATGTTCCAAGTGCTACGGTGCAAACATGGCCTCCAGCCGGATTGTTCGCATCGGAGAATCTGTCGGGATTATCGCCGCCCAATCTATCGGGGAGCCGGGCACGCAGCTTACAATGCGTACATTCCAGGTGGGCGGTGTCGCGGTAGATGATGACATTACCAAGGGTCTGCCACGTGTAGAGGAAATTTTCGAAGCACGTAAGCCTAAAGGACTGGCTATTATCGCCGAGTTTGGCGGCGTAGTCACCATGGGGGACAATAAGAAGAAGCGCGAAGTCATAATCACAAACCCGGAAGTTGGCGAGGGCAAAGCCTATATGATACCTTTCGGTTCCAGAATCAAGGTCAAAGAAGGGGATATTATAGAACCCGGCGACGAGCTGACAGAAGGTAGTATTTACCCCCATGATCTTTTAAAAATCAAAGGCCTTCGCGGTGTGCAGGACTACATGATTCGTGAGGTTCAGCGGGTATATAATCTCCAGGGCGTAGATATCAATGACAAGCATATCGAAGTAATCGTCCGCCAGATGCTAAAACGGGTAAAAGTAGAAGAAAACGGCGACACAGGCTTGCTCCCAGGCTCAATGGTAGACTGGTTGGAGTTCGAACAGATAAACAAGGATACCGAAGAGCAGGGACTAGAGGCTGCTACAGGCTCCCGGGTACTTCTTGGGATAACCAAGGCTTCTCTGGCCACAGACTCATTCCTAAGTGCGGCATCCTTCCAGGAGACCACCCGTGTCCTAACTGAGGCCTCAATCCGAGGCAAGGAAGACCGTCTAATCGGCCTCAAGGAAAATGTAATCATAGGCCAGCTTATACCTGCTGGTACAGGTATGCCTGTATACCGCAGCATAAAAGTAGAATGCGCCCCAGGATATGACGACTCCGATGACGATGACCTGCCATATTATCCGACAGTAGCGCGAGGATAGAATTCCCATTAAAATAATATACAAAAGGCCTGCCTCCGGAATTGGGGGCAGGCCTTTTGCATGTGTTAAGCTCGCTTTTAGCGAGCAGCAAGGAGACTTATTTAGCGTAGCATACTGCTTCCCGCTACTTGGACCTGCTCTTGGCTGGGGCGGCCTAGGTAGGAAATAAAGTCTATACTGCCATTGGCATTGATGCTAAAGGCTGTTAGGCTTAGGATTTGGTCAAAGAAGCTGATGGGTACATACATATTATTACCGTGCATCACAGGGGCTGACTCCAACGACCGCTGAAGAACCCCATGGAGCTGATAGTTGTTCTGGTTGGGGCGCAGTACAATCACTGTTTCACCATTGAGAGATACTGTGACTTCCCTTGCTACAGAACACCACTCTGCTTCATAACCCAAGCCCCTCACCACTGTTCCTAAAGGAATCATTCTTATAGCGTAGCGGCCTGTACTCGCTCGATAGTCATCACTAGGCAAGCGATGGCTCTTGATATTGGCCAACTCAAATTCTATATTGGTGGTAGCACCGGGGACAGAGGAAAGCTGGAACTCGTCAAATAACAATACCAAATGAGTATTTGTCATGTAAAATGCCTGCCCTGTTGGGGGGGCTGTGTGTGCGGCGTAGTATGTTGCAGGGTCTTGGCGTATCATCTCGGCTATTTTGCCTTCTGCTAGGGGGGTTATATCACGGTTATCCATTGCCTGGGTCAGGGTAAGCTGAGCACCGGTACGAGGGTTGAAATTGAGGGACATAACTGTTGTGCGGCTGGTAACAGCTCGGGCATTGGCAGTAATAACTATGGAGACTAAGTTATTTGTACTTTCTATTTGGTAGTCGAAGGTGACGCTTCTAGCGCGGATGCGGCGGGTACCTTCTATCAGGGTTTCAATTATATTATCAATTTCCTCATTAAGGGCTTCATATGCGGTGCCGAAATCTTCTACTACTACCGGTCTTTGGCCCCTTATGTCTAGACCTTGCTGCCTGAGATTAAGGGTTTCGACGGTATACATATCCGAACACCAAACGGGTGCCGCCGTCGTTGATGTTCTTGCATAGACTGCCACTGCAAGGAGTACAAAGCAAAATATGGCGGCTATCATGTAGCGTACAAATCTGGGCATCCCGTTTCACCTCTTTCTAGTAAATTTCTTCTGCGATGCTTCTACGTAGAAAAATTTATGGTTTTTCCGTAGGCAAAAATGCCTCTCTGGGTTTCGTCAATACGACAATCACCAATATTATTATATTGCGGGCAAGATATTATTGATAATTTATCTGTTGTTATTGAAACATGGATGAAACCAAATTACAATTACAAAACTGTTACAAAACTGAAATTAATCTTTGTTGGGGTTGGAAGTCTGGGATTTTACATCTACAATAGGGATTATTAATCTACCCCACGAAAGGACGATAAAAAAGTGAAAAAATCTACAAAAGCTAAAAATGCCCCAAAGCGCAAAAATGGGATTCTTCTTCTATGTATAATTATTATCCTAATTGGCATAGCTGTAACCGCAGCACTATTAATTTTAAGAAGAAATGACCGTGAACCTCAGCCGGACCCTATAACCCTTACCTATGCCAACTGGAACATGACTGGAGGCAACGAGCTTGAGGTGCAGATGATTCGCTCATTTATGGATGAATATCCCCATATAACCGTGCATGTTGACCATAGCATCACCTTGCCATGGATGGTTGGCATTGCCACTGCCGCTGGAGAAAATCGTTTGCCGGATGTTTTTGCTATCGATGATTTGGCAACTAATGTGACCAATGGTTGGCTGTTGGACCTTACATCTTTGGCATGGGCGGATTTGGATTTCTTTGATTTACCTCGGGCTATCCAAGAGGCTGTCCTTTTAGACGGGTATGTGTATGCCTTGCCAGCGGCCCAGGATATCCATGGTTATTTTATTAATAGGGATTTGTTTAGAGCCCTTGGCCTTGATGTTCCGACATTTGGTATATCAGCAGAGGATTTTATTGACAGTGCTCGCAGAGCAACAGATTTGAGTCATCCCAGCATGGGCCTTAATCATTCTCTTTCCTTTGTGGATTGGTATCCCGGTGCCGTTAATCCTGCTTTAAGCTTTTTTGGATTTGATGGACGCGGGTTTGCGCTTAATTCATCTGAGATGCTTGAGGCGGTACATGAGGCTTCCGCGCTTCACAGGGATGGATATACATTTGCCAGCATCCCACCAGACAGGGTACGGGATTATTTCCCTATTGGATATGACCTTGGTGCATTCCGAATCGGCCAAGTGGCAATGTTTTATGGGGGAGCCTGGCTTATGGACATTATGCTCAATGAGGTTGCCTTTGATTGGGATTTTATCGGGGTGCCTGGGGGCAGGTCCGTTGTTACCTTGGATATTCATGGGGTATCGGTCAACACAGAACATCCCGAGGAAGCTTACCTCCTTGCCAGGTGGATGGGTCATGGACAGGAAGGCAATCTACGCCGCTTGCAATATGCAAGGGAAATGGGCATAACATTAGACAACTTTCCTATAACCCAGAATCAAGAAGTACTGGATAGTTTATGGGAAACCATACCGGCCCCTGGTTTCAGATATGTATATGATGCAATGGAGCGCGCTCTTGTAGATGGGGCACGGGTTCTTCCCGGGTATATGCAGGCTAGGCTATCCGCGCCTACTGGGGTGGATATACCGGGTACACTTCAATCCAATACAGTGGTTGGGACCCTTTTGAATTACAGTATATTGGGATATGTGGATTTTGCGGATTATGCTGCTATAGCGGAAGAAGTGGCACGGCAGCAGTTGGATGCGGCGCGAAGATAATACTCTGCACAAAAATGCACCTCTCTTCCCGGGAGAGGTGCATTTTTATTCTTTTCGATACGGCCTTCCAAATATTGTTGTCTGGCTGTCAAACAGCCTGATATCTTTTCGGCGGAGATTGGGCCGTAAGTACAATCTCATACCGTCCCAGGGAAAGGAGGAGGAACCCAGGAGAGATATCGACATATTAATTTGCGTTTTTTTATTGCAAGGTTGTTTGTTGTTGATGGTGATACTTTACACGCTAGAGGCCTGTAATACAATTACGAGACAATTAAGATATGATTAATAAAAAGTTACGATTTCTCCTTTTTTTGCAACATATTTAGTATATTTTCAACAGACCGTCCACTGGCTCTGTTTACCCTGTTAAGCTTGAACAGGTCCCCCTTCTCCCCTTGCCTTATTATGTTTATCCTCTCCTCGCAAGACAGGCTTGCCTTATATCCCAGCTCCTCAAGCACGGCTTGGCTATCCTTGCTTATGATTCCATATGGATAGCAAAATGTATTGGGTCTGTACCCCAGATGCTCATTGCAGCGGTCATCTAATTTTCTTAGGTCAGTCATAAGGCGTTGATGATATGCGTCTACAGATTCTCCCCGCCGTTTACCTGCTCCGGCCTTACCATGTAAGTCGAATCCGTGGCTTTGTATTTCTATGGCTCCGGATTCATGAAGCTCGACTACCTGGCCCCATGTCATATTTGGGTATCTGCCATCGGGATTTTCCGCGTGTTGGCGAGTTATTTTATCTGTAGTCACCCCTATAATCGAGCTTACGGCCTTCATGTCAAACTCCTTAAGAAGAGGTAAGAGATATTGGTGGTCACTGGAGTTGCCGTCATCGAAGGTCAACACAATAGGCTTATTAGGAAGTGGCTTACCCTCTTCTACGAAGTTGATTAAGTCCTGTATCACGATGGTGTTATATCCATTATCCCTTAGATATTCCAAGTCACTCTTAAGCTCCGATGGACGAATACCGTATTTACCCACATAACGACTGTTTTCTGTAACCAAGTGGTACATAATTACGGGGACCCGCACTTCATTTTCCTTTTGTTCCTGACCGCCGACCGTCTCCGGCGCAAGCAGCATCGAGGCCATAAATACGAGTAAGGCCCATGCCATTTTCCATTCAAAGGTTCTGTCCATTACCTGCCAGCGGCGACTTTTTTTTATTTTGGGGGCAATGTTTTCGTCGGTATTGGGTGGGGATGATGTTTCTTCTTTTCGCTGCCTATAGGCCGCTAGTTTAGCAAAAATGTTAGGCATAATAGATGTCTCCAATCTTTTTGTTTAGTATGCCTATCTTGGTGAATAATAATACTGTGGTATTGCGATTTCAATTGAGAGTGACGGTTTTTGTCACTCTCAATTGAAACGCTTTCCGACAACATAGTAATTTCAATCCCGCATTTTGGATTGAAATTACTGTAACATTGAATAAAAATCCGTATGGTGCCATACGGGGTTTTTTGTTTATTTTTACTAGGCGAGCTTCCGCATTTTTTATTTTCTCAATGTTGCGGTATAATCCAGGTATAAATCCAAACAAAGGAAAGGTGTATACAAATGTCAAGAAAGCTTTTTTCTACTCTACTAATATCTGCATTGCTTATTGGGCTGCTATCTATGGTAGCCTGCTCCGACGATGAACCGGCGGCTATAATCCAGCCCCCTGGCGCAGATTCCCCCGAGGCTCTTACAGCCCTGCCTCGTATATGGGAAGTGCCTCCACAGCCCGAGCCTGCAACCATGGCAGAGGAAATTACCGTGACAACATTGCTCCAGCTTACCCCTCTAATCCCTGGTGAGCTTCTTGCAACCATGCATACCTCCTTGGGGGATATCACAATGCGCTTTTTCCCCACAGAAGCACCACAAGCAGTGGAAAACTTCCTTACCCATGCCTGGGACGGCTACTATGATAATATTTCATTCCATCGGGTTATGCCCAATTTTATGATTCAAGGTGGCTGCCCCGAAGGCACCGGCATGACCGGGGAAAGCATTTGGGGGTATACCTTCGGCCAGGAGCTTAGTACCGAGCTTAGGCATTTCCGGGGTGCCCTTGCCATGGCACAGACCGCAATGCCTAATTCCATTGGAAGCCAATTTTATTTTGTTCAAAATTCCAATCTTGACCCAGGGTTTGTGTCGGATTTTACATCCATGCTGGAAATGCAAGATGAGGAAATGCCCGCATTCCCTGACGGCAGTAGCGTTACTGTGAGTGACATATACCCTTATGACTCTCTTAGATACTTCCTGGATAATGGCGGCACGCCTCATTTGGACTGGCATTTTTCCGAAAACCCACACACGGTCTTTGGCCATGTGGTGTCCGGGATGGATGTAGTGGACACCATCGCCAATGTACAGACCGAAGGCGGCGGCAACACCAACCCCTTCCAGCACCGCCCTGTTGAGCCGGTGTTTATCCTTGGATTTACCTTCTTCTTTTATGGGGGGGAATAGAATGCCACTTTACTTCGACCACGCCGCAACCACACCCTTGCACCCAAAAGCCTTAGAGTCAATGATGCCTTTTTTAACAGATAATTACGCCAATCCTTCCAGTGCCTACACCCCTGCCCGGGAAGCCCGCAAAGCAATAGACCATGCCCGACAAACCGTAGCTAATGCAATAGGTGCAAACCCCGAAGAGATTTTCTTCACATCCAGCGGAACAGAAGCGGATAACTGGGCCATAAAGGGAGCTTTGGAAGCAAGTAAGGGAAAGCATATAATCACATCCACCGCCGAGCATCATGCGGTGTACTATACCTGCCGCCATTTGGAAAAATTGGGTGTAGAAGTAACTTATGTACCCGTGGATAAAGAAGGCTTTATCTCCCCCATTGATGTCAAAGCTGCCATCAGGCCGGATACGGCTCTAATTTCTATTATTATGGCAAATAACGAAGTGGGTACAATCCAACCCATAGCTAGCATCGGAGACCTTGGAGTACCCCTTCATACCGATGCGGTACAGGCGGTAGGACATATCCCTGTGGATGTAAACAATCTCAAAGTGGATTCACTTTCCCTGAGTGCTCATAAGTTTTATGGGCCAAAGGGGATAGGTGCTCTGTATATCAGAAAAGGAACCCCCATAGCCTCTATGCTACAGGGGGGCGCACAGGAAAGAGGCCGCCGCTCTGGCACGGAAAATGTCGCGGGCATCGTAGGCCTTGCCGCCGCACTGGAAGCATCCATTGGGACAATTCCTCATGAGCAAGTCCGCCTCACCAAGCTGCGGGACAAGCTTATAAATGAAATCCTATCCAATATCCCTCATGCAGCCCTAAACGGCCCAAAGGATAACCGCTTGCCCGGCAATGTGAATGTATCCTTCCGGTTTATCGAAGGGGAGTCGTTGCTTCTGCATTTGGATATGCAGGGTTGTCATGCCTCTACAGGGTCGGCTTGCTCTTCCGGAGCACTTGAGCCCTCTCATGTGTTGACGGCCATGGGTATAAGCCATGAGCTGACTAATGGTGCAATAAGATTTTCCCTAGGGAAAGATACCATCGAAGAGGACATCAGCAAGCTGATGACCATTCTCACAAAATCTGTAACAAGACTGCGGGAGCTATCGCCTCTGTATGATGATTATATAAAGAAGGAAGGCGTGTCATGGAATACACTGAAAAAGTAATGGACCACTTCATGAACCCCCGTAATGTGGGAGAAATGGAAGACGCCAGTGGGGTCGGCACTGTAGGCAATGCTAGTTGCGGCGATATTATGCGAGTATTCTTAAAAATCGAAAATAATATTGTAATAGATGCCACATTTAAGACCTTCGGCTGCGGTGCCGCCGTTGCAACCTCCAGTATGGCCACGGAGATGGTCAAGGGTAAAACCATACAGGAAGCCCTAACTATAACCAATAAAGCCGTAATGGAAGCCCTAGACGGCTTGCCTGCGGTAAAAGCCCATTGCTCCACCTTGGCAGAAGAGGCTCTACGCGCGGCACTATGGGATTATGCCCAGAAAAATGGAATCGAAATTCCAGGACTGGAAGAGCCCAAAGAGCACTCCCATTAAATGCACTAAACCTGAACAAAGCCTGACAAAAGCTCGTCATCCCGCGCTTGACGCGGGATTCCCTCCCCTTTGCCAATAGACAAAGTCCCCGGGATGACGGGCTTTTTTATTACAAAAAAATTACAACTGCATAATCTACAAAAATCCGGGAACAAACAATAAATACCCCCGTTCATTGAAGCGAAAGGATAAGACAAATCTCACAGGGCCTGTAGATTGTCTTTCCACAAATTATCTTAATGAGGTGTAATATGAAAAAGTTAAAAAATTTTGCAAGCCTGGCCATTCTTCTCATTGTTATGATTTTTGCCCTTACGGCATGTAGCGAAGACGTTGCAGCCTTATACAGCCCCGATGACATAGTTACTTTAGAAGATCACAATCCAGATGCCTACGGATACGACGAATACGAAGGTCCAGTAAACATGGACTGGGATGATGACTTTTATGGATTCGACTTTGAAAATGGCCCAACATTTGGTTCTGTAACCGGCCAAGTTACAAGCGTAACCACTACCCACGACGGAGAGAAAGCCTTCTACATCGAAGTCGGTGAAAGCTCTGCTTTCCTTACCACTCATTTCAACACATATATCATGGGTCAGGAGCCAGAAGCAGGCACCACAATCACCGGCTATTTCTTCCTTGATACCTTCATGATGGCAATCTATCCCCCACAATACAATGTCAGCGTTATCGTTAACAATGATGACATCCAAGATGATGGTATCCCCTTTATCTTTGTTGATAGGTTCTTCGAGCTTTCTGATGACCAACTAAAAAGTGCTGACGGAGAGCTGGTAATCAACTTAGGGGGCGACACAGAAATTATCCTCCAAAGCGGCGAAGCTTTTGATGGTGACCTAGTTGGCCGTGTGCTGGTAGTCTCCTATGCCATATCCACAAGAAGCTTTCCGCCACAAACAACTCCAATCCAAATCGTAGTACTATACGAAATGCCCACAACCGGCCCGGAAATGATTGACCTCCCTGACGACTGGGTATTTGAAGATGTGGATTCGCATTACTGTATCGTAATCGACGGAGAAGGACTTGTAGGCCCATTGGCAATATTCATGAATCCAGATGTGGACTTTCAAACTCATGTGGAGCTTATGCCCGTAGTGGAATTCCTAGGCTCTCCAGCTGAGTGGAACCAAGAAACAGGGGAAGTAACGTTAGAAGGCCGTAACGGCAGCATTTCCTTTATAGTAGGCAGCAATGACTTTAACGTGGACGGTCAGAACGTAACCCTGCATAACGGCTCTGTAGATTTTTATGGGACTGTTTATGTACCGATACTATTCTTTAGGGATGTATTTGGCATGGGAAGCGCATATTCCTTCGAAGGTCGGATTTATATCAATACTGAAGCAGATGATATGCACTAATATACGCACCAATAAAAAGCCTCGGGGGTTTTTATCCTCCCGAGGCTTTTTTATTGTCTACCAGCCGCCGCAAGTGGCGGTGGCTAAAACCGTATTTTTTTGCCAGAACGTCGAAGTTATAACCATTAAACTCCTTTAGGGCCTCCCGGGCCATACATTCGGCAAATATCTTCTTAATGGAAGGGATGTAAACCGTTGCCCCTCCAATATTTTCACAAAGGGTGTAAATCGCATCAAAGCCATCCATGCCCATAATAGCGTCAAATGGCTGCAAAACCAAAGTTGGATGCTGCTCAGCAGCTTGACGTATAATTTCCTTGTTCACAATACCCCTCCCGGACGAACACATACTCCGTTTCGCAAAACCGAACATGTGCATATTATTCGTTTTGTGTATTTTTGTCAAGAGTCCAGGAGTCCCTTGACAGCCCCACAACCATATGCTAATCTTCCACCCGTTCTAATTCTACTTTGCTGCTGTAGCTCAGTCGGTAGAGCGCGTCCTTGGTAAGGACGAGGTCACCGGTTCAATCCCGGTCAGTAGCTTTGTGTTTTCCCTCTAAAGTTGCATAAATTTAACGGCGTTGCTGTCAATTTTAGAGGGTCATTGGAAGTGAAGTTCCAACGTGTGTCCGTTAGACTTGTGAGGAGTCTGGCGGATTTTTCTTTGTAAGGTTATTGAATGCGCCGTCTAGGGTCTTGGCTGTTTGCTTGTACACCTTGTCATCTACTACGTAGGAATACAGGTTAAGAGTTGTACTTACACGAGTATGACCAATGAGGTTCGACAGTCGATTACTGTACCCCGCTACCGCAATCTTAGTCAATTCGAGGCAAATCACAATGCTCCTTTTACTACTCAAACAGTTATAGCGAATTAAATGAGAAACAGTCCAGACCGAGCCGAAAATCGTAAACGATTCTACACGTTTTCGGCGACAGGCTGGACTGATTTCGAATTAATTCGCTATAGTGTTACGATAGTGGCATATCGGTTCATCCATTCCCAAAGAGCTATAGAAGCACTATACCTATATATTGACCTTGGTGCAGCACCTAGAGATTATCGGTCGTTACGTCGCATTCGATTATTTTAACTACCCCGATAGTCTGCATAAAATAGGGGCATGTGTGATTCATAGCACCTGAATGCGGTGACATAGTAATCTGACAAAGGCCTGGGGTGCACAGTTGCATCCCTGGGCTTTTCTTTTTGATGAAGGATAATTTGCTGCAACCTTGACCATTTACTGAATCACGAGTATAATAAACACAATTCAGTAAATGGTGGTGGTAGTATGTTCATTGGACGTGAGGCGGAATTAACGGCATTAGAAAAGGCGTATTCCCGCGACAAGTTTCAAATGGTAGTCATGTATGGGCGCAGGCGTGTGGGTAAGACCACCCTTGTCAGTGAGTTCATTAAAAACAAGCCAGCCATACTATTTTCTGCAAAAGAAATAAGTGAAAAGATGAATTTGCAAAACTTCTCCGAGGCATTGTACCGTTTCTTCGGTTTACCCACATCAGCCGGGGCTTTTACTGGTTGGGATGCTGCATTTGATTTCATTGCCCAGCAAGCTATAACCAGGAAGTTTATTTTGGCCATTGATGAGTTCCCATATGCGGCAAATGCATCCCCATCTCTCACATCAATAATGCAACACATTATAGACCATAAACTTCGGCATACTGGGCTTTTTTTGCTACTATGCGGCAGCCAGATTGGTTTCATGGAAAGTGATGTGTTGGGCTATAAAAGCCCTCTCTTTGGTCGGCGTACAGCGCAAATTGAGCTTGGTGGACTGGATTATTATGATGCGGCAAAAATGTTGCCGGCTACAACCGCCGAGGATAAGATAAAATACTATGCAACATTTGGCGGTACACCTCATTACCTTGCGATGGTTGATACACGCATGAGTTTTGAGGAGAATGTCAAGGAGTTGTATTTCGATCCGCAGGGCTACCTTTTTACAGAGCCGACAATGCTCTTGAAGCAAGAATTACGCGAGCCCACGGTTTATAACTCTATCCTGACGGCTATTGCAACAGGCAGTAGCCGCCTAAATGAAATATCAACGAAAATTGGCGAAAACACGTCCAAGACAATAAAGTATATCAAAACGCTAATGGGCTTAAAATTAGTCCACCGCGTCTATCCCTTCGGAGATAACCCGGAGCGTAGCCG
>Ga0123355_10000796_pt1 | contig 43158 bp, 37 predicted proteins | sample TergutEmb28metaG_3_FD_89872 | JGI IMG/M metagenome (GOLD analysis project Ga0123355, IMG submission 89872) | Embiratermes neotenicus P1 segment gut microbial communities from Petit-Saut dam, French Guiana - Emb289 P1 | ecosystem: Host-associated > Arthropoda: Insects > Digestive system > Gut ...
GGTCAGATTTTTGCCACTTTTCGTTGCCCCCTCCTTGCTTGCCTTATCAGCCGCGTCAGAGCCGCCTCAATTGTCAAAAATCTGTCGCGAAAAGTCACCATTGTCAGAGTTGAATACAGCTTCTGAAAGGAGCATGAAAATGATATTTGAACGGTTAGAACAAAGACGAACCAATTTTGCGTGTGCAAAAAGGAATTTGGCAGGACTGACTGAAAATTTTAATAAAATAACCATTCATGAAAACTACCTGTGCGGACTGACGAAGGAAGATTTTTATCATGGTATGGATGCACTCATACAAGTATTTCGCACATTGTATACAGGTATGATAAGTGAGCCGCTTAACTACGTAATGAAGGATAGTGATGACAAAAAAGGGCTTGAAAAGAATATGAACTTTCTGTTCATACTGGCACAAAAGGGACATTTAACTAATGGCCTTATTGAGATAGAGGGAAAATTGTTCGCTTTGGCTTTGAAAGAAGCAAAAATAACAAAGCCCGAGATTTATTTTAATGTATTAAATACATTGGGGTTTACAACCGTGGGGCTTGGTAAAAAAATTGAATCAAGCGAAATCATAACTGTTGAATATCCCGATAGCGGTTATTTGTTTGCCGTATTAAGGGCTATGGTTGATGCGATTGGTATGTTTTCGACCGCAAAGCCCCATCAGCAAAGCCGTAATTATTTTGAATTACTTGATTATAGAGTTTTGGAAAACTACCCTGCAACCGAGCCAAAAATTACAGTAGAATACATTATGTCAAAAATCAAAGGTGAAAGCCATGATGTTGTTTCATTGTTTTATGAATTTATCATTCCTCACGCCAAGTGCCAAATAAAAGGCAGTTTTGGGCATTATTTGACATTAACGTTCACCTCAAAAACTACAAAGAAAGTTATTATGTCGCTAAAAATAAATCTGGAAAGCCATGATGTGAAGCTAAATCTTTTCAATTTGGGTAAGTACATTGAACATTTAGATGGACTTTCCGACAAAATGCGAAATGAAATTAAATACAGCGGATGGGAAACAAATAATGAATACGCATTTGTATTTGAGTTAGACGGTAAATCATACAGAAAAGACCCCGAAAGTGCTTTTGTTTTTACAATGCCAAGCATAAGCGAATCAGAGCTATTGATTGGTTTGCTCAAAAAAGAGCTTGAATTTATATATCACGACATAACCAATGAATAAAACCAATATACAATATCACTAACCCAAAAGGCGGAAACCATGACCGTGCAAACCATCCCAGCCAAAAACATAATTTTTAAGACCCAAAGCCCCGACGCATGGTTTGGCATAGATTACAACATGAACATCTACCGTGGCTGCCCCCACGGCTGTATCTACTGCGACAGTAGAAGCGACTGTTTTAACACCCCGGACTTTGATACCGTAAAAGTAAAGGAAAACGCCCTGGAAATCATAAGAAACGACCTGCGTAGGAAAGTCAAAACCGGGGTAATAGGCACAGGCTCTATGAGCGACCCCTACAACCCACTGGAAAAAGAGCTAAAACAGACCCGCAATGCCCTTGATTTAATAAACGCCTACGGCTTTGGCGTGTCCTTGCTAACCAAGTCATCCTTGGTAGCCCGTGATGCAGATATTTTAAAGGACATACAAACCCATTCTCCAACAAAAGTAAAATTTACAATAACTACAGCAGATGATGATTTATGTAAGAAACTAGAGCCCAACACCGCCACATCGTCCCAGCGCTTCGAGGCTATGAGTAGCCTCACGGCCCAGGGCATATATTGTGGCGTTTTAATATTGCCACTACTGCCCTATGTCAATGACACACAAGAAAATATTATCAAAATCTTGCGCATGACCAAGGACGCCGGTGGTAAGTTTGTATACACATACATGGGTATGACACTAAGGATAGGAAGCCGGGAGTACTACTACTCTCATCTAGACAACATATTACCCGGAATAAAAGAAAAATACATGAAGCACTTTGGCATACGGCGCACATGTTTGTCACAAAACAGAAAAAAATTGTGGGGTGTGTTTACGGCAGAATGCGACCGCCTTGGCCTATTGTATGACATGAAAGCAATAACACACCACTATAAAGCCGGGTATGAGAACAACCAGTTGACGTTGTTTTAGGAGCGGAGGAATAACACATGCAAGACCTGCTACACAGCACCAGCTACATCTGGATAACAGCACGCGTGACCCTAACCCTGCTGGCAACAATACTAGCGATTAAAACCTTCCGTATCATATGGCGGCGTTATAGCAAGGGCACAATCCATCAAAAATTTATCAAAAATGTACTAAGCATACTTATATGGCTTATAGGTATACTAGTTGCACTTAACTGGCTGCCCAATTTTTCTGACGCGGCTACGGCAGTACTTGCGGGTAGCGGCCTTGTGGTTTTGACAATTGGCTTAGCAGCACAGGAGTCCCTGGGCAATGCCTTTAGTGGCTTGTTTATTTCCATGTTTAAACCCTTCGAGGTAGGTGACCGCGTACACCTTACCAACGCCGATATCACAGGCTTTATAGAAGATATAACCATAAGGCACACAGTGCTGCGCACGTTTATGAACAGCCGCATAATAATCCCCAACTCCGTAATGAACAAAGAGTTAATAGAAAACGCAAACTTTGTAAACCCTCAAGCCTCAAACTTCATAGATGTGACAATCACATACGACTCTAACGTAACAATAGCATGCGAAATAATAGCAGATACCATTGGTAACCACCCTGATTTTGTAGACACACGCACACAGCAGTCCGCAAACAAAGTACCGGTGTTTGTGCGCGCATTGGGGCTATACGGCATAGAGCTGCGTGCCAGTATGTGGACGGCCACCATAGCCAACAACTTTGCCGCATGCAGCGATGTGCGTAAAGGCATACTACAAGAGTTTGAGAAGGCCGATATACGCATAGCATCCAGTAAAATAATAGATGCACTAATCCAGCAATAAAACCTTTATCATTAGTATCAAAACCGAAAATATCGCCTTTACCAATAGTATCAAAACCGAAATGAGAATATTTTACAATATATTTTGCTTGCCCCCCCTTGATTCTTCCGTAAGGGAAGAATGTACAATAGTGCAAGGCATCTTATAAATCACACAAAAGGGGGACAAGCACATGAGTGAACTGTCTAAAATCAAAGATGTATCAACTAAGTACGCCATCACCGCGCGTACGCTTCGCTACTACGAAGACATAGGGCTATTAAGGAGTGTGCGCACCGAAGACTACGCCCACAGGATGTACGACGAAGCGGCAATAACACGGCTAAAACAAATACTTATCCTGCGCAAACTCAACATCAGCGTCAAGGATATCAAGCGCATTTTCACAGCTTCAGATTCCGAAGTTGTGCTAGAAGTGCTTGGCAAAAAAGCCGAAGACATAGACGATGAAGTAGCACTTCTTCACGAGCTAAAGGGTATAGTCTTGGATTTCATAAACCAGATAAAACAGTCAGACTTCCACAATGATACCCAAGTAAAACAACTCTACGATAAAGCCAAAGAAATAGAAGCCAGGCTATCCACACCCGAACAGCTCACAGAACAAACAACATCCACTAATGCTGACCGCCTGCTTGATGTGACAGAAAAATTAGAAGACAAGCGCCGTATAGCCCCCATGCCAATAAAAGCCTATAAACAAGCCATTGGCCCTATGCGCTTTATAGGGAAAAAATACACAAGTGGCAGCGAAGCATGGAGCACCAACTCCCCAGACTGGGCCCCAGACTGGAACCGAGACTCTGACCAATGGCTACCAAAGCGGCTGGGCATAGACCCCAAAGCCCTATACGAAGACGGCGACTCCCTAATAGGCCTGATGAACCATAGGGACGGCGGCTTCGAATACTGGCTGGGTTATTTTGTGCCACCCAACACCCCTGTCCCGGAAGGGTATGGGTATGAGGATTTCCCAAAATCCGAATACAAAGATGTAGCCACCTGCTGGCTTTATGGCCACAACGATGAAGTTTTTGCCATAGAGCCAATGGCTTACGAGAAGCTCTTAGAAGAAGGCTACGAAGTAGACGACCTATGGTGGTTTGAGCGCTATCACCCTATCCGCTCGGATGAAGATAAAAAGGGGAATGTTATTATTGATATATGTTTCTTTGCCAAATAAAATATAATGTTGGATGTGTGTTATAATTTAACTATGTTGTATTAGGAACCGGATTATTGTCACGAAAGAGCTGATTAACCCATGATAGACATAGCGCTAGTAGGCACCGGCGGGATGATGCCCCTGCCAAGCCGTTTTTTGTCATCTATGCTGTGCCGCGTCAACGGCAAGATGATTTTATTTGACTGCGGCGAAGGCACACAAGTTAGCCTGCGCCTTCTGGGTTGGGGCTTTAAGCAGATAGACATCATATGCTTCACGCATTTTCATGGGGACCATATATCCGGGCTGCCAGGCCTGCTGCTTACCATGGCCAATGCAGAGCGGACAGAGCCGCTTAAGCTGTTTGGCCCGCCTGGGCTGCAGCATGTAGTCAAGAGCCTATGCGTAATTGCCCAAGAGCTGCCATACGAGCTAGAGTTTATAGAGTGGCCGACCCGCGCCAATGGCAGCAATTTCCACACATTCACAGAAGATATGCTAACAATAAAGGCCCTGCCACTGTGGCACCGCACGCCATGTTTTGGCTATAGTATAGAGCTTATGCGGCGCGGCAAGTTTGACCCGGAGCGCGCAAAGGCCCAAGAAATACCATTAAAATTATGGGGTGCATTGCAAAAACAATCCGGCGAAACCATCGTATATAATGGAAAGACATATTCGAGCGACATGGTACTGGGCCCACCGCGCAAAGGCCTAAAGGTAGTGTTTTGTACAGACACAAGGCCCGTCCCAGCTATGGCCGGCTTTACCAGCGAAGCAGATTTGTTTATATGCGAAGGGCTGTACGGCGACGAAGAACGGCAAGAAAAAGCCGTAGCCCGTAAGCACATGACCTTCCAAGAAGCAGCACAAGTAGCCAAAGCCGCAAATGCAAAGGAGCTATGGCTAACACATTTTAGCCCCGCAATGCCTGACCCATACAACTATATAAAAAACGCAACAGATATTTTTCCCAACTCAGTAGTAGGCAAAGACCGCATGAGTAAAACACTAAAATATGAAGAATAGGGGGTGACAGGTGACATATGGCCGAAAAAGATATTCGTACAGATATGGAGCTAATAGAAGCCTGCCTGTCCGGCGACCAAGATTGCTTTACAGAGCTTGTAAACCGTTACAAAAATCTAGTATATTCTATAATACTACGCATGACCAAAGACAACGACGAAGCCAGCGACCTGGCGCAAGATGTCTTTCTTAAAGTCTACAGGAACCTAAGCTCATACACCCCCCAGTTTAGGTTTAGCACCTGGATAATGCGCATAACCAGTAACCATATAATAGACCATCACCGCAAAAAAAGACTAGAAACAGTGTCCCTGGAAGCTCATATGACAGATACAGGCTTTAGCGGCCCAACTGTTGCTTCACCAGAGTCACAATATCTTAAGCAAGAACAAACAGACCGCATAAACAAAATCATCGCTGGCTTGCCAGATATGTACAAAGTCCCGGTAGTGCTGTACCACCAAGAAGGACTTAGCTACCAAGAAATTTCCGACAAAACCGGAGAGCCACTCTCCAAAGTAAAAAACCGAATTTTCCGTGGTCGCAAGCTGTTAAAAGGCTTGCTGGCACAGTAAAATTGGCCGCAACAGCGGCAGGGTATGGGGCACTGCCCCATCCAAAGGAGGTTAATATGGACTGTAACCAAGCCGGGTTGGCAATGATGGAGCATATGGAAAAAACCATCCAGCCGGCCAGCGCCCGCGACTTAGCACAGCATGTAATGCATTGTGAGTCATGCCGGGAATATTATATAGGTATAGATATGGCCCTAGACGTACTGTCAGAAGAAGAGCTTAGCGTGCCACCAGTGCATTTTACGCAAAATATCATGGCTCATGTGCGTAGGCTGCCCGTACACACACCACCACAGCCAAGTGCCACCCCAGCAATACGCATCCTTTGGGGCCTGGGTGCAATTGTCTTGGGCGTAGCGCTACTGTTTGCCTTTAACCCAGAGTGGTGGCAGGCATTAACGGCAGCGTCCCCTGTACTAGACGCGATACTTTCGGCAATGGCAACTGCAAGGCTGTTTTTGGCAGATGCATTAGAAAATTTCACCACCTCACAACAGGGTGCAAGTGGTATAGCAGGGCTGCCATTGTTTAACATATCAATTATTATAGCTTTTGTTGTAGGAGCGCTATTACTGGTGTTACAATACTCCGAAAAAAGCCACAAGGCATAAGGCCTACAGCAAAGGAGAAGCAGATTAACCCATGATAGTCTTAGGAATCGAAACAAGCTGCGACGAAACATCTGCCGCCCTGGTAAAAGACGGGCGGCTTGTTCTTTCTAACATAATTGCATCGCAAACAGAAATACACGCCCCCTACGGCGGGGTAGTGCCGGAAATTGCCGCGCGCCGTCATATAGAAGTCATAGGCTATATTGTGGACCGCGCCCTTGATGATGCAGGGCTTAATCTATCTGATATAGACGGTATAGCAGTAGCCAACGGCCCGGGCCTTACCGGTGCTTTGCTGGTAGGGTTAAACTACGCAAAAGCACTTTCATATGCCAACAAAAAGCCCCTTGTTGGTGTACACCACATCGAGGGGCATGTTTGTGCCAATTATTTGGGTGGTGACTTAACACCGCCCTTTTTGTCGTTGGTTGTTAGCGGTGGGCACACGGTGATTTTGGCTGTAGAAGGTTATGACACATACAAGGTGCTAGGCAGTACCAGAGACGATGCCGCCGGCGAAGCTTTCGACAAGGTAGCCAGGCTTTTGGGGCTGGGGTACCCCGGCGGGCCAATTATAGATAAGCTGGCGCGGGAGGGTAGGGCAGATGCATACCCCTTCCCAAGGGCAAAAGTAGATGGGCTAGACTTTAGTTTTAGCGGGCTCAAGACTGCGGTTTCCCAGGCTATTAATGGTACCGCCAACGCTACCGCACGTTACACAAAGGCAAGAAAGCCCAAGCCAGACATTGCCCCATCACAAGACATATCAACAGCAGACATAGCCGCTTCTTTCCAGCAAGCGGTAGTAGATGTGCTGGTAGACAAGACGCTCAAAGCCTGTAAACAGGTGGGTTACAGCCAAGTAGCTCTTGCCGGTGGTGTTGCATGCAACCATGGCCTAAGAAGCACCATGCAAGCCGCTTGCGACGCCAGCGGGGTTGAGCTATTTATGCCGCAACCCATATATTGTACAGACAATGCCGCTATGATTGCCGCAAGGGGGTACTATAGCCTAATTAACGGTGTTGTAGATGGGCTGGAGTTAAACGCTTATTCTAACAAGCTGGTATAAGTTTATTAGTTGTCATGAGGGGTTTCTGGTGGGGTTGGTGTCCATTGCCGACTTATAATAAATATCGCCCTGATAAATACCGCTAACATACCTGCCACAAATGCAATCGTAAATACAACACCAGGCCATGTAGGGCCGCTGCCATTGAGTGAGAAGTTGATGGTTGGATCAAATACCACCATTGGGGAGTCAAATACATATCTTTTAAACCCCTGCACCAGTCACGCCGCCACAGCCTTTGGCGTCTGGGGACATATCGTTCCATAGCAGCCTCCCACAACTCACTATGCACCGCCCACAGCTCTTCATGCGAAAACTCTACAAACCTGTACTGTACCCCGGCTTCTAGTAACGGCCCAATACTGCCATGGCTGCGAGCTTGCTCTAGGTTAGACTCCGTTATAGAAATAACAAGCAGCCCGTCTACATCAGCGTGAAAACCTGCATAAAAACATGGATATATTATAAGCCGGTTGCTTGTACGCTCAAACCCACTATACAAAATGCTTTGTTGGTTAAAAGCCGCTGTACGGTTTAACGTATACTGCTCCAATGTTACATTGCTTGTATCTGGGTCCCATGATGTTGCCGCGAGCCTTGTTGGGGCAGCAATACTCGCGAGTATAACCAGTACAATAGTAAGACATACAGCCTTTTTGTACATTGTGCCCTCCATCCATTAACGAAATAATTCGTTCTATAACAACGTCTTAAGTAGGCTACTTATACCTTGCAGCCGCCCTACATCGTCGTCTTTTGCTGGCTTATCATCCTTGGGAAGCTGGTGAGGTTGGTGTCCATTGCCGCCTTATGGTAAATACCGCTCTAATAAACACCGCCAGCAAAACTACAATCATAGCAACAACACCTGGCCATGCGGGGCCGCTGCCATTGAGTGAGAACCTGCCAGTTGGCACAAATATTATCATTGGAGAGTCAAATACATATCTTTTAAACCCCGCAATCATATCTTCATCGTATTGATATATGCCTACAATAGCCCGGTTGCGTGTGTAACATACACTCTCAAAGGTAATCCTGTCCGCGATGTAATTTGAATATCTGCACCAATTGCGCCACCACAGCCTTTGGCGCCTTGGTATGTATCTTTCTCTTGCGGCTTCCCATACTGTACCCTGTGCTGCGCGTAACTCTGTAAGCGAAAACTCTACAAACCGGTACTGCACACCGGCTTCTAATAACGGCCCAATACTGCCATGGCTGCGAGCTTGCTCTAGGCTAGACTCTGTTATAGAAATTACTAGCAGCCCGTCTACGTCAACGTGATTACCCGCATAAAAATCCGGGTAGATGTACCCGTGATTTATATGTTCAAACCCCCCATACATAGCATTTCGTTGTTCGAAAGCCGCTGTACGGTTTATCTTATACTGCCCCAATGTTACGTTGCTTGTATCTGGGTCCCATGACCACGCCGCAAGCCTTGTAGGGGCAACAATACACGCGAGTATAATCAGTACAAGAGTAAGACATGCAACCCTTTTGTACATAGCGGCCTCCATCCTATACAAGCGTCTCAAGTAAGCTACTTATACCTTGCAGCCGCCCTACACCGCCGTCTTTTGCCGGCTTATCATCCTTGAGGGCGCGGATGGTTATATAGGGGTTGGGTGCCATGGTAAAAAGCAGGCGGTTAGGGTCTTCTGCCAGGGTAGTGGTTAGCTTGTCTAGGTTTACCGGTGCATCCGGGCGGAAGGTTATAATTATATTGCGGCCAACATGTACTTCCTTCTCGGCAATAGAAATTATGCCTAGCTTCCTGGCTTTGGCTTTTGTAAGTGCTACGTTAAGCAGGTTTGTGACTGGGGCGGGTAGGTTGCCGTAGCGGTCTTCTATTTCATCTTGGGTGTCGTAGTAGTCTTGCTGGTTGTTTACCATAGATATCTTCTTGTATATTTCTAACTTTTGTTGCTCGTCTGGGATGAAACGGTCAGGGATGTATGCATCTATGCTTATGTCTATTGTGGTCTCGTAGTTTACTTCCTTGGGGGTGCCCCTAAGGTCGCCTACTGCTTCGGCCAATAGCTTGCAATACATGTCATAGCCTACAGAGTCCATGTGCCCGTGCTGCTGTGCACCCAGTAGGTTGCCGGCTCCACGTATTTCTAAGTCTCGCATTGCAATTTTAAAACCAGCACCAAACTCCGTAAACTCGCGGATAGTTTGCAGACGTTTTTCGGCTTCTTCTTTTAGCACTTTGTCCCGGCGGTACATAAGGTACGCATAGGCCAGGCGGTGACTTCTGCCAACACGGCCGCGGAGTTGGTATAGTTGCGACAGACCCATAAAGTCCGCGTTTTGGATGATTATTGTGTTAACGTTGGAGATATCTAGGCCGGTTTCTATAATTGTTGTGCATACCAGCACGTCTATCTCGCCGTCTATGAAGTCTTGCATGATGTTTTCCAGCTCTGTTTCGGACATTTGGCCGTGAGCAAAGGCTACCCTTGCGTCTGGTACCAAGGCCTGTACCCGTGTGGCTTCTTCGGAGATGTTTCTTACGCGGTTATGCAGGTAGTATACTTGCCCGCCGCGTGCCAGCTCGCGGTTTATCGCGTCCCGGACAAACTCTGCGTTGTGCTCCATTACATAGGTCTGGATTGGCTGCCTTGCTTCTGGTGGCTCGTCTAGGATACTCATGTCTCTGATACCGGTAAGGCTAAAATGCAAGGTGCGGGGTATCGGCGTTGCGGTTAGGGTTAGCACGTCTACATCTGCGCGCAACTCTTTTAACTTTTCTTTGTGGCCTACGCCAAAGCGTTGTTCTTCGTCTACAATTATCAGGCCCAGGTCTTTGAATTTTACGTCTTTGGAGAGTAGGCGGTGGGTGCCTATTACTATGTCGGATGTGCCTTTTTCTAGGTTTTTTATGGCGACTTGCTGCTCTTTTTTGGATTGGAAGCGCGAAAGGCGCTCTACTGCTATGGGGTAGTCCTTCATGCGGGAGGCAAATGTCTGGTAATGCTGTTGGGCCAATATCGTGGTTGGGACCAGGTATGCAACTTGTTTGTTGTCTTGCACGGCTTTGAATGCAGCGCGTATGGCGACTTCGGTCTTGCCGTAGCCAACATCGCCGCAAAGTAGGCGGTCCATGACCTTGGGTGATTCCATGTCCCGTTTTACGTCTTCTATCGCAGCAATTTGGTCATCGGTTTCCGAGTATGGGAATTGGGCTTCAAACTCTGTTTGCCATACTGTGTCTGTGCTGTATTCGTGAGCTTTTGCGGCCATGCGCTTTGCATATAGGTTTATAAGGTCTGCCGCTAAGATTTCTACTGCCTGCCTGGCACGGGCTTTGGCCTTGGCCCAGTCTGCACCGCCTAGCTTGCTAAGTTTTGCGTTTTCGCCGCCTATATATTTTTGGATAAGGTCCATCTGGGAGGTTTGTACGTATAGGTTGCCCCCGTCGGAGTATTCTAGCTTTAGATAATCGCGGCTAAGGCCGTCAGAGACTATCTGCTCTATCCCTTTAAAAATACCAATACCATGGTTGTCATGGACTATGTGGTCGCCAACACGCAGGTCAGAGAAATGGCTGATTTTTTCCGCATTTTTTTGTTTGCGGTGCTTGCGGCGGCTGGCCTTTTCTGCCCTAAAGAGCTCTTTGTCTGTGATTACAGCCAACTTTAGGCTTGGATATTCGAACCCGGCAGACAGTACACCACGGGTTATGGTTATAAGATTAGGCTGGAGGTTTGTAACTGTAAGGTCGTCTGTATAGCGGGCTAGTAGGCCCAGGTCATTTATTGCGTCGGCCAGTTGTTGGCCGTGGCGGCGCGTGCCGGCCATTATTGCTATGCGGTAGCCCCGCGTCATAAGGGCAGACAGGTCTTGCTTAAGCTCAGAAGGCTTGTGGCGTAAGGGGCCCAGGCTGCGTGCAGCCATGGGGTTTGCATGGGGTGCGGGGTCATACTCCATAAGGGTTTGAGTCATAGAAGACAACAACAAGCGTGAGAAAGCTTGGGTCTTGTGCAGGGCTTGCGGCCAGGTAAGCATAACATCGGCTTGCTCTGGCAGCATGCGGCCTGCCATGAGGCGGTGGCTTATACTGTCTGTGTATTCGGATTGTACTGTTTCCATGTGCAGTGCTATCGGGTTTGGCTCGTCTAGTATTACAAGTGTGTTTGTGGGTAAGTAGTCCAGCAGGTTACAGTCTTCTTGGTAAAAGAATGGAAAGAATGCATCTGCGCTGATGCTTAAAGCCTGTGAAACTTTTGTACTGGTCCAGCGGTCCAGGGTCTCACCAATTGTGTCGTTTAGAGTTTGTGCTTCCTTTTTAAGGCCCTTGGATTCCAGGGTGGACTGTTGAGTCTTAAAAGAACTTTCTATTTTTTTAATAGCTGCGCGTAGGGTAACCGCGTCAAAGACCATCTCGCGTACCGGGTATAGCTCAAAGGACATAGCATTTTCTATAGAGCGTTGGGAAAGTGCATCTACCACGCGTATAGAGTCTATATCATCGCCAAAGAACTCTATACGCAGGGCTTGGCCTTCGGTAAGGTCGTGGGGGATGTTGTCTTCGCCTGGGGTGTTGTACTTTGCAATTGCAGGGTAAATGTCCAGTATGCCGCCCCTAAGCGCAAACTGTCCAGGACCCTCTACCAGGTTGCTGCGCTCGTATCCCATCTGCGACAGTTTGCGTATAACCGCTTCCGGCTCAGCTATATCGCCCACACTAAGTCCAAGCTTGTTGGCATAAAAAATATCCGGGGGGACCATCCGGTCAAGCAACGCCTCGGCTGAAAGTATTATTATTGGGGTAGGGGAGTTTGCGATTTTATCCAGCACTCGTAGGCGCTGGCGGGTTATGTCTACACTTTTAACATCCGCCGCATAAAAAATCATGTCACGACTTGGGTAGACACTGCACATGTCACGAAAGAAATAATAAAGGTCTTCGTAGATGGCTTTGGCTTTTAACTCAGACGAGGCTATTACCAAAGCCGGACGGCTGGTGGCTTGCAATAACGCCGCAGTCAAATGCCATTTTTGAGAATCTGCAACTTCTGTAGCCCATCCTGTTTTTGGGGTGGGGGAGGAGATGGTGGTTAGTAGGTTGACGTAAGGGGTGGAGTCTTGCAGGGGGGCCAGTAGGGCGTGGGAGGGGATTTTCATTATTGGGCTCTTTTCTTTGGGGAGTATATGTTTTGGAATAATGTACTATGCCTAGCATAAAAGTCCTTTTTTGTGATGGAGAAAGTTAGTGCGTCATATTTTGCGCCATTGACTACATGGTGATTTTTAACTCGTTCACTCTCCGTGAATCCAACTTTAGTGGCAAGGGCGACCATTGGGAAATTGCCGGACCATGTATGCATGTATAGTATATCCTCGGGGAAGTTCTCGAAAAGATAAGCCATAAAAAGCACAAGGGCATTTTTGCCGTATCCTTTGCCCCGCTGGCTAGTGGGTGGGATGTCAATACCAAACTTTTAGGGTCTATTATTCGCCATGGTGCGTCCCAGTTTCGCCATTCTGTTTCTACTGTAATCCAATGGACATAGTCCGCGATATCTTCTGCGCAAATGGGGCGCAATGTAATATTTTTATATTTTAGCACTTGGCATTATCTCCTATATAAAGATTATTTCTCATAAGTGTTGCCAACGTCTCAACAATGAAAATATGCTCACGCTTCAACATCCTTGCGGCTAATGACTCGGGTGTGTCATTTTTTCAACCGGTACTTTTGTTTGGGCGATTATCTCGCCGGAATCATATTCATCGCTTACGCGGTGTATGGTTATGCCGGTTTCGGTTTCTTTTGCGGCCAAAACCGCGGCATGAACATTAAGCCCGTACATGCCCTTGCCGCCGTATTTAGGAAGTAGGGAAGGATGGATGTTGAATACACGGTTTTCGAAGGTTTTAAGTATTGTAGGGCCAAGCTTCTTGAGATACCCCGCTAGGAAGATGATTTGCGCATCATTTTTAGTTAAGGTATCTAGTATTGTTTTATCCAGTGTATCGGGGTCCTCGATAGTATTTTGGCTGAAATGGTATGCGGGGATATTATTATTTCTTGCCCTTTGCAACGCAAACGAGCCGCTATTATTGCTAATAACGGCGCAGACTTTTGCGTTGATGCGCTTTGACTTGCAAGCATCTATTATAGCTTGCAAGCCAGAGCCGCCATGGGACGCAAATACGGCTATGTTCATTTCATAGCTCCATTCTTTTAAAAAATTCATAGTACAAGCATATATTTTCTAGTTCAGTCCAATTTTTTACCTTGACGGGGCTTTCGTCAAGGTCATAAATTTTGGCACTACGTATTGCAAGCATAAACGGTGAATGGGTTGCCATGATAATCTGGCACTCGTAAAACCGGGCAGAGTCCTCTATAAACTGCGCCAGCTCCATTTGATATTTTGGTGAAAGACTGTTTTCTGGCTCGTCTAGTATATACAGGCTGTTTTCGCCTATCCTATCTGTAAAATACTTGAAGGCGCTTTCCCCGTTAGAGGATATAGCTATGTTGCCCATCAACTCGCGCTGTACATATTGGGACCGGGTTTGGCTTCTGGTTCTAACGATTTTACTCAATTGTTCATAATCTTCAAGCGACTGCATTTGGAGTTTTGTGTGCTTAGTGTCAAGGTAATCTTTAAAAACCTCTTCGCGTTTTAAGTCAATGCCTTCGTTAAGGGAGCGTACATTAAGCAGGTAGTCAAACACATCATCGCTTGTGATTATGCGGCTATTTTGCGGCAGCCGGCCCCTCATCTCAACTTTGCACATGTCAATATAATCTTGGTAGAAGTTGGACTTATTAAACGCAGACTCGCGCTTTATTTCCAATGTCTCCGCAATTATATTAAGGGCTGTAGATTTGCCCGAGCCATTGCTACCGTACAGTATCGTTATAGGCTCAAAGTCGATTTTTTGTAGACCGCGGTCGCGTGCAGATAGTACCCTAAAAGGGTAAAACGTATCATAGCTAGTCCCAGTAATACCGCATATGAAGTCGGATTCCATGTTTGATGTTGGGAAAGTAATGTTATTAATATATGTCATACCCACCAGCCCTTGACTAACGCAGATATATAAACGCATAAAAATAATTTCTTTGCACATCATAAACCGGATTGTAAACCTAAGTAGACACAGGAGGAGTCAATGGACGCTAGTAATAGTAGCAACATCTACACCCCAGACATGCCAATGGGCCTAGACATAGCCCTTGCCAAAAACACCGCCGCGAAGGACTATTTTTATGGTTTACCCAAGCCAGCACAAATGCGGATTATAGAGCGCACTCATATGATACAAAACAAAGACGAAATGCAGGCATTTGCGGACTCGCTGGTTATGACCGGTAATATGTTTTAATTTATTTCATCAAAATATAGTGCTTGTTGGCTCTTTAACAACTCTGGTACATTTAGCTCATATGGGCAGTTGGCTGTGCAGTGTCCACAGGCCGTACAGTTGTCTATATTGCGCATATTTTTCTGCCAATTTTCTGCCAAAAAGGGCTCCCTGTACGTGCGCCCCATCAAGAAAGACATGCGTGCAGCCATAGGAATAGGGATTTGGGCAGGGCAGGGGAGGCAATACCCACATGCCCGGCAAAAGGTACCTTTGAGCTCGGCCCTGTCTGCTTCTATGGCTTTCATTAGGGCATCGTCCAGGCTTGGTGGGTCAGCTTCGTATGATAAGAATTCTTCTAAATCACGCATTCTTTCTATTCCCCATATGGGTACGATATTTTCGTATTGCCTTAAATATGCAAACGCGGCCTTTGCGTTGGTAAGTATGCCGCCGCATAGGCCCTTCATGCCTAGTATGCCAACATTGTGTGCTTTACAGTGGTCTACCAGCTTAAGCTCCTCGTTGGTAGATAAATAAGAAAACGGGAACTGTAAGCTGTCATACAGTCCGGACTCAACCGCTTCATATGCTAAGTTGTACCTGTGATAGGATATGCCAATAAAGCGTACTTTCCCGGCGGCTTTTGCTTTTGCAAGCGCATCATAAAGCCCATCTTCACCACCGGGGCGCGGCATAAACCCAGGATTATGAAATTGGAAAATGTCTATATAGTCTGTCCTAAGTTTTTGCAAACTATTGTCTAAGTGAGCTAGTAGGCCCTCTGGGTTGCTTGCGCCGGACTTGGTACATATCACAATCTTGTCACGCACATGTGAAAGGGCTGTGCCTATCCTGTCCTCGCTGGTGGTATAGCCGTTTGCGGTATCATACAGGTTTATACCGCCTTCGTATGCGCGGCGCAGTAGTGCTGTGCTCTCGTCATATGATATGCGTTGTATGGGTATGCAGCCAAAGCTGGTACGGCTTACTTTTAGGCCGGTCCTGCCATAGGTTATATATTTCATGTTCATACTTTCAACCTCCTATTAAACTCATTCATGGCCGCTGCGGTATCCTCTTTGAGTATCATGGCTATGGCATCGCCAGCTTTGGTTATGCCTTGTATCATGGCTTCCCATTCCGGTTTGGCAAAGCGGCTTAGTACATAGTCTGCTAAATCCCAGTTTGCTGGTTTATTGCCTATGCCTATACGTACCCGTGGGAACTCGTCCGTCCCTAGCATGGCTAGTATATTTACCATACCTTTTTGGCCGTTTGCGCTCCCTCTTTCGCGCACGCGAATATCCCCCACCGGTAGGCTTATATCGTCATACACAACGATTATGTCCGATGGGGGTAGTTTGTAATACGCCAGTATAGCCTGGGCCGTGTGGCCGCTAAGGTTCATGTAGGTTTGGGGCTTGACCAGTAGCACAGGGGCTTGGCCCATGCGCCCCTCGCCTACATGAGCGCGGAAGCGGCGGTTGTTTTTTAGCTTAATACCCAGGTCATGGCTTAATTTATCAATAGTTTCGAAGCCTACGTTGTGGCGTGTGCCGCGGTAGGCATCGCCTGGGTTGCCCAGGCCAATAATTATGCGCATGGTTTACCTTTTTGGAGACTAAAATTGTCTGCTTTGCCTTAGCAGCTCACCTATAGGTTTCCCTTCGTGGATGTGGTTTATTGCGTCAGCAAATACCTTTGCGACAGACAATACTTTCAACTTAGGCCCGCTACATGCACGTGCCGGGTCGCGAAGGCGAGGTGTTTCTCCTGCGTCCGAAGAATCTGCTTCCATATAGTTAGTCAAGTCCATCACGTCGTGTTCCTTGTTTACTTTCAATGCTATACGCTCGTGAGGTATGTCGTCACTTATAGCAATTGTATCCAATACCACAACTTCGTCCAGGGCAGATTTTTCTATTAGGCTTACTGCGTCACCCACAAGTATTGGGTGGGTTATGCATGCGTAAATAGCCTTAGGTTCGTGTCGTTGTATTTCTTCTACTGCTTTGTAGAGTGTTGTGCCAGTTGTGAGTAGGTCATCTAACAAGATAACTGTTTTATCCTTAACATCACCTATGAAATGGGTGATTTTTACGGTGTTAGAATCTATGCGGCGCTTGACTGCCACCGCAAGGGGGATAGAGTCGAGGTTATTGTCTATTGTTGCCAGCTCACATGCAAAGCTATGCGAGTTGGCCACACTCCCGGTGTCCGGAGACACAACAACTATGTCCGAAAGGTCGTTTCCTAAATTTTCGCGGACATAGTTAGCAAAAAGGAAACGGCTTTTTAGATGGTCTACTGGGATATTAAAAAACCCTTGGATTTGTGGGCTATGCAGGTCAATAGTAAGGATGCGATCCGCCCCGGCGGCTGTTATAAGGTCCGCAACAAGCCTGGCGCTTATGGGTTCGCGCTTGTCGGATACGCGGTCTTGCCTGGCATACCCAAAGTACGGGATGACCGCAGTAATACGTGCAGCAGACGAGCGGCGCATAGCGTCTATCATGATCAAAAGCTCCATCAGATGGTCGTTTACAGGTGGAGATGTGGGTTGAACAATAAAAACATCTGCACCCCGTACCGATGTAAGGTCTTTTACTTGGATTTCACCATCAGAAAATGTGGATACCTTTGCACTGCATACCTGTTTCCCTAAATGCTTGGCAATTGCTTCGGCAAGTTTCCTGTTTGCATTAGCCGAAAATATCCTAATTTCACCGATAGTCGAATGCGCTTTAATATCCTTTGCCAACTGCATATCAACATTCCTCCCCTAATACTAATTTTGTCCTAGTCCCAATCCTAATCTTAGTACTCCTCATCATCCATATCAACATCCAGCAGTTCTATTTCCAGTGTATCGTCGATATCATCGCTTGCAAGTGCCTCAGGGTCCACACTTACATAGTTGTCTGGCGAAGACAGGGCTTCTAGGGTTTTCATTCCATAATGGGTACGTGCAGCGTTTTCTATTTCGCGGATAATTTCTGGGTGTTCTTTTAGGTATAGCTTGGCGTTTTCCCGGCCTTGGCCTAGGCGTGTCTCACCGTAAGAATACCACGAGCCGCTCTTGTTTACTAAGTTTAGCTGTGCGCCAAGGTCTAGTAAATCTCCGTCTTTGGAAATTCCTTCGCCGTACATAATATCTACTTCGCAATTCCTAAATGGTGGTGCAACTTTGTTTTTTGTAATTTTTATTTTTGTGCGGTTGCCGATGGTCATCTCGCCGGTTTTGATGGCTTCTGCACGCCTGATATCTATGCGAATGGAGGAATAAAACTTTAACGCACGCCCACCGGTGGTGGTTTCGGGGCTACCGTAGGTCACGCCTATCTTGTCGCGCAACTGGTTGATGAAAATCACGATGCAGTTGGTTTTGCTGGTAATACCGGTTAGCTTTCTTAAAGCTTGGGACATAAGCCTTGCTTGTACACCTACGGAGCTTTGGCCCATTTCACCCTCTATCTCGCTGCGTGGTACCAGTGCAGCTACAGAGTCCACAACCACTATGTCTATGGCAGCAGAACGCACCATAGCTTCTGCTATTTCTAGGGCTTGCTCGCCATCGTCTGGTTGGGAGATGTAAAGTTCGTCTATATTAACGCCCAACTTTCTGGCGTATATAGGGTCTAGGGCATGTTCTGCGTCTACATATCCCGCTACGCCGCCTAGCTTTTGGCACTCTGCCACGACATGAAGCGCTAATGTTGTCTTACCAGAAGACTCTGGGCCGTAAATTTCCACTATGCGGCCCTTTGGTATGCCGCCTACCCCCAGGGCTACGTCTATGGATAGTATCCCAGTGGTTATTACTGGGATATCTACGTGTGGGATATCACCCATTTTTATAACTGCGCCTTTGCCAAACTGTTTTTCTATGTTGGAAAGGGCGTTTTGAAGGGCTTCCTCCTTGGCTGCTACCGGGTCTTGGTTGACTACGGGTTTGGCCTTTGTGGCTGCTTTGGTGCTTGCTTTTTTGGGCATGGTCTGCATCCTTTCTTTGGTGCTGTATGTTTTGGGTTGTTAGGATTTTGATGTCTTGGCTATAATGCCAGCCTCATCATATCCATTGCCGCTACTACGGCCCTTGCGCGGATTTCGTTTCTATCGCCTATAAGGCGCAGCTCTTTTGTTTGGGTGGCTTTGCCATTTATGTGCATGCCTATATACACTAGCCCCACCGGTTTATCGACTGTGCCGCCGCCCGGCCCGGCTATGCCTGTGGTGCTAATTCCTATGCTTGTCCCGGATGTACGTGCTACACCTTCTGCCATGGCAGCCGCGACTTGGGGGCTTACGGCACCGTATGTAGCAAGCATTTCATTGGAAATGCCTAGCCTTGCGGTTTTTGCGGCGTTGCTATAAGTTATCGCGCCTTCCATCAGTACATTAGACGAGCCGGGGATATCTACAAACGCAGATGTCAAGAGCCCGCCCGTGCAAGACTCGGCAATGGCTAGGGTGTGGTTTAGCGATTCTAGTCTTTGGAGGATATCGCTGGCCATACAGGCATCGCCCTCGCCGTAGATATGTTGGCCTAGCCGGTTATATATTTCTTTGGCAACTGGGGCAATTAGTTGTTTTGCAGCGGTTTCGTCAGTGGCAGAGGCTGTTATCCTAAGGGCTACCTCTGTAAGCTTTGCGTATGGGGCTATGGTCGGGTTGGTTTGTGCTTCGATTAAGTCGCTTAAAATTGTTTCTACTTGGCTTTCGCCAACACCTACGATTTTTAGGGTGCGGGAAACAAATGCCAGGTTTGTTTTTTTGCGCAAAAAAGGAACCGCATACTGAGTGAACATGGGTTTGAGTTCATGGGGTGGGCCGGGTAGTAAAATTAGGGTTTTTCCGTCTTGCTCTATACATACTCCTGGGGCGCTGCCATAGTCGTTGGGCAGTAGTATACTACCTTGGGGGACCATGGCGTTGCGTTTTACGTTATGGGAAAGCTTGCGCCCGCTAAAGCGCTTTTGTATAGCTTGCCAAGATTTTTCGCAAAGCACCATTTCCCGGCCAAAGTATGCCGCTGATACCTCTTTGGTTATATCGTCTAGGGTAGGGCCAAGGCCGCCACATGCTACTATCATATCCGCCTTGCTAAAAGAATGCTCGAGCGCGGCGGTAAGGCGTGCGCGGTTGTCGCCAACTGCCGTATGACCGTATACAGAGATACCCAGCGCCGCTAATTCCTGTGATATAAATTGCGCATTTGTGTTGGCGATATCGCCCAGCAACAACTCTGTGCCTATTCCCAGTACTTCTGCTGTCATTGGTACCCCCTATTTTGTATTAGCTTGCCTTGCCAAAAACCGAACGATTCTTGACTGCATACTCGATACCAGAATACAAACTGGCCAACACTGTAATAACCGTAAGAGATATTACTATCCAATCAAACTTAAACATCGCCAATGGCAAAAGTATATATATAATCAACACCATTTGCGTAATAGTCTTAAACTTGGCACTGGGGGATGCGGCAATAACAATGCCTTGCTCTACACACAGTTGCCGTATGCCCGAGACAAAAAACTCCCGGCTTATAATTAGCACCACTACCCATGCAGATAATGTCCCGCTGGCTACAAATGCAATAAGCGCTGCAGAAACAAGTAACTTATCCGCCAACGGGTCCATGAGTTTGCCAAAATTGCTAACAAGCCCGTACCGCTTTGCTACATATCCGTCAACGGCATCTGTAATAGAAGCAACAGAAAAAATTGTTAGCGCCAGCCACATATTGGGGACTTCGCTAAAAGGCTGGGCTAAGTATACAAATAAATAAACCGGGATAAGGCATACCCTTGCAATGGTTATCTTATTTGGAAGATTCATTGCCCAATACCCCCTGTAAGTCATAATCATCTGCGCCGGTTATAGTCACATGCACTATATCGCCCGGGTTTAACCGGGTGGATGCTACAAAACGCACAACTGCATCTACCTCGTATGCATCATGCTGTGTGCGGCCTACATATATGTTGCTTTCGAGAGCTTCGTCTACAATCACTTGTATGGTATGGCCTATTTTGGCTTGTTGCTTTTCTTGATGGATTTTTTGCTGTAAGCGCATTAGCCTATCGCGACGGGTGTGTTTTACATCTTCTTTGACCTGTTGTGGCATTATAGCAGCGGGCGTACCTTCTTCCCGGGAGTAGGGGAAGACCCCTAGCCTGTCGAATCTGGCTTCTTTTACAAAGTCATACAAACTACGGAAGTTTTCGACCGTCTCCCCTGGGAAGCCTACCATTATAGTTGTTCTTAAGGCAATGCCAGGTATTTTTTCTCGCAAATTATGGATTAATGTTAGCAAGCCTTCTCTGGTGCTGGGGCGGCCCATTCGCTTTAGTACGGCTGTTTCGCTGTGCTGTATGGGCATATCTATATATTTGCATACATTTGTAAGCTCTGCCATAGCCGTGATTATATTTGGGGTTATATGCTCCGGGTAGGCGTACATTAGTCTTATCCATGGGCTACCTGGTAAATTGGCAATGGCTCTTATAAGCTCATGCAAACGGGGTTTGCCATACAAGTCTACACCGTACAGGGCGGTGTCCTGTGCCACCAATACCAACTCGCGCGCGCCTGATTCAATTAACACCATGCATTCTGCTAAGATATCCTGTATGGGGCGGCTGGTATATGCACCTCGTATAGCTGGGATTGTGCAGTACGTGCAAGCATTGTCGCAACCGTCGGATATTTTTACATGTGCCACATGCCCTGCCTGGAAATATGAGCGTGACAGTGAGCGAATAAGCCCGGGGTCGCTCTTAATCATAGGCACCGCCGGACATTGTTCACCCATTAGCTTAAGCACTACTTGTACAATTGTTTCTGTATCTTTAACCCCTAGTATCGCATCTGCTTCTGGTATGGCTGTTTTAGCATCCTCGCGGTATCTCTCGGACATGCAGCCGGTGACTATTAAAGCGCGGCAGGGCGAAGATGCATCTGCTTTATATGAAGCCATTTCTAAAATTGTATCTATGCTTTCTTGAGTTGCTTCGCGGATAAACCCACATGTGTTTACGATAATTGCATCTGCTTTTTGTGGGTCAGTTACGGGGGTAAACCGCCTGGTTTCTAGCAACCTGGCAAGCATAACTTCACTGTCTACCCGGTTTTTATCGCATCCTAATGTTATTAAATACACGCAAAAGGAAATGCCCGCATCTTCGCAGACATTCCCCTTTTCTTGTGTGATATCAATGTTTCTTGTCATTCATTTGTCCCCTAATTACTAATTAGTCATCCCATATAGTTCATGGTATTCGTCTCTGGTGATTGTTACTTTGCGCGGTTTTACTCCGTCTTCGGGTCCAACAATCCCCCTAAGCTCCAGCTCATCCATCAGCCTAGATGCCCGGTTATACCCAATTCTAAACTGCCGCTGTAGCATACTGGTAGAAGCCTTTCCCTTAGAAAGTAAAAAGTCTACTGCATCGTGAAAAAATTCGTCTACATCGCCTTCGATAACGGCCTTGCCGGGCATGGTAACTTCTTGAATCATCTGCTGAGTATACTCTGTAGGAGGGGACTGTGTTTTAAGGAAGCTAACCAAGTTTTCTACTTCTTTATCAGAAATAAACCCACCCTGTATACGCATGGGTTTGTTGTTGCCCATAGGCGAAAATAGCATATCGCCTTTGCCTAGCAGCTTCTCTGCGCCATACATGTCAAGTACAGTGCGGCTGTCTGTTCCGCTGCTTACCGCAAAAGCCAACCTTGACGGTATATTGGCCTTTATTAGACCCGTAATAACATCGACAGAGGGCCGCTGTGTAGCAACAATTAAGTGGATGCCTGCGGCTCGCGCTTTCTGTGCCAGCCGGCAAATAGATTCTTCAACTTCGCCTTTGCAGGCCATCATAAGGTCTGCCAACTCGTCTATGATTATCACAATCTGTGGCAAATCAGGCTCGTTGGCTTTGGCCCTTGTCAAGTTAAAACCTTTTAAATCCCGGCAGCCTGTTTCTGCAAACATGTTGTAGCGGCTTTCCATTTCCCCAACTGCCCAGCTAAGCGCACCAGAGGCTTTTTTGGGGTCTGTAACAACAGGGATTAGCAAGTGAGGGATGCCGTTGTATACACTAAGCTCCACAACTTTGGGGTCAATCATCAAGAGTTTAACCTCATCTGGTCGCGCCTTATACAAGAGACTTGTAATAAGCGTGTTTATGCAAACACTCTTGCCGCTACCGGTAGCACCGGCAATAAGCAAATGAGGCATACGGGCAACATCAGTTATAACCGGCTCGCCAGCGATATCCTTACCCAGGGCAAATGCCAGCTTGGATGGGAAGTTTATAAAGCGTTCGTCATCTATAATCTCGCGTAAATACACGGGCTGTGGCTCTTTGTTGGGGATTTCTATGCCCACGGCTGACTTGCCGGGGATAGGGGCCTCTATACGTATGCCTTGGGCCGCCAAGCTTAGTGCCAAGTCGTTTGTCAAGTTGGCAATAGATGAAACCTTTACACCAGGCCCCGGCACTAAGTCGTACCGTGTGACGGTAGGCCCAACACTGGCCTCTGTGGCTTTTGCTTCTATGCGGAAACTACGCAGCGTTTCTTCTAATATGCGTGAGTTTTCTCGTATTTGAGTATGAGATTCTGCCTTTGATTTTAAAATGGGTGGCTCGTTAAGAATGTGTAGGGGAGGGAACTTATAATCTTCATAACTGGGTGCGCCGTCATATGATATTCCCGCATTATGGGGCTGCCGCCCGCGAGGCGCTGGCATAGCTGCCGCAGGGAAGGATAGGACTCTAGATTCTGCTGGCCCTGACTCTGCATGTTCATTTTTGTTGGTGTGTGAGCTTGTATCTGGTACATCTACCAAGCCTCTTATGACAACGGGTGCGTCTGACATATATAGCGCCCCGTCTGACTCATCGTCTGCTTCGTTGCCGGGGAAGACGGGAACTTCTGGCCGTTCCCTGTCAATGATGCGCCGCGCAAATAAGTGTGCGGTGTCTACTGTTGCTTCTTTGTTTGTGTCTATGTTTGTACCGTTTAGTTCTTCTTGAACAAGCCGCACTTGGGGTAACTCGATTGCGTCGTCTTCGTCGCTTACATCGTATATAGACGGCTTTCTCGAGTTTAAGTCCGGCATAGATGCTTTAATGGCTTCTAGTGACTCGCTTCTGCTTTTGCGTACCAAGACGGGCGGTGGGGTGTCTGACTCGTTGTCTTCGGTATCATAATCATAGTCGTCATATTCTATGTCTTCTGGCAGGCGGGTATAGTGGTCTTTTGCGCGGCTGGCTACATCCCCCAGGACGTTTGCGCCCTTTGCAACCCAGTATACAAAAGACCGCCCGGTAAGTAGGACAGCCAATATAAGAATAGCAGCAGACAAGGCCAAAATAGACCCTACACGCCCAAGGATAATAAATACCAGTTCCCCAAACATAGCGCCAAGCACACCACCCGAAAAAGGTCCCCCATACGAGAATGCATGACCTATACGCGCAAACACGCCATAATCTTCCAACACTGGCGCGTTAACTATATGTAATAAAGTTAGGATAAGAGTCAACAATATAACAGACATAATTATTGGTGGATGCAGGCGGCGTGAAATAAGCGTACCAACCGCAACAATAATAAGAGCAATAGGCCATACAAATGCCCCAAAGCCAAACAACCCAAAAAACAAGGCCCCAATCAAGCGCCCAACAACACCAATGGCATCCGGCACAAACACGCTAAGCAACAAAAGCAAACCAATAGCAATCATGATTAGGCACTTGACCTCCCTATGTAGGGCAGGCTGCGTAGGACGGGCATTTATTTGCGGGGCTTTACGACGAGAAGACCCGCTTCGCCCACGTGACTTAGATTTAGAAGATGCAGTGCGATCTGATTTAGAAGACATGGCAATAAACACCTTTTCTAATGATTGCTTTTGTATTTGCAATACAAAAACGTTTCTAAGATTTTGTCAAAATTATAGCATTAGAAAAGAAACCTGGCAATGAAGGCTTGGCAGATGCATGCGAGGATATGCGTTTTGTTATCATAAATGCTAAATGCATCGCAAAACACTAATCCATTGTGGATTTACCGTATCAAGCTTAGCCGATAATATACTGACAAATATACTCCATTAAGCGAACGGAGATGGTATGAATGACTAAAGTAGTAGAGAAGGCAAGACTGGATGAAGTAATTGGTAAGAACATACGCCTAGAACGTGAAGCGCGTAGGCTTACAAGAGACGAACTGGCAGAGATGATGGAGCTTACAACGTCTCACATGGGGCTCATAGAAAGAGGTGAGCGTGGCGCGACCGCCGTTACATTGTCTAAGGTTTCAAGGGCATTTGATATCCCGGTAGACCATTTATTTTCTAACCCGCAATCTGGCGGGCTGACGATAAGAGAAGATGATAGCAATGGCCCACAGTCTACCCGCAAGAAGGTTCAAAGCCTCATAACATGCCTTAATGAGTCAGAATTAAACTTGGTTGTGCATACAATCAAAGGCATTATTGCCATGAGCAACAGCATAGAAGTGAATAGCTAATATAGACAATATATTGTTGAGATATGTCTCCTTGAGAAGAAACAAATGAAATAGTGCTACACTATTTGTTTCTGCTCAAGGGGACATATTTTTATTAACAAACAAAAATTAACAAACAAAAACCACCTTGCATAGTGCAAGGTGGTTTTTAGTGATTGGTTCACTTATTGTAAGTGGGAGGAGAAGGATTTGAACCTTCGAAAGCGATGCTGTCAGATTTACAGTCTGATCCCTTTGGCCAACTCGGGAATCCTCCCAGCGCTGGCCATATTATCATATGTTTGAGACAAATGCAATAGTTTGCTTTGTGTTAATATAAATTACAAGATAATACAAATTAATCCACCTGAACCTTCGTTAATTATCTTTTGTAAAGTCTCCTGGAATTTCATCTGGGCAGACTCTGGCATACGGAACAGTTTATTTTGCAGCCCATCACGTACCATTTCGTGCATGGACTTGCCAAACATGTTTAGCTCCCATATCCGGGTTGGGTCTTCGGCCATTTCTTGGTTAATGTAGGTTATTAGGTCTTCGCTTTGTTTTTCGTTGCCTACTAGCGGGGAGATTTCGGTTTCTATGTCTGCGCGGATAAGGTGGATGCTTGGCGCGCTGGCTTTGATTTTTACCCCATATTTAGCACCGTGTTTAACCAGTACTGGCGGCTCTAGTTTCATTTCGTCTGTTGCTGGGGTTACTATGCCATAACCTTTGCTGCGCACTTCTTCTAGTGCAAACTTTAGCTTGTCGTATTCACGTTTGGCCTCTGCCAATACTTTTATTGTTGCAATTAACTGGTACTCACCGGCTATGTCCATGCCGGTTGTTTCGCTTAGTATCCGGTAGAACAGGAATTCTTCTACTGTAACTTCGATGTGGGCCGTGCCTTCCCCTAGTGCTATCCTGTCTAGGAAGGCTTTTTTTATGTGCTCGTTATTGTCTAGCAGGCCAATGCAGTCGCGCATTTCTCTTAGCTTGCCAACGCCTTTTACCATGTCTTTGACTGCACCAATGTAGCTTTGTTTTAGCCAATGCTCTAGTGGCAGTGTTTCTATCCATCTTGGATAGTTTATCCTTATTTCTTGGACCGGGAACTCGTAAAGCACCCTTTCGATTACTGCGTTAATATCTTCGAGTTTAAGCTGGGCACAGTTGACAGCCATCACGGGGGCGCCGTATTTTTCTGCCAGTTGTTCGCGCAGTTGCTCTGCTTCCGGGGAGAAGGGTTGCTGGGTGTTTAATAGTATAACGAAAGGTTTGTTTATCTGTTTTAGCTCGCGGATGACTCTTTCTTCGGCTTCTATGTAGTCTTCTCTTGGGATTTCGGCAATGCTGCCGTCGGTTGTGACAACTATGCCTATTGTAGAATGCTCGTTTATGACTTTGCGCGTCCCCATTTCGGCTGCTTCGGCAAATGGGATTTTTTCATCTGCCCAGGGTGTTGATATCATCCTGGGTAGCTCCCCGTCTAGGTGGCCGGTTGCGCCTGGCACGAGGTAGCCTACGCAGTCAATCATGCGTACTTTAAAGCTTAGCGCTTCGTCCAGCCTTATTTCTACCGCCTCATTGGGTACAAACTTTGGCTCTGTGGTCATAATTGTGCGCCCGGCGGCGCTTTGGGGCAGTTCGTCTTTGGCACGCTCTTTGCTGTAATTATTGTCTATGTTGGGGATTACAAGCAAGTCCATAAAGCGCTTGATAAAGGTGGACTTGCCAGTGCGTACTGGGCCTACTACGCCTATGTAGATGTCACCGCGGGTGCGCTCTGCTATGTCGCGGTATAGGTCTTGGTAGTTCATGATAAAACTCCCTTCTTAATAAAAATGTACCGACAGTTTAAATTGTATCGGTACAATAATCATATGAGAGGGAGGTGAAATTTATTCGAATAAGTCAGAGTGTGTTCCTGTTGCGGTAAAAACAAGTATGAGTTTGTTATTATGCTTTTTGTAAATCAGGAGCCAATCACTTTCGCCGCCAACATGGCATTCGCGATAACCTGTGAAATTGCCTTTTAGCGGATGATCGCGATATTCGGGTGGCATAAGCTTACCGCTTAACAGTAAATCAATTGTTGTTTCTAGCTTTGACATGTCGTAGCCACGTTTTATAAGCAGTTTACGATTTCGCCTAAACCTTGTGGTGTAGTCGGGGGTATATTTATACATCATCTCCCTCCGCTTTGTCCTCGGCATCCATAGCAGAAAACATTTCACGAGCACTTGTAAAGGTGTGCGGTGTACGTGTACCGTTGATATAATCCTCTATTATCTGATCTGCTTCTTGCATCGCTAATATTGTTTCGGTTTTTGGTTGTGGGTTGCGTACATCAAAAGGAAACCCTGCTTGCTTGATGGACATATGCAGAAAAACATTTATTGCTTCGCTTAGGTTGAGGCCAAATTCTGCGTAGGTTTCTTCAGCTTTGGCTTTTATAGCAGGGTCTAGGCGGATATTGTAGTTGGCAGTTTTCATGATAAATCATCTCCTGTTTATGTTTGTACATAACTAAATACTTTATTGGATTTATACCGAAAATTGTTTCTTGATATGATTGTAATGCTTCGTATCCATTATTCGCAATGATATGACGAAGTGTATGCAATGTCAATAACGCCAACACATCAACTTGAAGCTATAACTTCAAATAACCTCTTAGGGTGGCACAATATGCATGATTTACAACACAGTAATACTATAGTACTCTTGAAATATCACTATTACGCTATACATAAACAGTTGATTTCGGAAATTTCCGGAGAAGCTAATGAGGTGCAAAATGCAAAAAATAAATATAAACACCAATTGGCTATACACCCCCCAAAACATAAACGACGGCCACACCATAAACCTCAACGAAGCCGAGTTTGAAAAAGTATGCATACCCCATGCCAACAAGATACTTGAGGCCCATAAAGGTGAAGATTTTAATGACCATATTGCTTCATACCGCTTTATATCTTGGTACAGGCGGCATTTTAAGCTTGACTCGTCGTACACCGGTAAGCGTGTAGCCATAGAGTTTGAAGCTGTAGCAACCGTCGCGGATGTGTATGTAAATGGCTGCTATGTGGGTGGGCATAAAGGTGCGTATACGCCCTTTACGCTTGATATCACAAAATATGTAAAATTTGACGGAAGCGATAACGTGATTGCAGTAAAAGTGGATTCTACCCAGCGGCGTGACCTTCCACCAGAAGGGCACCAAGTGGATTATTTGCTTTTTGGTGGTATAGTCCGGGATGTGTATATGATTATTTCTAACCTGTTGTATGTAGAGTGGACATATATGACAACACCAGAGTTGGATACATGCAGCGGGCGGCTTAATGCCCAGGCAAAAATCGTCAACAGCAGCAATATAGATGTAGATTGTGCTGTTGAGACAAAGCTCGTAGATGCCAATAAAGTCCTTGTTTTGGCCATGACAACACAGTGCGACACTGTGGCGGCAGGTAGCGCGTTAGTTTGCGAGCAACTTTCTAACCCTATTGCCAATATACATTTGTGGAGCATAAAAAGCCCGTACCTATACACGGTTGTGACCAGTATAATTGTTGATGGCGAAATAATAGATGAATACGAAACCATTATAGGCTTCCGTTTTTTTGAGTTTAAAAATGAGCCTCATGATGCTGGTTTTTACTTAAACAACGAGAAAATCAAAATTAATGGGATCAACCGTCACGAGCAATGGCCTTGGATAGGGCGCGCAGTGCCAAGCAAGCTGCAAATAGCAGATGCGGACTTAATAAAATCTACAGGCATCAATGCCGTACGAGCCTCCCACTATCCCCAAAAAACTGAATTTATTAAGCGATGCGACGAAATAGGCTTACTGGTGTTTGCAGAGCCTCCTGGTTGGCAACATATCGGGGATAAACAGTGGCAGGATTATTTTGCATACAACCTAGAGGAACTTATCATCCGGGATAGGAACCACCCGTCTATTATAAGCTGGGGTGTACGCCCCAACGAAGCACCAACAAGCGGGGACGAAGATAGAGCAAACAAAGATTTTTTTGAAAATACCAATGCCTTGGCTCGTAGGCTTGACCCTACACGCCCAACACATGGCAGCCGTGTGGAGTTTTTGTACGAGCAAAGCGATTTGTTCACAGAAGATATTTATACAGTTAATTACAGATACCCCAATAAGCCTAAGTTTACCCCGTTTATTATAACCGAGCATACCATGAGCTGGGGCAAGCAAGGGATGGCAAACGCGACAGATACAATGGCTATGCAGTGGATAGACGATTGGGCAAAGAGTTTGGATTATATTTATGAAAACAACCTTGTTGCCGGTGGTTTTGGCTGGAGTATGTTTGACTATAACAATGAAGTAAATTATACAAAGACAGGGCATGTTTTCCCCAGCGGGCTATATGATATTTTCCGGCATGACAAGCCTGTGGCATGGCTGTACCGGTCACAAAAAGCCCAGTCTGATGAAACTGTTTTATATATCGCCAATTATTGGACACAAGAGTCGCCATCGCGGGTTTTGGTGTTGAGTAATTGCGAAGAAGTAGAGTTGTTTGTAGGGGATGACTCGAGGGGAAGGATTACGGCCAACCGATATATGAATCTCCCTTACCCTGTATATGAGTTTATAGGCATTGAGTTTAATGCGATGGCTGATTTAAAAGCTGTGGGATACATTGCAGGCTTGCCTGTTAAAGAAACAGTGCGCAAGACTCCCTGTGTGGCGGCTAAACTGGTTGTAAAGCCAGATTATGACGTGCTTGTTGCCGACGGGGCAGATATGACTTGTGTCACAGTTAGCGTGGTAGATGCCGCTGGTACACGGCTGCCTTATGCTGATAACAATGTAACTATTGCCATCACTGGCCCCGGTAAATTTATAGGGCAATCAACTATTGGCTTAGAAGGTGGGCGGGTTGGGTTTATTGTTCAATCAAAATTAAACAAAACCGGCATAATAAAATGTACAGTAACTACGGTATCTACAGTAACCTCGCATGGTGTAATAACCGGCGAGTGTACAATAACTGTCCACGCCCCATGATGGACTTTGGTTTTGATGATACCGATAAACCATTAAATAAATATCCCAAGGAGGAGCACATGCAAAAACTAGACTGGAACACAGCAGCACCCATTGGTTGCACAGTCACAAGCCTAGGTAACGAGGGCTACCGCATACATGCCAATGAATGTGGTGGCAAGTTAGCCTTTGATGTACCTTGCGATGTAGAGCCGACCTTCTTCCTCAACTTCGATATCACCTATGAAGGCGAAAATTCTATGTGTTTTTCTGTAGAATTTTATGGGCAAAGCCCAGAGCCTTTGTTCATGAGTATCGGGTTGCTTCCTGGCATTAGGACGCAAGTCTCTATGCCCATTGCTGCGTTGGATTCGCAGCGTATTTTTTTGCGTGCAACACCGGGTAAACTTAAAACAACACTGGGCGGCAAGCCCATAGATGTAAAAGAGCTTACAAAAATAAGCCTTTGCATGGACAAGATACCCACACCGTCAAGCGTAATAGTCCAAAACCTATGCATAAGCCCAACAGAACAACCCTACGAGATACCCGATACAAAGCTATGTGATGAAATAGGCCAAGCCATCCACAAAACCTGGCACGGTAAGACTGCCTCGGCAGAGGAAATGGTTGCATATCTTCGTGCAGAAAAAGCAAAATACAACCTGCCAGAGAACCAAACTCAAAGAAGCGATTTAAACCAATACGGGGGCTGGCTTAACAAACCACTTGGCGAAGGCACCGGGTACTTCCACGTTGTAAAAGAAGGTGACCGTTATTGGCTGGCAGACCCACAGGGCTACGCGTTTATAAGCGCAGGGTTGGACTGTATAGGCCCCGACAGCCACGGGCGTACAGAAGGCATAGAAAAGTTCTATACCTGGTTGCCGGCCCAAGATGACCCAACTTTTGCAGATGCATGGAATACCCGTATGCGCCCGGTTAGGCATGGGCGTATGTTTTCACATGCAACGTCTAACTTGATACGTGCCTTTGGTGACACATGGTTCGAAGACTGGGCACATATCACAAAATCACGCCTGCGTGAATGGGGTATTAACACAATCGCCAACTGGTCCAGCCCCAGGTTTATAGAGTCTGCTAAGATGCCATATGTGTGGCCGCTGCGTGATTTTCCTCAAACTGCAATGTCCATATTTAGGGACTTCCCGGATGTGTTTAGCGACGAATACGCCGCAAACTCTAAAACATTTGCATCGCAAATAGAGCCTATGAAGGACGACCCATACCTTATAGGCTACTTCTTAAGCAACGAGCCGCATTGGGCTTTTGGAAACAGCCTAAATATCGCAGAAGAGCTACTGGCCTCCAGGCATGACTCTGCAACAAAGGATGCATTTATAAACTTTTTGCAAAAGAAATATCAAAGCATTTCAAATCTCAACAAAGCTTGGGGCACAGGTTTTTCAGGTTATGACGAGTTAAAAAACCCAATAAGAAACGCACGTACCTTATCCACCGCCGCCAACGATGATATAAGCGTCTTTTCTAAAGAAATGGTAAGGAAATATATATCTGTCCCCAGCCTGGCACTGCGGGCAATTGACCCCAACCACCTTAATCTAGGCATACGCTATGCATGGTTTTCCGGCGAGGCGCTACTGGGCGGGATAGAGCATTTTGATGTGTTTTCCTTTAACTGCTACGCCAACGACCCGACTAGTGCGCTGGACGCTTTTGCTAAGGCCGTTGACCTGCCGCTTATGATTGGCGAGTATCATCATGGTGCGCTGGACGTGGGCCTATGGGCAACAGGCATAGGTGCAACCACCACCCAAGAACAAAGGGGCAAAGCCTACCGCCGGTATACAGAAAACGCCATAGCGTTTAACAAATGCGTAGGCGCGCACTACTTTATACTCAACGACCAACCACTGCTTGGGCGCTTTGACGGGGAAAATTATCAAATTGGTTTTGTTGATGTATGTCATAAGCCCTACGATGATTTTGTTTCTGCCGTAAAACAAACTACGGACTGCATGTACGATGTAGCAACGGCAAAACAACCGCCATACGGGCACAAGGATGACGAAATGCCAGAATATGCAACAAAGATATATTATTAGGAGGGACATCTTATGCCGGCCCCAAGTGCACCGTTATTTCGCGACCCTATTTATGATACCCCCACAGACCCTGCAGTTATATGGAACAATAAAGAAAATTGCTGGTGGCTTGTTTATACCCAGCGGCGCAATGCAAAAAACACCATAGGTGTGACGCATATCCATGGCACGTCAATAGGCGTTGCTTCTTCCAAAGACGGAGGTAGTTGGCTATATCGCGGGACACTTCTTAACCTTGAGTTCGAACCGGGACACAATACCTTTTGGGCCCCAGAGGTCATATATGCCCAGGGCAAATATCATATGTATGTAAGCTATGTGCGCGGCATCCCCACAAACTGGGGGTACCAGCGGTTTATACTGCATTACACAGCGCATGATTTATGGAGTTGGCGCTTCGAGAGTATATTAGACCTGTCCAGCGACAAAGTCATAGATGCATGCGTGTACAAAACAAACCACAACACATACAAAATGTGGTACAAAGACGAAGCCAACAACTCTCATACATGGAGTGCAACAAGCCACGACCTATATAACTGGACAGTATGCGGCGAAGAAATTAACGACAAACCTCACGAAGGCGCAAATGTGTTTGAGCATTGCGGATGCAAATGGCTAATCACAGACGAATGGAATGGGCTAGGTGTCTACAAAAGCGAAGACTTCGCCAACTGGGAACGCACAGGTGTGATACTGCGCGAGGGTGGAAGCCGGGAATGGGACAATGTAATGGGCCAGCACGCAGATGTGCTAGTATGTGGCGAAAATGCATATATATTTTACTTCACACACCCATTTCACAAAAATGAAAACAGAAGAAAGCCCGGCTTTGTAATGGGTGAAGACGAGCACCGTACATGCATACAAGTAGCAAAGCTTAAAGCCGATGGCGGTAAACTAATATGCGACAGAGACGAACCGTTTGAGTTGGTCCTTACACAGGGTTAGGGTATAACTTATACAGCCCGGTAACCACATCACGGTCATTAACATCAACAAAAACAGCTTTGCCTGATGGTAAAAATGCTACTTCTTCGCGCCCTATGGTGCGCCCTATCTTTTTTTCTATAGCCGATATTGTTTGCTTGCGTTTTGTGTCCGGTTTCCTTAGGAAGCCGGGCATATTTTTTCCCCTTACCATTGCCAGCCAGTCGCAAATCATGCATGACTCAAGCGCGTCTTTGTCTATCCCGGGGATGGTTAGGAAGCAGTCATGTATTTTTTTCGCGTAGTCTTCTAGGGGAAGGCCATGGTTTTCGCAGTATTCGCCTAGCTTGTGAAATAAAGTAAAGGGGCGCAGCTTGAGCTTATTATCGGCTGATTGAAATAATACATATTTGATGGTGGACAAAAACCGGCCTTTGTTGTGGGTGTGCCGTAGTGCGTTTTCTGTTTGCTTAAGCGTACGTATGTCACTAACACTAAGCCAACTGCTGGATATAATTTCATATGGCGGGGACTCTTGGTACAGTATCCCAAGCTCGCCGGCTTGTTTGCGAAGGCTGCTGCCATGCAGTAGTTTTAGGAAACCTAGCTGCAAGTCATGCGCGCCAAGTTTATATGCACGGTCAAAGCTGTCTTTGAAGATTGCCAATGTCTCGTGAGGTAGCCCCGCGATTAAATCCACATGGATATGAATGTTGCCAGGGACTAGTAGGGTTTTTATGTTTTGTTCGGCCTTGGTAAGGTCGGCTTTTCTGGAAACGGCTTTTAGGGTTGGCTCGTGGTAGCTTTGTAGCCCGGCCTCAAACTGGATGCGGCCGGGTGGGGCAGTGTTTAACAGCATGAGCGTGCGCTCGTCAAATAAGTCCGCCGCAACCTCGAAGTGGAAGCAGCAACTTGTGTCCAGTGATATCACATACTCGAATAGCTGGTATGCCCGCTGTGGGTTGATGTTGAATGTACGGTCTATGAGTTTTATTGTCCTCGCGCCGGACTTGGAGAGTTTGCATAGCTGCTCTTTTGCGGTTTGTATTGGGAAAAATATTAGCTTGCTCTCACCAGAGAGGCAAAACGCACAGCTATATGGGCAGCCCCTAGAGGTTTCTAGGTATGCTAGGCGGTTTTTTAATGTGCTGATGTAGGTAGCGTTGTATGGGTCCAGGGGGTTGCATTGTTCTGTGAGTGTAGATTCATGTATATGGTTTCCTGTATTTTTATCTCCCAGCGCGTCCAAGAATACCGGGAGCTGCCGCTCGCCTTCCCCATGTATTACATAGTCTGCGCCGCTTGCCAGCCAATAATCCGCGTTGTATGATGCTTCTGGGCCGCCTAGTACAAATATACAATTGGGTAGTTGCTCCTTGAGTAGTTTTAGTAAACCAGGCAACTTGGCCGCGTTCCATATATATGTCGAGATGCCAACAACATCTGGTTTATGGGTGGCAATTGCTGCGGATATCTCGCTATCTTGCTGGTGGATTGTGGCCTCTATTATTTCTACATCATGAGCCTTGTGGGCATATTCGCTTATACCCTTTGCCAGCACCCACACAGAAAGCGCCGAGTGTACATATTTCGAGTTTATGGCTAAAAGAACAACTTTACTCACGTTTAATCACATCCGGTTTTGATTTTTGTTTATAGTTTATGGCGCAATTATAGCAAAATATGGCCTATCTCCACTACCGGCAACAATCTTACTTTAGAATCGGTCATATCTTTCTTGGATTATCAATTGACATAATCTAAGAGTATGGTTATCCTCGAATTGAAGAAAATGTACAACACAAGACATCGCCCATAGTTGGCGTGTTAGGAGGCTATATATGAAGTTCACCCCCAAAGACAGGGAGATCTTGCGCGAGTTAGCAAATAAATACGCCGCATTAGCCGCGCTACCTGTGCAAAAAGAGCGCTACGAGCGTGGGCGCGACATCAATGACCTAAAACCCCGCCGCCCAATGGTATGGTTGCACGAGATACCGTGGCACGAAATGGACATAGACGGCAACCTGACTCTTTACTGCCAAGACGACTTCGCCAGGCGAATGGAGCAGCATTTTCGCATGACGCTGTACCGCTGGGAGTATATCCAGGGCGATATGGTGGTAAGGAACTCATACAACATACCCAGGCACTACACCACAACCGGTATGGGTGTAGATATAAACGAGCATGTACTATCAACAGATGATAACAATCATATAATATCCCACAGCTACCTAGACCAACTAGATACAATAGAAAAAGTTAACGCACTACACGAGCCTGTTCTAACCGCTTTCCCAGAAACAGATAACCAGAGGGTAGAGTGGGCCAACGATATACTAGACGGCATTTTGCCCGTAAGGCTAGAAGGGTACTGTTTATACCATGCCCCGTGGGACCGTATCCCGCGGCACCGTGGTGTGATGCAAGTATTGTCTGACTTGGCTTTCGAGCCGGAGTTTACCCATGCAATCATGAAAAAATTTACACAGGGCGCATTGGCAACCATGCGGCAAATGGAAGCACTTGACCTGTTTGACTCAGATGTTTCCGACTTGCACTGCACGCCGCCATATGTTTCCGGCTTCGAGCCGCCAAGCGGCCCTGCTACCATGAAAAACACCTGGTATAGGGGCATGTCGCAGCTGTTTACGGAAGTTTCGCCGCAGATGTTTGAGGAATTTGAGCTTAACTACGCCAAGCCGCTGATGGCGGAGTTTGGGCTGGTGTACTACGGATGTTGCGAGGCACTGGATAACAAGATAAGCCTACTTAAAACCATACCCAACCTGCGCAAGATAGGCGTAAGCCCATGGGCCAATGCCGAAGCATGTGCAGAGCAAATTGGCGGTGACTATGTATACGCCCACAAGCCCAACCCAGCCCATGTGTCTGGCACTTTTGATGCAGACGTGGTACGCAAAGAAATTGCCCATGTCATAGAAACATGCCATAAATATGGCTGCCCATATGAGTTTGTGATAAAAGATATAAGCACCGTAACATACAAACCCCAAAATCTAATAAACTGGACCAAAACAGTCAAAGAGACCATAGACGCATATTACTAAGGAGGCACTACATGAAAGTAGCAGTAATTGGGTGCGGCACCATAGCCAACAGCGCACATATCCCATCCTATATCAACAACCCAATAACAGAAATCAAGTATTTTTGTGACATCATCCCCGAGAAGGCTATGGAAGCTGTAAGCAAGTACGGTTGTGGTATAGCTGTGACAGACTATCGCGAAGTACTAGCAGACCCAGAAGTTACAGCAATTTCTATATGCACACCCAACGACGTACACGCGCCCATAGCAATAGATGCCATGCGCGCCGGTCTGCATGTGCTATGCGAAAAGCCCGCCGCTCGTACTTTCCACGAAGCCCAGCAGATGCAACAAGTACAGCACGAGACTGGCGTGACCCTAAACATAGGTGTTGTAAACCGCTTTAACGACAGCGTTAACCTAATCAAGAAATATATAGACAGCGGCAAACTGGGCGAGATTTATAGGGTATATGCCAGCTTTAGGTCCCACCGCTCTATCCCTGGGCTTGGCGGGGCGTTTACAACAAAGGCCATAGCCGGTGGCGGCGTGCTTATAGATTGGGGCGTACATTACCTAGATATAGTAATGTACTGCTTGGGTGACCCGGAGGTATATAGTGTTTCTGGCGAAGTATTTGGTAAGCTTGGGCGCGATATAAGCAACTATGCATATACAAACATGTGGGCGGGCCCGCCGGTTGTAGGTGGCACCTTTGACGTAGAAGACTCCGTAACGGCACTTATCCGTACCCAAGGGCCAACTATAACCATAAACGGCGCCTGGGCCGAAAACATCGGGGTAGGCGAACAATTTATAGATTTTATTGGTGATAAAGCCGGGATACGCCTCAAATACGGCGGAGACTTTACGGTTTATACCGCCGAAAACGGCGCACTAGTAGAGTATAAGCCGCAGTTTAAATCCAGTGATATGTACCAACAAGAAATAGATAATTTTGTAGACTGTATAGAAACAGGAGCGAAATCACCCGCTCACATAGACACTGCTATCATTACCGCGCAGATGATGCAAGCCATATATGACTCGGCTGTGCAGCACCGGGAGGTTTATTTGTAGTATGTGTGTGAGTCCAACTTATTCAAAATAACTGTTATTCCCACAGAAGAAGCCCGAGCATATGAGGACGTAAAATCCCCCTATGTCGGGCTTTTTGGTTTTTTGGCCATATCATATCAGATATATCTGACGCGAAATTAATATTGACTTGATAATAGTTATACCCTGTCGTATAATATTAATGAGAGGAGTTGACATTTATGGTTATTCGTGAAAATTATTTATCTAAAATACGCCCGTTTATCGGCAAGGACATCATAAAGGTCTTGACCGGTGTCCGACGCGGCGGTAAAAGTGTACTTTTGCAACAGATTATAGATGAGATAAATAGCTCAAACACAATTTTCCTCAATTTTGAGGATTTAGGCAATCAACATCTTTGTGAATATAATGCGTTCCATGATTTTATTTGCAGTAAAATTGGTGATAGTAAAGAGCAATTCTATTTATTTTTTGACGAGATTCAAGAAGTTAAAGGATGGGAAAAGACCGTCAATTCTTTGCGTGTAAAATTTAAGGCAGACATATATATTACTGGCTCAAATTCACGCTTGCTTTCGGGTGAACTTGCCACATATATTGCTGGCCGCTATGTATCCTTTGTGATTTATCCCTTTTCTTTTGCGGAGTTTAAAGATGTGAATCAGGTTGCATGGGCGAGCAGTTCGCGCAGCGAACGACCAGCCGCAGATTATACTTTTGATGAATACATCCAATACGGCGGGATGCCTTTTCTGTCAAGCATAGGTTTTGAGCCGTCTGTAAGCAAAAACTATTTACAAGACGTCTTTAACTCAGTCATGCTAAAGGATATTGTTAAGCGTAACAACATCCGTGACGTGGACTTGTTAGAGCGTATTATTTCGTATGCACTAGCTAACATAGGAAAAAGCTTCTCGGCTACAAGCATATCAAAGTTTTTTAAAGACGAAAAAAGAGCGATTGCACCCGAAACTGTCTTGAATTATTTGAAATGGTGCGAAGAAGCGTATTTATTCTACCGACTTAAAAGTCAAGATATAAATGGTAAAAAAATGTTAAGGGTGAATGAAAAATATTATGTTGTTGACCACGGTTTGCGCGAAGCAATTGTGGGAGCTAACTTGCAAAGCACTGAAATCATCCTTGAAAATATCGTAGGACTTGAACTCCTTCGTAGAGGATACAAGATCTGTGTTGGGCGTGTTGGTGAAAAAGAAATAGACTTCGTTGGGGAGAAGAATGGCGATAAGCTATATATTCAAGTCTGCTATCTATTAGACAAAGAATCGACTATTCTGCGTGAGTTCGGTTCTCTATTAGAGGTAAAAGATAACTATCCAAAGTTTGTTCTGTATAAGGAAAGTTCTTTTATGGGCAATTACGAAGGAATACCAGCGATGAAAATTGAAGACTGGTTGATGGAGAGTTGATCAACGAATACAAAGGAATGCAAGTAGTCTGTTGAAATTTCGGGCATGTAGTTATAGAAGCTGGAGGGATTGGGATGAAGTGGCTATGTGTTGCAATATTATTTTTACTTATAACACAACTGATTTTTTCTATTCCCGCACCATTTTGGTTTTTAGAAGCTGTATGGGGTGCTGGAGATTTTATTACATTTGTAAGCACGACATTTTTGGGTTATATAGCAATTAGCCAGAGTTACTTGGCCAACAAGACAAATATTAGCATGCAAGAAACAAATGAAAGGATGCATATGCTTCAACTTGCACAGATAGTATCTATAATAGCCGTGAAGGGCATATACATTCAAAAGCGACTTTTTGAAGAAGCTAAAACAGAAAGTGCTATTCAGTTGGTTGATGAAACAATAAGTCTTGATAGTGATGACAGCATACTTTTATCAAATGAGCATTACTGGATTGATATAACATTTGAGAATAGGAGCAAATATCCAATAGCAAGCTTAATTACTTGCCCACATAATATTAGCCCTCTATTTTATGGTATTAAGAATGTCGACCGCAGAGCAATCTATATTGCAGATGAGGGCATATCATGTATTCGACTTATTATTCCGAGTGCGATATTGGAAGAGTGTGATGTTAAAAAAATTGCTTTTCGCTGGCAATTTATCAATATATTCAAGCAACATACCGAAGCAACACTATTTATTGACGATTTAACTTTACACAAACCACGATATGATTTTCGGTTATCGCTATATAAGAACATGCGTAAGAAGGAGAGCTAGCAGAGTGCCAATACGACATTAACATTTTTATATTTCCACGTATGTCATTTACTTTGGCGTGTGTAACATTGACTAGCTTCTCCAGACTCTCTATGTCGATAAAGATGTTTATCTCGGCCGATTTTGCAAAACTTGTGAAAGCTAACAAAAACATTGAATTTACTAAACCTTCTCAACAGCAGAAGCATCAACCCCAGCATCGCCCCTCCGCGCTTTCCTGGCAAACAGCCGCATAACTTCATCCTTGGATATGCAGCCAGTTATAACCACGCCCCACAAGTAAACCAGCCCCAGGACCGCTATGGCAAACACAAGTCCAACCCTAAGCCCAAGGGCATCTATAAACAGCCAATTAGCCAAAAACCTAGCCAACAAGCCGGCTACAGCCGCCACAATAAGGGGCTTAACCAGCCAATCCAAAAATGGTGTCTCAAGCACTATAAACTGCCGTACTTTATATAGCCCAAGAGCAATAACCACAGTAAGGCTAACCAAACCCCCAAAAATATAGGCATTGAGCCCATATACAGGCACAAGCAAGTATATAAATGCAATACTAATCGCAGAAGAAATTATACTATTACGGAAAATAAACATCTGACACCCCAGCCCATTAAGCACGCCAGACAATATTATTTGCATATAAATAAACGGGCACATAATCCCAAGCAGTTGAAGCATAAACCCAATAGGCTGGTTGTAAATTGCCATCCCCAGCTCATGTCCAAAAAAGAAAAACAGCGCCGCCGCCCCCATCCCAGTAATAGAGGCAAAAAGCATGGCCTTGGATGTAGCATTGGTGATACGGTCAAGCCGGTTGGCGGCCGCAGCCTCGCTAACAGCAGGCACCAAAGTTACGCTTAGCGCAGTAAGCACCGCTGTAGGGAAAAATATAAGCGGCATTGCCATCCCGGTAATGCGCCCAAACTCGCTAATAGCATCTGTAGCAGAAAGGCCATATAACTGCAACCGTGACGGGATAAGTACATTTTCCCAAGCAGAAAGAAGCGACCCAGTTACCCGGTTACCAGTAAGCGGCAAAGCCATAGACATAATTAATACAAACGCCTGACCAGACGACAATACCGGACGCTTAAAAAAGCGTCTTTTGTTTTTGTGCACCCGGTAAGAAATAAACACAAAAAAGAACGAAAATATTTCTTCTGCCACAATGGCAATAACGGCGGCAACAGCCGCATATGTAAGCCCACGCGGTACAAAGCGTGCGGCAACAAAATAAATCACTACCATGCGCACTACCTGCTCCAGCACCTGGTTGGCAGCAGGGATTTTTGTCTCCTGCAGCCCAATAAAATACCCGCGCATACATGTCCCGGCCGCCATAAAAGGAAAAGCCAGTGCCAAAATCTTAAGTGGCATGTATGTGCGCGGGTCATTAAAAAAATGCACAGCAAGCAAGTCCGCACCTAGGTATAGTGCAACAGTAAGCCCTGCACCCAGCAGCGTGGTAATAACCACAGACTGCTTAAGCACACGACCCATATTGCCATATTCGCCCTTGGCCCTTTCTTGGGCTGTAAGCTTAGAAACAGTAGTGTTAAACCCAGCACATGAGATGCTCCAGGCTAGAGCATATACCGGCATTATAAGCTGGTAAAGCCCCATGCCCTCTGCCCCCATAAGGTTGGACATGTATATCCGATATACAAAGCCCAAAATCCGCGTTACTACACCGGCGGCAGTAAGAGTTAATGCCCCGGCCAATACTTTTCGGCTAATAGTACCCACCCCATATACAAGCGTGTTATACAGACATGTATATGATAAAGGTGTGGGTGTATATGCTTAATGCAACTTCTCCATCAAAGCCCCGCCCTTGCCAACAGCTAAATAATAGGCCAAAACAGCCAATAGCCCGGTAATCCCAAACAGTCCAAGAAACGCCACAAGCGGGCCAGCAAACGATGTCATAAACCAACCCAGCATACCAATACCAGCAGCTACACCCCAGCTACCAAACATCAAGATGATGATATTGAGGTTTTGCTTAACGGCGGCTTGTTCGTTGTCCCATGTAAGTTTTGGCCTTACAAGGTCAATATATAGCCCTAGATAGTTGACAAACAACATCCCCGGTACAGCAACAAGCGTCCCGGTAACAAACAGCCATAACGGCGCAGCAAAAACCACCTGCAGCGGCACAACAATAAACAACAATGCCGGGACCAAAAGCACAATCCCGCTTACAGCCTTAGCATTGAGCTGGGTAGGGTAGGGGACAGGCAGGTACTTCATGATAAAAATGTTGCGCCCTTCGCGTGAGATAGCAGTGCCAGCAACCGTAATCATCCCCCCTACAAAAAAGCCCACAGCACACATGATAACCATCACCATGGCAGACACACGGGGGTTGCTAAAATTAATCAAGTAAAGCAACTCGTCAAACTCGCCGCTTCTCATAAGCGGGACAAGGGACGCAAGTAGAATAATAGGCATAATAAACGCCACAAGTACGCAGTTCATAAACACGGTAGGGCTGCGGAACACAAGTTTTAACTCCTTAACCAAGTAAGAGTAAAACTTCCCACGACCCTGGGAGCTGGCAGCAATATCTTCGACTGTCATCTTCTTAGTAGGCGCGCCAGACTCCGAAAGCCCAATAACACCGGCAAAGTACAGCCTACCAGCCAACCAGAAAAATATCACAACAGCCACTACAGCAACTGCGATGTTTATGAGCTGGTTGTGAAGCGCACCCCCAAAGATAGCCGTTGCCCCAAAAGCCTGTGCAGCAAAACCGTTCCCTATAAACAAGGTGTTAAGTGTTGTAAGTGCTACCGGCTCGCCCATTACTGCATCCAACAGCAGTTCCTGGTCAATGGCAAATGCCTGGTTAGAGTACATAGAAAAACCTACAGCTATAGCAATTGCCAATATCCCAACAATAAGCGTATACCTATCTGGGTTGCGCCCAAGGCGGGTAACCCTCATAAGTAACATCACAAGCACCGTAGAATACACCATAGGCAATATAGGCAAAGTAATAAAAGTGATAACTGTGCTAAAAGAAAGCACACCCAGCGGTACATAGCTCCTAAGCGCCGCAAACATTACCACCATAAGGCCAAGCGCAACAATATACTCAAACGCCAGCGCCACCGCAAACTTAGCACCAATAACCTGCTGGGGCCTTGCCGGAAGTGGTAATAAAAACTCTACGTCCTTAGCAAAATAAAACAGCGCAGGTGCCGCCATAAAAGAGAAGACAAAAATAATAATAGAGCCAATATTAAGCGCAAGCCCAACAGCAACAGGCAACTGTCCAATGACATAAAACAGCGAAAATATCTGCCCCATTGTATGATAAATTGCAAACATAATAGGGAAAAAGCAAAGCGCCGCAATTAGCCAAACCGCCATCCCGGCCCATTTGTTCTCCTTACCTTTGATTTTAATACTCATGGATGAGCCTATGATGGTTTTCATAAAAACCCCTGTAAGTGTCCACCATTTACGCATTGGCAGTCACCTCCATGAA
>Ga0123355_10000797_pt1 | contig 43142 bp, 44 predicted proteins | sample TergutEmb28metaG_3_FD_89872 | JGI IMG/M metagenome (GOLD analysis project Ga0123355, IMG submission 89872) | Embiratermes neotenicus P1 segment gut microbial communities from Petit-Saut dam, French Guiana - Emb289 P1 | ecosystem: Host-associated > Arthropoda: Insects > Digestive system > Gut ...
AATATGAACCATGAATATACTTTACACAATTAGCCTCTAATAACTGGCTTAGCGTGTATTAGTCGCATAAGAAACGTAAAACGTATTAGAGCTTCGGCTCAGAGGTCTTACGCCATACAAAAAATCTACTCTCTCCTACATCACCCTGCCGCCCGGCACGGCCACGAAGCTGATTATCAATTCGCTCACTTGGATTTATGCCCACACTAATAATAAACAGGCCGCCCGCATCTGCGGTTTCCATGTGCAGCCTCTTGTCATTTCCGCCAAGACGTATATCAACCCCGCGCCCGGCCATGTTTGTTGAAATGGTTACATGGCCCGGCTTTCCGGCTTGCGCTATAAGCGCGGCCTCTGCTTCGTCATTTTTGGCGTTGAGTACATAATGGGGAATACCAACATTGTCCAGCCGTTCGGAAAACATTTCGGATTCGGCCACCGTTTTTGTGCCAATCAATACGGGCTGCTTTCTGCTGTAACAATCGCATACTTGGTCCATAACCCCCTGAATAAAAGCGTCATGGTCTGTAAAAAACACATCTTCGTGGTCTATACGCATACTGGGGGTATGCGGTGGAATAACGTCAACACCCAGCCCATAAGTAGATTGAAGTTCGTTTGCTGATGTTGCGGCGGTTCCGGTCATGCCGCATAAAACTTTATACAACCGCAAAAAGTTCTGCATAGTAACAGAATTATATATCATTGTGAGTGGCGAAGGCGTTAAATTTTCCTTAATTTCCACAGCACGATGCAATAATTCTGGATAACGTTTGTTTAATGTTACGCGCCCGGTCGTTGATTCCACAAGCTGGATAACCCCGTCTTTAACAATATAGTCTTTATCCCGTGTCAAAAGATAATGTGCCGTAAGCGCATTTTGTATATCGTGTAGGATAGTTACATTTTCTTCTTCATACAGTTCAATACCCAAATATTTCTCAACAGTTTCAAGCCCTTTATCAGTAAGCCATGCCTTATGCTCGGTATGCGATAGTGCGTAGTCATCAGGGGATAGTGTTTGTATGCGTTCGTCTATGCTTTTGACAATATCTTTGCCGTGAGGCACTTCACCGGCAAGCACAAGCGGAGTGGTGCATTCATCAATCATAATCGAATCGGCTTCGTCCACTATAGCAACATCAAACGCGGGAAAAACTAACTCGTCTTCCGACTGAGCCATAAAATCCTTGAGATAATCAAACCCCGCTTGTTTTGCGGAAACATAGGTAATATTGCAACCATACGCAGACTTGCGTTGCTCTGTTGTCGAATGTTGGTCTACAAAGCCCACCGTTAAGCAGCAGGCTTCATAAATATCGCGGTTTTCGCTCCAATCCCGTTTCGCAAGATAGTCATTAAAAACAAGAATATGAACATTATGCCCGTCAAGGACATAACATATCGCCGCTACAACAGCCGCCAATGTCTTGCCTTCGCCTGTGGGAAGTTCAGCAATTTCCCCCTGTAGCAGCGCGTAAGCGGCACGAAGTTGTGTATCAAAAAGGGATAAGCCTTTTAATTCCATGACCAACTCTTTTATGATGGCAAACCTCAATTCTGTTTCGTTGCTCTCTTTTAAGCAGCTTTCAACCGTAGTAGTCATTGGTCAAACCCTCTGTCTTTTAATAATTTTCGAACCAAACCCCATAATTCAAACTAACATATTTAAACTGCAGCGGTCAACAGGAATACATAATGGCGCAATTATTCTGTGCTATAATAGAATCAAATGATTCGCGTGAAAAAGGTGATGTCTTGAAAAATTACGAAAAAATACTACAGATGTGGACGGGCTACAACATAAAAACAGTTACAGACCTGGATTTTCGGCTCAATAGCTTTCGTGTTCAATTTGCCTACAACAGTGCAAAAATTGAGAACCCGGAAGTAACATATCATGTCACGCGTGAGGTATTCGAAGATGATATGGTTAAAACATTCAAGGGTAGCCCTAATACCCTAACGGAGATAAATAACCAAAGAAAATGCTATTCATTTCTGCTATCAAAAATAATTGCCAAAGCGCCGATAACCTTAAATTTAATCAAAGAAGCACATGAAATTACTACGATGGGAACCTATGATGACCGCCGTTTTTTTGAACTTGGTGAACGCCCCGGAGCGTTTAAGAAAAACGACTTTGTTGTAGGGCGTAACGATGTTGGTTCTTTGCCTGAAGCGGTTGAGGCTGATATTACAGAACTGCTTGGTGAAATAGCCGATGTGTGGAACCTGGAAGCGCCTATTAAAGTGCTAAAAGCAGCTACGTATTTTCATATGCGTTTCGAGTATATTCACCCATTTGCGGACGGTAACGGCAGGGTAGGCCGGACCATGATGAACTATTTTCTCATGGCTCACAATCACCCGCCTCTCATTGTTTATGACGAAGATCGTGAAGATTACTATAAAGCGTTAGAACACTATGGAGAAGCGGAAGATATTGAGCCGTTATTTGTCTTTTTCCAACATCAGCTTGAGAAGACATGGATTAAAGCACTGGAGCGGCATGAGAAGAGAACCAACACGCTGTTCTAAAAGTTTTGCCTCAAAAAATTCGCAGTTGACAACGGAGCGTAAAAATGCTATGGTGGCTAGAGATATCTCTTGCGGAGGATAATATTATGCGACGATGGCGAAAGCCACCCGACATTTGTATACGGTCTTGGAACGGTAACACCGGTATAAGCCAAAAAGCAAATTACAAAATTGAATTAAACATGCGCCCTGTTTCTAATGGGATTCGGTTAAAAGAAAGAAACCGAAATCCAAAAAGAAACAGGGCGCTTTTTATTTTGTTCCGTGCCAGACCGCCGCCTTACCATGAAGCATGCATTCACTCACACATTTATGAGAGGAGAAACAAAATGAACCAAGACATGACTCAAAAAGAAAAACACATACACGCCTTAAATAGCTTCGCTGAAAAAGTGAAAAAAGACCCGTGCGTGATTGCCCTGCTGTTGTATGGCAGCCTGGCTTACGGCACTGTATGGGAGAAAAGCGACCTTGATGTAGAGCTGATTGTGCGGGACGGGACAATAGCACCTACGGATTGGGTTTTTATTGAGGAAGAAGGGGTGAAATTTGAGATAACCGGTTTTCAGCAGTTTTCCAAGTTTAAAACAGGTTTACAAAAAATGCGTGGCGGTTTCGACCACGGCATGTACGGCGGCGGAACACTTGTATTCTCCAAGGACGAGGCTCTGCAGGAGCTGTTTGAGGAAACGCGCAGAATCGGTGAAGACGACGCACCACGGGCCTTTGCCGGGAGCATGAACGTTCTCATCAACTGGATGCACAAAGCTGAAAAGCACATCACGGTGATGCACGAACCTTTGTATGCACAGCGTTTCTTGCAACTGTGCGCAGCCACATTCGCAGACATGGTGTTGTTGCAAAACAAAGAGAACCCAAACCGCGAATCCATCCTACGGGCAAGGCAGCTGGAGCCGGATTTGATGGATACGGTATACGTTAAGCCCGGCACCACAATCATGACAGCAGAAGAAATCCGCCACACGCTGAAGGTTATTGACGGTTATCTTGTACATCACATGCCGTGGTGGAGCAAGCATATCATCCGTTTCTTGAATGACGGTGAACCGAAAACATACTCACACATCTCTAAGCAATGCGGGGCAATGCCTATGGAGTATCTGGCGGAAAAGGGTGTGGTTATGCAAGTGACGCAGCCTATAAGGCTGTTCAAAAAAAGCAAGACAACTGTAGAGGAAGTGGCCTATGTATACATCAAGGAGGAGAATAATGACTAAGCACACGATTGAAGTAATTGGCGCAAAGCAAAACAACCTTAAAAATATTAGCGTAGACATCCCGCAGGACAAGCTGACCGTCATTACAGGCGTGTCCGGCTCAGGCAAATCGTCGCTGGCATTTGATGTCATCTATGGTGAGGCGCAGCGACGCTTCCTGCGCTCGGTGTCCAACTTCGCCAAAAGCCGTATCGGCCAATTGAAGAAGCCCAAGGTGGATTATGTGCGGGGTTTGTCACCGGTTATCGCCATAGAGCAAAAGAAGGGTAATAATAATCCACGTTCCACCGTTGGCACGGTGACGGACATCAACGACTATCTCCGCCTATTGTTTGCTACAGTGGGTACAGGGGCTTGCCCGGTGTGCGGGCATGTCTTGGAGCCGGTTTCCGCCGCACGCATGGCGGAGTATATGATTACATTGCCTAAGGGAGCAACGGTTGAACTGTACACCGAAGCAAAGCGGGTTTATGGGGAGGATTATGATTATCTGTTTGAGAAAATCCGCAAGAAGGGTTATAAGCATTTACTTGTTGACGGCAAGCCCTATGACTTATCCAAAAAGCCTTTTGTACCCGATGAAACCAAGGATTATCACATAGAAATCCTGTTGGACAGAATGGATGTAAAGGGCGAGAATTATCTGCATATAGCCAAGTCCATTGAGGCCGTGGTAAACACATTAGATGATGAAGTCATGCTAAGGATTAAAGTATTATCTGAAAATGGCGCGGAATCGGGCATATCGGCAAGTATTGGCTGTCCATTACACAACTATGTCCTGTGCGAATTGCAACCCCACCACTTCTCATTCAATACGCCCACTTCGGCCTGCGACACTTGCATGGGCGTGGGTACATCCTACATTGCCGAACCAAAATTTTTTGTGGCCGCTCCGCACAAAAGCATCACGAAGGGTGCGCTCAATTATCAACTGTATAAGAAGGACCAATATACTACGGTCGTCTTGTACAGCTTGGCGCAGCAGTACGGCTTCTCGCTGGATACGCCTTTCGAGGAGTATCCACAGGAAGTGCGGGATATCCTCTTCTACGGTACAAATGGTGAACTCGTAGAGATGGTACAGCCGCCGTCGCTGGAAAAGCATCATTGGTTGACCGGCAGAAAGATGGTATATTGGGGTTATGTACGCGAGCTGGAGCGGCAATATAGAAATTATATCCGCAAAGCCGGGAACACAGACAGCTACGAGCCGGATTTCCTTAAAGCAGTGATGGTTGAAAAAATCTGTCCGGATTGCGAAGGTGCAAGGATGAAGGCTTCACGGCTTAGCATCTTGGTCGGTGGAATGAATATCAACGCGTTGTGTGTGATGCAGTTCCCGGAATTGATTGACTTTTTGACGGAATTGGACATACCGAAACGACAGAGTGATGTGGCAGAATCAATCATCAGAGAGATTACCTCCCGCTTGCAGCTGCTGGTGGATATCGGGTTACATTACCTGTCCCTTGCACGGCGGAGCGATTCTATTTCAGGCGGCGAGATGCAACGAATTAAAATGTCTACACAGATTTCAAGCGAACTGCGGGGCATTTTATATGTAATGGACGAGCCAAGCATCGGCCTTCACCCACGGGATGCGGACAGGATTATATCTATTATGAAAAAGCTGCGGGACATCGGGAACACGCTGATTGTGGTGGAGCATGACCTTGACACCATGCGGGCGGCGGATTATCTGATTGAGGTGGGCCCCGGAGCGGGCAACCACGGCGGCAAGATTGTTTCATCCGGCACGCCGGCGGAGTTTATGGCGGATGAAAACTGCCTGTCCGGCTTGTACATGACCGGCAAGCGTGTGGTTCCGCTGCCGGAGCGCAGGCGCGCGGCGGGTGACAGATATATCACCTTGCAAGGGGCGAATGAAAACAACCTAAAAAATATCACGGTGGACGTACCGCTGGGGCTGTTTGTATGCGTCACAGGCGTATCCGGATCGGGTAAGTCAACGCTTATTTTTGAGACCCTGTCCAAGAATTTAGATGTGCTGAAACGGGGCGCAAGGATTGTACCGGGTAAAATTGATTATCTGTTTGGTTACGACAACATCAGCCATGTTATCACCATCGACCAATCGCCTATTGGCCGAAACAGAAAGTCCAACCCGGCGACATACATCGGTGTGTATGATAAGATTCGCGCGCTGTTCGCCGCCGCACCCGAAGCGGTTGCAGGAGGCTACACAGCAATTGATTTCAGCCTTACTCATGCCAACGGCGTGCGTTGCGAACACTGTGCAGGTGATGGTGTGCTGGTCACCAATCTGCAATTCATGGCGGACATCGAGATTCTATGCCCCGTGTGTAAGGGTACCCGCTTTTCAGCCGACGGGCACGAAATCCGTTACAACGGCAAGAGCATTGCAGAGGTATTGGAGATGACTGTGGCGGAAGCATTAGATTTTTTTGCGTCGGAGCGGCTTATTAAGCATAAATTAGGAATCATGAATGAGCTGGGACTGGGGTATCTGACGCTTGGGCAGGGTGCGCCTACCTTATCCGGCGGTGAGGCGCAGCGGGTAAAACTGGCCTATGAACTGGGCAAAATTAAACGCGGTATACCCCGGCAAAGCCGGTGCCGCGAAGCGGCAGGCCACCCGGCCAGCAATCGAAGATTGCGAGAGGGTAGTCATAATCTGTATATCCTCGATGAGCCGACAACAGGACTTCATTGTGCGGACATTGAGAACTTGCTGGCATCCATACAGCGGTTAGTGGGGCAAGGCCATTCGGTGATTGTGATAGAGCATAACCTTGAAGTGGTGAAATGCGCGGATTATATCATCGACATGGGGCCGGAGGGCGGTAAAGCCGGCGGGTATGTCGTCGCGAAAGGTACGCCAGAGGAAGTGGCGGTTGTCCCGGGTTCTTTCACCGGGCAGTACCTGAAAAAAATCTTAGAGGTTTGATGCGTATAAAAAGCGGCGTAAGCCGCTTTTTTAATACGAAATCGGACAACATAACGGATTTTAAGACATGACATTGCCAACTATCCCATTGTATAATGACTATGCAAGCCATACGAACGGAGTGACCCCATGAACTGGATACAAAACCTGCAAAAAGCCATCCAATACATCGAAAGCCATTTGACTGACGACATAAAAATAGACGATGTAGCGGCACAAATCCACACATCAAGCACGCATTTTCAAATGATTTTTCATATCGTGATGGGTATTACCATTGGCGAATATATCCGCAACAGGCGGCTAAGTTTAGCGGCGCAAGACTTGCTGCAGCCCGACAGCCGAATCATTGGTATCGCCATGCGCTATCATTACAGCACACCGGAAAGCTTTTCTAAAGCATTTACGCGGTTTCATGGCGTTTCGCCGTCAAAAGTGCAGCAGACAAAGCAGCAGTGCAAACAGTTTGCGCCGCTTTGCATTCATATCACCGTTCAGGGCGGATTTGAAATGTCGCATACATTTGCAGACGACATTTTATTTCTCAATTGGATCGAAATACAAAAGGATAAAAAACTATCAAGTCTGGAAGCTTATAATAGGCTTGTGAACTGGGCAAGCCAGGCCAGAAGGCAAAATCCAGGCGTATTTGACGCATTAAGCGAATGGATATTGGACGATTCCCAATGGAGCGAGGAAAAATTAGCAGAAAACGAACAAATTCTCATGCATGGAGTACTGGCACGATTCAAGGAACAGAACGCCAAGCTTCGCGAGTACTTGAAAGAGCTGGAGCCGTCAGGCGTAGTCAACCAAGCAGTTTTTAAAGCGTTGAATCGGTTTGACGACGAACTGTCAGGCCAGACCCATGACGAGCGGCTTCAGGAAACGGTTGCGAAAATATTTGCGGATTTCTCAACCATGCGGAAGCGCAGTGTACGAGAGAAAATAGCGGGGCATGTCAAAGAATCTATTCACATGAACGATTTGGGATACATCAATTATTTGAAAGATTGCGATGCAAGTGTGCAATGGACGCTGTTTATGCCAAGGAAAGCAGAATCGCAGCAAAAGGGCTTTAAGGTTGACAGCTTTGAATATAAAACGATGCCTGCCATGCGCTTCATCGGGCGTGAAGGCGATGACACCACCGAAACCATTGAAGGACGCAAGGCACTTTTCAACACCTTGGACAAAATGGACGCACATAAATCGGGCTTCGACCATGATATTTTGCTCATGCACCATTATGGACGCGGCGTAGATATTGAGCCGTGGCACGGCTTTTGGGGGCGGTTTATGAAGCCGTATACCCCTGTGCCGGAGGGGTTTGTATATTGGGATTTTGTCCCGGACAACAGCAACACGCCTTATTTGACGTTTCGTTCGCAGTTTGCCCTTGCAACGTTTGCGGGCGACGCGGACGCCATGCACAAGCGCAAGGGCTACGACAGCGATGCCATGTACGACGTCACACGTAATATTATACTGGGGCAGAGTGTAACCATTCCGTACCCGGAAATATATTGGACAGCAGAGGTATTTCTTGACGGCTACGACAAGCCCGGCACCGCTTATATGTTTTCGGTTGCTTTAGATTAATATGAAAATAAAATCCAGTTGGTGATAAAATATCACCAACTGACTGGAAATGGGTTGAAGCGGAACTTGCGTTATAATAAAGATATTTTTTACCACAATATTTAAGAGGAAGGATTGACCAATCATGAGCCAATTTGACAGAAACCAAAAGAAATTCCCCAGCTATATACACCGGTGTATATGGAGCAATGGTTTACTGCTGGTGCCTACGGATATTTCACTGGAGCACATAACCGCCAAGCAAAAAGAAGCGTACCTAGCCCTTTACCAATACAAGGCCGGTATGTTTGCCGATATGTATCAGAACCCGGAGTTATACCATATAGACATCCAAGGCATAACAGAGGCCATGGCCGAAAAACCATGGCGCAAAGCCCATTTATCCGCAAAGTGGAATAAGCACAAGGCCAAGTTAAACAAGCTGGAAGAGATAGAGCAAGTTAATCTGTCCCATGTGGTTTGCCGTCAGCTCCTCGACCATTTGCAAAACGATGGCGATAGTTATTTCATGACAAAGACAGACTACGACAAATTTTTTGTAAAGCAAACCCTTAAAAAATGCAACTATAAAATGAATGAGGGCGACTTCTTATCCATATTGAAGCGATGCGGGTTATCCGTTACGCATGAAGAAAATAGGGTCTGCTTCACAAATAATAAGTACCCGCTTATGTTTGCGGCCATAACAGAATGGCAAAAACTTTTGGCACCGTTACGCACGGTCAGCAACAAAAAGTATAGGTATGATTCTGCCTTTACGCATTTAGACTACCGCTTCTTTTTAGACGGGCACAGCCTTGATTTCGAAAACTCCAAGTGGTACATGAGCGATGAAACCATTGCATACCTAAGCAATATCAATGAAATCATAGCCCGCGACAAAAAAGCATTTTCCAAACTTGACAACACGACCCGCATAGCTATTGGATTCCGCATGAAAGGCGGCGGCTTTTTTGAGTTTGACCATTCGGATACTTATCCGACTGTACTTGTGAAACTGTGCAAGTATAATTCCCCGGAGCACATGGCTTTTGAGGAAAGAATGAATCAATTGCCAAATGCCGATGAAGTGAGAGCCATGTTCTTAAAATGGGTAAGACGTTGCAATAGGTGCCCCTGCCGCCCGGTAGAGAAGGCTTCTATGATTGGAAACCCGCGGGTTGTATTTGGCCGTAACATGAAATTGTGCGGGCCGCATATCTACTTGCGTACAACGGATTTATGCGAGAAGTCGCTTGCTGTGATGAAAACCATATTGGAGATGGAGTGCGGGAGTGAGCTATGAACATAACTAATCACGAAATCAAACTATCTGCCTCACGGGAGGATTTTTATAATATAACTCAGCAAGTGAATCAGGCTATTTCTGCGAATTTGATCCGCCACGAAACAGAAAGTTTTATGTACAGGCCATGGGAATTTAATGGTAAACCGTTTATAATTCAATGCCAAACGGAGGTAGATTGGTGACAAAACAAGAATTAATTGACTATTGCTTAACATATCCGGCTGCTTACGAGGACTACCCCTTCGACGAAACCACAACGCTAATCAGACATTGCGGTAACAAGAAAATGTTTGCGCTTATAGACCACCTAAACGGCAAGCTGCACGTAACAACAAAGGCAGATTTTCTACGCGGCGTATTTGAAAGCGTAACCCCTGGTTATCACATGAACAAGCAGCATTGGAACACAGTTTATGTAGGTGGCGATGTGCCAAAAGATGAACTATACGATATGATTGGGCATAGCTATGACTTAATCAAACCGAAACAACAGCGCAAGCGCAAGAAAACAGTAGCCGGAAATGATGAAAATGAAATCCTGTATTCTCCTTCATATATATGTCTTAACGATATTTGAGGGAGAACCATTTCTTGAAAACTTATATCGAGGAGCGGGCCGTGGAAGTAGCCAATTTTATTATTAATTCCAATGCAACAGTGGGAGAGACAGCCAAGAAGTTTGGTATAAGTGAGTCTACTGTACATTTGGAGAGAGTGAAATGGATAGGTTGATATGGATAGTTAAATAATATGTAAAAACGGCATAGATACTGGGTTTTCCAGTGGCTATGCCGTTTTGTTTAGATGAGAATTTTTCCGCCCTTAGCCAGTTCTCGTGAAATAATACTCACTGAATAGTCCATGTTGAATAGCCGCCTGAATCGTAATTGCATCATTTTCATGTCGAACCTCATAGCGTGAAAAAATTCTCGAAAATCATATATTGTATCAAGTGAAACAGTTCTCAAGTATGCGCTCTCAAGGTCTGCAAGATACTCGCCTTTTTCATAAATTGGAGGATAATTTGGTAAACCGTAATGAATAAGATTTCTAAGATTCTGTGCAAAATCTCTTATTACTTGCTTTCTGTCGAAACCTTTGAAATCAAGTAATCCAGAAATTATAGCCTTGTCGTTATCAGAACAATAAGTGTTCAAATTATCAAAGCTATCCATTACTTCGTCATAACGAATCGAATATAGCTTTGCAAGAAAAAACAGCCAATAATTGTCAACTTCAGCAAGTTCATCTGCGCCTATTAGTTCAAACATGGTGTTAATGAAACTTACATAAGTATGCATCAAAATAATTCGCATAGCTGACGATAAGCTCAAACCCATTCTTTCAAGCATTGCGTTAATTGTGTAATCAAACGATTCAATCTGCATATCACTAAAGCCGGAGAGACAAATCGTAGGCTTTAGGTAATTAACCTTTTCCAAAAACGAGTTTGCCATGAGGCCTGAAATCATTCCAATATTTTGTGAATAATCTTTAAGTCCAATACCGGATACATCATTTTTTTCCTCAACATCGTTCGTCATGTGATAAAAATAAGCGTCTGGTGACAAAAAGATAGCATTGGGCTTTGCAATTCTATACATTAATGAAATATCAAAATGGCTATTCGCAAAATTTGATTCAATGGATTCTTTTATGCTTTTTGCCCGTTGTTCAAAAGAGCCATAAGGCTTTCTGATATGAATTGCATTGCGCATCCTTTCGAGATTAGCGAAGAAATTATCACCAACTATTTCTGGCTCAATTATTGCCCTCATATCAGGAATGTTTTTAAGCATTTCATATGTGAACAAAGAGAGGTCTTGCATGAAGTTTGTGATTATATAAGTAGTATAGCAATTTTCTAAACCATATTCGGGTTTCCGCGATTGTAGGCTAATGGATTTTATAAATGCCTTCATGATTTTATGAATACAGTCTGCATCGTGAGCAATCATGCCTAAAATATTTATATTATTCAAATTTTATCCCCTCTTATCTTCAAGCTCCCAATAGCGACTGTCATCATTTATGCAGTCAGTACTATTCAGACTTAACACTATATCTTGTAACTCACGATAAAGTTTGTCCAAGCGCAATAATTTTTTTGCGAGGGTCGCCATTTTGAACAATTAGATAGCAAGCATATCGGGTAAGTTGATAATCCACCACTTGTTTTTTTGCTGATTTCGGCATCGCGATCGTTTTCCTGACCTCAGGAAAATGATCGTCAATGCTGAAACCGCTATTTTTACAAGCAAGCATTGCCTTCTTAATTACCTTCGAAAAATTTTCCCATTTTGAATACATTAAAATTTCAGATAATTCACGAGCGTTCCAAAATTCATTGCCATTTTCGTCAACATGCTTGATGCCCTCAAATGACTTATATTCATCTGCATTTAAGTTTGCCATTGTTCATCCTCCTTCTAAAATTGTAACATCTAATATTCTCAACCGCAACCTGTTCTAATCCTGTATTCCCCTTCATATATATGTCCTAACGATATTTGAGGGAGGGCCATTTCTTGAAAACTTATATCGAGGAGCGGGCCGTGGAAGTAGCCAATTTTATTATTAATTCCAATGCAACAGTGAGAGAGACAGCCAAGAAGTTTGGTATAAGTAAGTCTACTGTACATAAAGATGTTACCGAGCGTTTAGTAAAAATCAACCCCAACCTTGCAGGTGAAGCGCGCCGAGTTTTAGAGGTAAATAAATCTGAGCGACATATACGCGGGGGATTGGCGACAAAAGAAAAATATTTACACCAACATTCATATCTCAAAAAATTCTAACAAAGTGAAAGGCAGGCCTGCATTATGCAAGTCTGCCTTTCACTTTGTTATCTGCTAGGAAATTGGTCTGTACGAAACGCGCGGCTTTAGCGGTTTGCCAAAGGCAAACTAGCGAGAAGCCGCTTTTTAATTTAGATATCGGAATTATTTATTCTTCAAATTAAACCAAGCATCTAATCCGGGATATTCCGCTACTTCATCCAGTTCCTCTTCAATGCGAAGCAGTTGGTTGTATTTCGCAACCCTGTCGCTGCGGGCAGGCGCACCGGTTTTGATTTGGCCGGCGTTTACAGCTACGCAGATATCCGCAATGGTCGCGTCTTCTGTTTCGCCGGAACGGTGGCTGATAACGGTGGTCATGTTGTTGCGGTGTGCAAGCTTCATGGCCTCGAATGTTTCGGTTAGTGTACCAATTTGGTTTACTTTTACCAAGATGGAGTTTGCTGTGCCGGTGTCAACGCCTTTTTGCAGACGTTCTGGGTTGGTTACGAACAGGTCGTCGCCTACAATTTGCAATCGGCTGCCAAGGCGGTCTGTCATAAGCTTCCAGCCGTCCCAGTCGTCTTCGTCCAGGCCGTCTTCGACAGAGATGATTGGGTATTTGTTTGCCAAAGCTTCGTACATATCAACCATTTCTTCCGCGGTGCGGTATACTTCTTTGCCTGTCATTTTGCTTTCGCCTTCAAAGTAGTACATGCCTTCTTTGCCGTTTTTCTTGGCATCGCCGTAAAGTTCTGTTGCGGCAACGTCTAGGGCAATGCGGATGTCCGCGCCAGGTTCGTAGCCTGCTTTTGTTACGGCTTCCAGGATTAAGTCAAGCACTTCGTCCGGGGTAGCAAGGTCCGGGGCAAAGCCGCCTTCGTCGCCGATAGCCGTTGCAAGGCCGCGTGCTTTAAGCAGTTTTTTCAAATGATGATAAATTTCCGCGCACCAGCGAAGTGCTTCTTTGAAGCAGCATGCGCCAACAGGCATAATCATAAATTCTTGGAAGTCTACGGTGTTGTCGGCATGCTTTCCGCCGTTTAAGATGTTCATCATTGGAACCGGAAGCTCTTTTGCGTTAAAGCCGCCAAGATATTGGTACAAAGGCATACGCAGTGCAGCGGCGGCAGCTTTTGCTACAGCCATAGATACGCCAAGGATGGCGTTTGCGCCAAGACGCGCTTTGTTTGGTGTGCCGTCAAGCTCAATCATTTTGTTGTCGATACCCACTTGGTCGAGTGCGTTCATGCCACAAATTTCGTCTGCAATCACGTCATTTACATTGTCAACGGCTTTTTCTACGCCAAGGCCCATGTAACGGTCGCCGCCGTCGCGAAGTTCTACGGCTTCAAATGCGCCTGTAGATGCACCGGATGGTACCGCTGCTATGGCGGTGAAAAGTTCGCCTTCTCCGTCTTCTACGACTACTTCTACCTCTACAGTAGGGTTTCCGCGGGAGTCCATTATCTCGCGGCCGTGTACTTCAACGATTTCGATGAATGTTTTTAACATTGTATTCTCTCCTTATATATGAATTTATTTTTTGATGAGCAGTGATTTTCCGGTCATTTCCGGCGGTTTTGGCAAATCTAAAAGATCCAGCATAGTAGGGGCTATATCAGCCAAACGCCCACCTGGTAGTAGGTCGTAACCCGGACAGTTAAACAGTGCAAATGGTACAAGATTTGTGGTGTGCGCCGTAAACGCGCCGCCTGTTTCCGTATCTGTCATTCTATCTGCGTTGCCGTGGTCTGCACACAGGAACATGCGCGTGCCGGTTTCCAGCATTACAGTCATGGCGCGGGCTACGCAGGTATCAATGGTTTCCACTGCTTTTATGGCGGCTTGCATGTCGCCGGTGTGGCCAACCATGTCACAGTTTGCGTAGTTTACTACAATCAGGTCATATTTTTCGGACTGGATGGCTTCTATTAACTTGTCGGTCACTTCAGGCGCACTCATTTCCGGCTGAAGGTCGTAAGTTGCCACCTTAGGGGACGGCACCAGAACACGGTCTTCGCCGTTGTACGGCGCTTCGTTACCGCCGTTAAAGAAAAATGTGACATGCGCGTACTTTTCAGTTTCTGCCAGCCGCAATTGGGCCATGCCTTTATCGGCCAGGTACTGCCCAAGCACGTTGCCCATGGATTGGGCAACAAATGCCACATGTTTGCCGCTAATATTGGAATCGTACTCCGTAAAACACGCATAATACAGCGGCAAAAATTCCTTGCGAGGGAACGCGTCAAAACTTGGGTCGCAGAACGCACGTGTAATTTCGCGGGCGCGATCCGGGCGGAAATTAAAGAATATGACGGAATCCTTAGCTTTAATTGTACCGTTAGCGTTTATTACCGTCGGTATAACAAACTCGTCGTTTACACCTGCGGCATAGGATTTCTCTAAACACTCTACCGCAGAACTGGCGCATTCACCCTTGCCTTCGGTTAGCGCTTCGTATGCCAGCTGAACGCGTTCCCAGCGGTTGTCACGATCCATTGCGTAATATCTGCCGGAAATGGTTGCGATTTTACCCACGCCAATTTCAGCCATTTTTACTTCCAGCTCCCTAACGAAGCCAATAGCGGAAGTAGGGGGGGTGTCGCGCCCGTCAAGAAACGCATGGACGAAAACTTTTGTAATGCCGTTGCGCTTCGCAAGTTCCAGCAAGCCGTATAAATGTGTGTTGTGGCTATGGACGCCGCCATCGGACAAAAGCCCCATAAAATGCAGCGCGGAGTTATTGGTTTTCGCATTCTCCACCGCGCCAAGCAAGGCTTCATTTTGGAAAAAGTCGCCGTCTTCGATGGACTTGGTGATGCGCGTAAGCTCTTGGTACACCACACGTCCCGCGCCAATATTTGTATGCCCTACTTCAGAATTGCCCATTTGCCCTTCCGGCAAACCGACGTCCATGCCGGACGCGGCACCAGGCTGAAACGGGAATTTTTCGAATAACCAGTCCAGGTGAGGCGTTTCTGCCAGGTGTATGGCATTGTTTTCTTTTTCGTCGGAAAGGCCGTAGCCGTCCAGAATCATTAAAACCAGTGTTTCTTTATCCAAAATGCACCACCTGTTCGAACGACGGTACAACACTTGCGCCGCCTACCAAACCGCCATCAATGTTTGGCATTGCAAACAATTCCGCCGCATTTGCCGGGGAAACACTGCCGCCATAGAGGATGCGCACTTTGTCTGCCGCTTCTTGTCCAAAACGGCAAAGAATGAGTTCACGAATGAGGGCGCAGGCTTCTTCCGCTTGTTCATTTGTTGCGGTTTCACCGGTACCGATAGCCCAAATAGGCTCGTAAGCAATGACTATTTTTGCTACGTCTTCGGCTGTAAGTTCATCCAGTGCAAAAGTTATTTGCTTACGCAGCACGCCGGCAGTGCGATTTTGCTTGCGCTGCTTTAAAGATTCGCCAACGCATACAATTGGTGTAAGGCCATGCTCTAAAGCTTTTAGCGTTTTAAGGTTTACCGTAAGATTGGTTTCGCTAAAGCTTTCGCGCCTTTCGGAATGCCCGATAATAACATAAGGCACGCCCATATCTTTTAACATGACGCCGGATATTTCACCTGTATATGCGCCTTCGTCCATATAGTGCATGTTTTGTGCGCCCACTTTTATATGCGTGTTTGCAAGCTTCGCTTGCACAGACTGCAAATTGACATAGGGTACACAAAGTACAACTTCAACTTTGTCAGTATTAAGCTTGTCTCTCATTTCGCCCGCAAAAGCTTCAGCTTTACTGGGGGTAAAATGCATTTTCCAGTTTCCCGCTACTATTTTTTTACGCATGTTTACCCCCTATTTATCATTAACCGCAACAACACCCGGCAATTCCTTACCTTCCAAAAATTCCAACGATGCGCCGCCGCCGGTAGAAATATGGCTCATTTTATCGCCGTATCCAAGCTGGTTTACTGCCGCTGCGCTGTCGCCGCCGCCAATAATGGTAGTGGCATCAAGGGTCGCAAGTTCTTGCGCAAGCGCAAGCGTGCCTTTTGCAAAGTTAGGGAATTCGAACACGCCCATTGGGCCGTTCCAGATTACGGTTTTGGCGTCTTTTAGCGCGTTGCAGAACAACTCGCGGGTTTTTTCGCCGATATCCAGGCCGCCCCAGCCGTCCGGTATTTCGCTTGACGGCACTGTTTTATATGGAACATCCGGGCCAAAGCCTTGCGCTACTACGGTATCTATAGGAAGCAGAAGCTCTACGCCTTTTTCTTTGGCTTTTACAATCATTTCTTTAGCAAACTCAACCCTGTCCGGCTCCAGCAGCGATGTGCCGACGCTGTAGCCTTGCGCTACAAAAAAGGTGTATGCCATGCCGCCGCCAATAATCAGCTTGTCTACTTTGCCAAGCAAGTTGTTGATTACCGGAATTTTGTCGGAAACCTTTGCACCGCCCAAAATGGCTACAAACGGGCGTTCCGGGTTTTCCACAGCGTTACCAAGGAATTGCAGTTCTTTTTCCATCAAAAAGCCCACAGCAGAAACGTCTACAAAGTCGGTAACACCAACGGTAGAGCAGTGCGCACGGTGGGCAGTGCCAAAGGCATCGTTTACATATATATCCGCAATAGAGGCCAAATCTTTAGAGAAGGCCGCTTCATTTTTGGTTTCTTCTGTACGGAAGCGGGTGTTTTGCAGTAGCACAACATCGCCATCCTTCATTTCACCAACGGCATTGCGTACAGCGTCGCTAACTACAGCATCATCCGCCAAAAACTTCACAGGCTGTCCAAGATGTGCAGACAAAGCCTCTGCGACGGGTGCAAGGGTTGCGCCGGCGTCCGGGCCTTTTGGCTTGCCTAAATGAGAGCAAAGGATAAGCTTGCCGCCGTCTGCAATAAGCTTTTTTAGGGTTGGCAATGCCGCAATAATGCGGTTTTCGTCGGTGATTTTTCCGTCTTGCAGGGGTACGTTAAAGTCGCAGCGCACAAGTACGCGCTTGCCTTTTACGTTAATGTCGTTGATGCTTTTTTTGTTTAGCATTTAACATTCCTCTTTCACGTTGGTTTGAGGCTTCAGTTTTAGATTCCTCTTTCGCATTTATATTTCATCTTTCACATTTTAGCACTTTGGATAGGATAATTGCAAGCGTTTGTCCTTAGACGAAAATGAGCGGCTACCCCCTGATAGCACATTCAATGTGCTATCAGGGGGTAGTTCAGCGCGAAAAAATCTAAAATTCAAGTGGCACTCACAATCGGCACCTGAGCTTGAAATCCCGCATCGTATTGTAAAAAATATAGCACTGCCGCATAATGCGTGGTATTATTGAAAAACCTTAGTATTAAGATTGGCGGTATGTTAATGAGGGCGCAAGCTTTTGATAATGTTATTAAAGAAGCAATTTTTTCAGATGAAACCAAACAATTTGTCACACCGTACGACCCCAATCCGGGGGATATTGTCACATTTAAATTCCGTGTTGCCGCAAATACGGATTGCGAAGTGTATTTATGCGATAGCAGTGGGTCGACTTACAAAATGGAACGGACAAGCGGTACCGAGATATTCGATTATTATACTGTAAGCATAAAATGCCCAAGCAATCCTGTCCGTTATTTTTATTCAATAACACTAAACGGGCAAACTTTTTACTACAACAAGCAAGGGTTACAGGAAAACTTGGCTGAGCATTACAACTTTCGCATGGTGCCGGGCTTAAAAACCCCCGACTGGGCAAAAGGTGCGGTTATGTATCAAATTTTTGTAGACCGCTTTTACAATGGCGACCCGACCAACGACGTAATAAGCCACGAGTACGCATATCTGGGCGTAACCGCCAAAGCGTTGCCATGGGATAAGGAAATAACCGTGGGGGATTTTTGTAATTTCTACGGCGGCGACATCAAAGGTGTTATGGACAAATTGGGATATTTGAAAGGCCTAGGCGTGGAAGTTATTTATCTTAACCCAATATTTGTGTCCCCAAGCAGCCACAAATATGACACTCAGGACTATGACTATGTCGACCCGCATTATGGCGTAATAGTAGAAGACGGCGGCGAAGTTTTGCGCTTCGAGAAGGTAAATAATAAATATGCAACGCGATATAAGATGCGCACAACAAGCAAAGCCAACTTAGAAGCAAGCAATGCGCTGATGGCAGAATTTATTAGAAAAGCTCATGAAAACGGCATTAAAGTAATTTTAGACGGTGTATTTAACCATTGCGGCTGTTTTAATAAGTGGATGGATTTGCCGGGTTTTTACAAGTCTACAGACGGGCCCATTGGTGCGTTTCATTCAAAAGAAAGCCCGTATCATAACTATTTTGTATGGCCTGAAAGCAAGCCCAACAATAAATCCTACAATGGCTGGTGGAATAATGCTAACCACCCCAAGCTCAACTATGAAAATTCTCAGGAGCTATTTGATTATATTTTAGAAGTAGGGAAGAAGTGGGTATCGCCGCCGTACAATGCGGATGGCTGGCGTTTGGACGTAGCCGCAGACCTTGGGCGCAGCCCGGAAATGAACCATAAATTTTGGCAAGCGTTTCACAAAGCGGTTAAAGCTGCAAACCCGAACGCAATAATTTTGGCGGAACATTACGGCGACCCGTCTCCGTGGCTAAACGGCAAAGCGTGGGACACCATAATGAATTACGATGCGTTTATGGAGCCTATCACCTGGTTTTTGACCGGTGTAAACAAGCACAGCGAAGAAAGCCGCCCGCATTTGAAGAACGACACGCACGCATTCGAAAATTCAATGCGATATCACATGTCATATCTGAATGTACACGCTTTACAATCGGCAATGAACCAGCTTTCCAACCACGACCATTCGCGGTTTTTAACCCGCACAAACGGGAATATCGGGCGCTGGCATACCGTAGGCCCACAGGCTGCCAAAGTTGGCATAAATAAAAATATTCTCATGGAAGCAATCGTGTTTCAAATGACATGGCCGGGCGCGCCCACAATATATTACGGCGACGAAGCCGGGCTTGCAGGCTGGACAGACCCGGACGACCGCCGTCCTTTCCCTTGGGGTAGGGAAGATATTGTGCTTACCAATTTGCATAAGTCACTGACCGCCATGCGAAAAAATTACCCGGTTCTTCGGCATGGTTCTTTAGAATTTCTTTTGACGGATTACGGTTTTTTGTCGTATGGACGATGGGACGAAAAGCAAAAGGTAGTTGTGGCCATTAATAATAGGGATAGGCCAATGGAAGCGAGTATTCCCGTCTGGAAAGTTGAATTTTTTGACGGGTATTTGACGGGGCTGATTATTACGGGAAGTGATACGTTTCACGAGCCTAACCAACAGCATTATGTAAGCGGCGGTGAATTGAAATTGAGCATGCCGGCGCATAGCGCGATTGTGTTGGGCGGCTCTACAGAAAATTTGACATAGTTTAAAATTTTGTATATATTTCGTCATAGAAATTTAATCTACTCTTTTTGAGGGAGGAAACATCATGCAAGGATTTGCAGGGAAGTTTTTAGGAAAGTGGAACACGCTAACGCTGGTGAGTGTAGCTGTTGGTGCGGCACTATTTGGCGTACTTATGGTTTACGGTAGCATACCTGTGTTTGCAAACACATTTTTGACATCTGCAATGATTGTACCTGTTGTTGTAGGCGCCTTGTTTGGCCCACTGCCTGCGTTTGCCACAATGGGCATTGGCAATATCATCGCCGACTTAATTGGCGGATGGGGTTTTTGGTTTGACTGGGCTGTAGGTAATGCGGTTCTGGGCTTATTTATTGGTGCGTTGCCGCTTTATGGTGCGCGTATAGACGAAGGCATTTTTGCTGTAAAGCACGCAATCATCTATGCAATTACAGTGGTTGTTGGCTGCGTTGTTGCTTTTGGTATAGTTACGCCTATATTTACCTCTATTTTCTATGCCGCAGACTTAGAGCTTACCATTACACAATCATTCTTTGCATCTGTTTCTAATGTAGCCGTGCTAACAATCGTTGGTATTCCTATTTTGTTCTTGCTGGCAAGCCGTTACAAAAAGCGCAGCAACTTGAAAATGGAAGACTGATTCATTCATGTATGAAAACATAAAAAAGCCAATTATAGAATTTACAGACTTTGGGTTCCAGTACAAAGTACAAAATGCGCCAACCCTTCATGATATCAACCTGACGCTTTATGAAGGCGAAAAGGTACTTATTTTGGGCGCGTCTGGCAGCGGAAAATCTACATTGGCAAATTGCATTAACGGAATAGTGCCCTTTTCATATAAGGGCACTATTTCTGGTTCATTAAAAGTAAACGGGCTGGAGACTAAGGATCTTTCCATTTTTGAGTTAAGTAAATATGTAGGAACGGTTTTGCAAGACTCGGATGCACAATTTGTAGGACTTTCTGTTGGCGAAGATATTGCATTTGCCATGGAAAACGACAATATGCCGCGCCTTGAAATGATGCAAAAAGTATTTCAAAACAGCCAAATGGTTGGAATGCAAGATTTTTTGACGGCATTGCCCTTTGACCTTTCCGGGGGACAAAAGCAAAAAGTAGCCCTAGGCGGCGTTTTGGACGAGGATATGAACATACTTATATTCGATGAACCCTTGGCATCTTTAGACCCCAAAGCCGGCACAGCGGCAATAGATTTGATAGACCGCATTGCTAAAGACCGCACAGTTATAATTATTGAACACCGTTTGGAAGATGTGCTGTACCGTCCTGTAGACCGCGTTGTGGTCATGGACGAAGGGCGGATTGTAGCAGATACAACCCCGTTTGCGCTTTTATGCAGTACGACTTTGGCGGAATACGGCATTCGCGAGCCGCTATATATTACCGCGCTAAAATACGCGGGTTGCGATTTGGCAAATATCCCACAATTAGAAGATGTAGAAAACATCACTATAAGTGTAGAAAACAGTAGAAAGCTTCACACATTTTTTGAAAGTAAAACAGACGTTATCAAACCGGAGCCGGGTGACGAAATAATACGCCTTAACAATATAACCTATGCGTATGAACAAGTAGCAAGCCCGCGGAATGTTTTGCGAGACATATCGTTTTCTATAAAAAAAGGCGAACGCATTGCACTAATAGGTAAAAATGGTGCAGGAAAATCTACTTTGGCGCGGCTTATATGTGGCATTAGCCGTCCAAATGCAGGCGTAATTTACATTGGCGGCCAGGACTACAACCACCTAAGTATAAAAGAAATTGGCGAAAACATTGGCTTTGTTATGCAAAACCCGAACCAAATGTTGATAAAGGATACCATAAAAGCAGAAGTTGAACTGGCATTACAAATCCGCCAGTTACCGGAAGATGAAGTGGCTTCCCAAGGCGAGAAAGCCATGCGCACTTGCGAAATTTACCGTATGCGCAATTGGCCCGTAGATGCGGTAAGTTATGGGCAAAAAAAGCGAATAACCATAGCGTCTATTCTGGCGCTGGAGCCGGAAGTTATACTGCTGGACGAGCCAACCGCGGGGCAGGACTATCGCCACTATATGGAGATAATCACATTTATAAACAAGCTTAACGCCGAATTTGGTAAGACAATTATTTTTATCACCCACGATATGCATTTAGCTATAGAAAATACCGACCGTGCAATTGTACTTTCCGACGGCGAACTTGTGGCGGATTCTAATGTATTCTCTGTTTTGTCTGACAACGATATAATCGAAAAAGCGAGCCTAAAACAGACATCACTGTACACATTGGCACGCAAGCTTGGCATTGAACCGGAACAATTCATAGAGCATTATATCCGTTACGAGAGGATGGTAAGAGGGAATGAATAGACGTTTTATGATTAGCTATTCGCCGGGTACTACTCCTCTGCAAAGGCTGAATGGCACAACAAAAGTATTGGGCTTTTTAGTCATAACGGTTTACATAATCATGACTTTTGATGTGCGAATGCTGCTGCCGATGTTTTTTTTGTGTACGATTGGCGTAATCTCTATGAAGCCAAACTGGAAGATTGTATTTTTCATGTTCATGTTTATGTTTATTATGGCTGGCGTTATTGGCAGTATTATGATTATTTTAGTGCGCCCGTCGTCGGGGCTTACCCGTGTAGGTGCAGAGACAATGATTTGGCAGTTGAATGACCGCTTCTTTATTTCGCGTGAGCTTTTGTGGTATGTGGGCATGATGTTTTTTAAGCGGGTATGTTCGTTTGCGTCTGCAATACTTTTTATTGTGGCAATTACGCCGTCGGAACTAGCTTCTGGGCTTAACAAGTTAAGAGTGCCGTACAAAATTTGTACAATAATAGCGCTGGCTTTCCGCACTATACCGGATATTGCGCGTGATTTTACCAATATTAAAAATTCTTTGATGATGCGTGGTATTGAAATGGACGCTAAAAAAGCCAGCCTAAGCACAAAAATTAAACAGACGATTTTTATGCTTGCGCCGCTTATTATGACATCATTTGGCAAGGTTGGGAATATTGCAAATGCTATGGACTTGCGCGGCTTTGGTAAACATAAAGGGCGCACTTGGTACAGCGCGAAAGAGCCGACGCGCGCGGATTGGATTGCAAGGGCATTTATTTTGCTTCTGGCGTTGTTCTGTATTTTTTATATTGTTCAATTCCGTTTTATCAGCCCGCCGGCATTTGATTACTGGTCGCCATGGATACCAGCCATACCAAACCAAGTTTCAAATCATTTCAGTCTTCACCAAAGAACGCACATACTGCCATGCGTTTTTGGTTCGCTTCAATGTTTTCAATATAGGTTTGGTATATGATGACAGACTATGGCTTTGTAGTAATACACATCCCTCACGCGTCAACATTGATACCCAGCGAATACAGACAGTCTATTCTGCTTAGCGATTGCGAATTGCAAAAAGAAATTATATCCATGACAGACGCATTCTGCGACCAGCTTTATGATTTTCCCGGTGTTGGGGATATAATAACTGCCCCTGTAAGCCGACTAGTATGCGACATGGAGCGGTTTCGCGATGATGGAAAAGAGCCATGTGCCCAAAAAGGCCAGGGCTTGATGTATACGCATACACAGGATGGCAGGCAATTGCGAAAATATGACCACGCTTTGCGGGAAAAAATACTTGCGGCGTTTTACGACCCACATCATACACGCCTTACCGCCGCTGTGGATACTGCGCTGGAAAGGTACGGCAAATGCCTAATAATAGACGGCCACTCGTTCCTGGATGTAGATATGCCAGATTTTGATATAGGTACAGATGATTTCCATACACCGCCAGACCTATCCGGTGCCTTATGTAAAAGGGTAGGTGAATTCGGCTTTTCTCACGCGGTTAACGTCCCATACAGCGGCACAATAACGCCAATGAAATATTATGGGAAAGATAAGCGTGTCATGTCTGTGATGATTGAAACGAACCGTAAGCTGTATCAGAAAGCAGGAAAATTTGAAAAAAACGCAGATTTTGAAAAAATCCGTACAGTTTGTCATGAGTTAATCCGTTGTGCGGCAAAATTATATGTTTAAAGCCCTTATTGACTGCAAATTTTCAGTCGATAGGGTTTTTTTTGTGTTATACTAGCAGATGAGGTATGACATTTTCATAAGGAGTTGCCAGAACTATGATAGCATATGTAAAAGGCACGCTGACCTTTGTTAACGACCAATCTGTAGTGGTAGATGTAGGCGGGGTAGGGTACTTGGTTAACGTTTCCCCAGCAACCATAGGCCGCTTGCCTGCAAAAAACAGCCCGTTGCAATTATTTACTTACTTACAAACCACCGAAAGCGGACAAACCCTGCACGGCTTCTTAACGCAAGAAGAAGTGCGCATGTTTACGCTTTTAATTTCTGTGTCCGGCATTGGCCCAAAGGTTGCGACTGCGACTTTGGGAGCATTGTCGCCGCAGGAAATTATAATGGCGGTTATTGCCGAAGATGCGGTTGCACTCAGCAAAGCCCCAGGCGTCGGCAAAAAGGTGGCACAACGGCTCATGCTGGAACTTCGCGATAAAATTAAAACATCTGATGCATGGGAAGACGCGGGCGGAATGGCAGCCCGGGGAATGACAGGCGCATCCGGGCAAAAAGGCGAGAAGCAAGACGCGATGGACGCGCTTTTGGCACTTGGGTATGGCCGTACGGAAGCCATGCAAGTGGTGCTTGAAGTTGCCGAGGAAGATATGACGGCCGATACGCTGATTCGGCTTTCCCTGAAAAAACTAGCGAGGTAGCATTTTATGGACGAGCGACGCTTAAACACCACGGGTTTTAACCGTGAAGAAGACGAAGAAATAGAACTGAAGCTGCGCCCCGTCAACTTTGACGGGTACATTGGGCAAACAAAAGTGAAGGAAAATATGCAAGTATTTATACAAGCCGCATTGGGCAGGGGTGAGACGTTAGACCACGTATTGTTATACGGCCAGCCCGGATTGGGGAAAACTACATTATCTACCATTATTGCCTCGCAAATGAACGCACGGCTAAAAATATCCTCCGGCCCTGCCATAGAGCGGCCTGGCGATATGGCGGCCATTCTCAACGACCTGGCCGAAGGAGATTTCCTTTTTATAGATGAAATCCACCGTCTAAGCCGCAACGTGGAAGAAATTTTATACTCCGCTATGGAGGATTTTGTGTTAGATATCGTCATTGGCAAAGGCCCCGGTGCGCGTAGTATTCGCCTGGACTTGCCGCGGTTTACACTGGTTGGCGCGACCACACGCATAGGGTTGTTAACTGCCCCCTTGCGCGACCGTTTTGGTATGGTGCATCACCTGGAGCCGTACAGCATTGACGATTTAAAAACCATTGTAACCCGCTCTGCATCGGTGCTGGACGTGGGCATAGAGCCGGAAGGCGCGGAAGAAATTGCCCGCCGTGCGCGTGGAACACCGCGTATTGCAAACCGCTTGCTAAAGCGTGTACGCGACTTTGCGCAAGTGCAATTTGACGGAATAATCACGGGTAATGTATCTCAGTCATCCTTGAACAGACTGGAAATTGACCCCGTGGGCTTGGATACCGTGGATAAAAAAATATTGCGTGCCATTATAGAAAAATTTGGCGGCGGCCCCGTAGGGTTGGATACTTTGGCGGCAAGTATAGATGAAGAACCCGGCACGCTGGAAGACGTTGCAGAGCCATATTTATTGCAGCTTGGTTTTATACAACGCACTCCGCGCGGCAGAATGGTGACGCGGCTGGGCTACAAGCATATGGGGCTGGAAGCCCCGCAATCCAACGAACAACTTACGCTAGAATTTTAATTCCCCTCCAGGGAGGGGAATTGAATTGGAGGCTCGCATAATGAACCCACTCAAACGCATACAGTACAACGCGCCTGTCGTTCTCACATTCGCCATAATATCCTTGCTTGTGCTTGGGCTGGCGCACATAACCAATGATAGGAGCAACTGGCTGTTATTTTCTGTTTATCGTGCGCCATTTAGCGACTTGCTTATGTATTTGCGCCTGTTTTTGCATGCGCTGGGCCATGCAAATATGGCGCATTATTTTAGCAATTTCATGATCATTTTGCTTATCGGGCCAATGCTTGAAGAAAAATACGGCGGCAAGTGGATGGTTATTATGATGGTGGTAACTGCGCTTATAACCGGAGTATTGCATGTTTCAATATCTGACAGCGCAAAACTTGGCGCAAGCGGCATTGTGTTTATGATGATACTGCTAGGATCATTCACAAACATACAGCGCGGGAGGATTCCGCTAACGCTCATACTTGCCGTGGCTATTTTTATAGGACAAGAAGTAGTAAGCGCAGTGACGCTGGACAATAATATTGCCTATATGTCGCATATTGTGGGCGGACTGTGCGGCGCGGCCTTTGGGTTTATCGCGAATAAAAATATGGTTTAAAATTTTTCACCACTTCAATTTGCTCTGCGATAGTATTTTTTGAGCCGTCGTATATATATGGTTTGTTGGCTTCGCAGTTGGTGAGTTTGTCGCGCAAAAATAATGCGCGTTCTACCAGCCAATCATCGCCCTCACGCTGTATTAACCGCTCTTTTATTATGGCCTGGTCTGCTGTCATTACGATATATCTTACTTCTACGTCGTATTTTTTTACAACGGACAAAATTTGCTCCAGTTCGTCTTCGACTACGTATTCGATAATTACATTTACATTGTTGCGCAGGAAATTTTCCGTAAGCAGCAGAATATTCTGCCACGTCAGTTTTAGGCGTTCTGTCCATTCTGCCGCAAGGTCGGTGCCAAAAAAGGCATGAACATCATCGCCGTGAATAAGCGCGGTCCTTGGCATTTCCTTTACAAGTTCCTTTGTAAGGGTAGTTTTCCCCGCTCCGCAGCATCCTGATATGATATATACCTTCAGCATATTATCACTCCATTCTTTTTTCTGCTTGCAACTTTGTTTATATTCTACCTTGAATCACAGATTTTTTCCAACGAAAGGATTAGCATACATGTTCGAAATCGGCACAATAGTAAAACCCCAGGGCATACGTGGCGAATTGCGCGTGTTCCCTACCACAGACGACCCCGCGCGTTTTAATTTATTGGTTGGCGAAGCGGTATATGTGCGCCTGGGCAGCACCGAGCGCACATACAAGTTGCTGCAAGCGCGCCTGCAAAAAAATATAGTGGTCATTAAATTGGAAGGCGTAAACGACCGCAATACCGCCGAAACCCTGGTTCGCGGTATTATCGCCATACCGGACGATAAAGCCCTGCCGCTGGAAGAGGGCGAGTACTTTGTCCGCGACTTGATAGGGCTAAATGTAGAAGATGAAAACGGCGAGCATCTTGGCATCCTAAGCAAGGTGCTAAACACCAACGCCAACGATGTGTATGTAATAGAAGCCGCCGAGGGTGATTCTTTTATGATTCCCGCTATCAAAAACGTTATTTTGTCTGTGTCCATTCCCGATAAAAAAATGACAGTCCGCATGATGGATGGCTTGCGGGAGTTAAAGGCATGACATTCCACGTACTCACGCTGTTTCCGGAAATGATAACGGAGGCGACATCGCACAGCATATTGGGGCGTGCCATTCGCAGTGGCGCGATACAGGTCAACCCCGTAAATATCCGGGATTTTGCGGTAAACAAGCACGGGCAAGTTGATGATTCGCCATATGGCGGCGGCGCGGGCATGGTGCTGATGGCGCCGCCTGTTTATGATGCGTACCAGCATGTACTTACGCAAAGTAGTATACCTGCTAGCAGGTATACTGTTATATACCTATCTCCGCAAGGGAAAGTATTGACACAAGCAAAAGCGCAGGAGCTTTCCACCCACAAAGAAATAATTCTCCTATGCGGCCATTACGAAGGTGTGGACGAACGCGTGATAGAAGAGATAGTAACCGAGGAAATTTCTATCGGTGATTATGTACTTACGGGCGGCGAGCCTGCCGCGCTGGTGTTAATAGACGCTGTGGCACGCTTGGTGCCGGGTGTGCTTGGCAAGCCGGAATCCTACCAAGACGAAAGCTTTTCCGGTGAAACGCCATTGCTGGAATACCCGCAATACACACGGCCCCCTGAATTTATGGGGCGTAAAGTACCGGAAGTATTGCTGTCCGGGCATCATGGCAAGGTAGAAGCATGGCGGCGAGAACAATCTATTGCACGTACTGCCGCCAAACGGCCGGATTTATTGGAGGAATAGCTTGTGATAATAGAAATTTTCAATTTAACGCATATACTTACAATCCTTCTTATTCCCATTATTGCTTACTTCGCGCTTGTTTTAATTTTGAATAGGCGTGGTGAAAATGTAAAGAGAAACGCATTGCTGTGCATTTGCTGTTTTAATGCAATCATGTACATTGTGTATAAATTTGCCCAAGCGCAAAATGCCCCATACGATTTTGATATTTTTACAAATTTGCCGCTGCATTTTTGCAATATCAATCTTATTTTGCTGCCACTTGCTATTTTGCTGAAAAATAAATGCCTTATGGCGTATCAATTTTATTTTGGGACAATTCTGGCCTGCCTAGCGCTGGTAACGGTCCATCCAAATTTTGTATCAACGCCAGTGTATCACTTTACCACGTTTTTTTACTTTTATTATCACAGCATGTTGGTGGTTATTCCGGTGCTTTTAGTAAAATTCAAATTTTTTACCCCGTCTTTCAAAATGGTATGGCAGCCCACTTTAATGCTGGTGGCGTTAACGCTTGTAATTCATATCATCAACGTCATTTTTAGGACAACAGGCATTGCTTATTACGCAAATTATTTTTTCACCTTCGGGCTATACGGTGATTTTTTTACCGAACTTTTTTGGCGAATCATACCTTTTGAATTTTTCTTTTTGCTGCCGGCTTTGGTGACACTTGCGCCATATGTAATTATCACAACACTGCCATTTCATTTGTCGGAGAAAAGAAAGCGCAAAATGAAGTAAAGCAATTGGTGTCTGAGAGGCACCAGCTGAAACAAAACAACCCCGGAGCATTTGCCGCTTTGGGGTTGTTTTTATGCAAAGTCCCCTTGCGATAATTACCATAAAATACCTGTTGATTTTACGATGGATTTTATTGACAAAAATTTTATAGTTTGATATTATTTTTTTCACAGCATTTTGTTGTTAAATGTTAGGTGAAAGGATGATATTTGTGTTTTATTCATACTTTATTATGTTATTTCTAAGTTTTCTTCGACCTGCGCCTAGAGGTGGAGAGTTGCCTCCAGGATTTGAGAATGATTAAAATTTAAAATAGCCCACAATGTTGGGTTTTTAAATGGAAGGATGGTATTCATGTTTTATTCGTACTTTCTTACATTATTTCTAAGCTTTCTTAGACCTGCGCCTAGAGCTGGATTCTGGCCACCGGGAGAAGAACCTAAATAAATAATTAGAACGCCCACGCTATAGTGTTGGGCTTTTTTTACAGGAGGTATACAAATGTATACAAAAGAGTATTTCATTAATGAATTTCTAGGATTCCAAGATAAAGAAAAAGTAGATGAGTGTATAAGTAGATTAGAAGCATACATATCTGAAAGTGGATATGACTTGCAACTAGAACTTATATTGTACTACTATCGAATGACCAAAATAGACGACATTGAAAATTGTTATGATAAAGCTTCTGAGGTAGCAACCCCAGCATTTGAGTTGTTAAAAAATATGGATTGGGGTTGGCTTGAAATACAAGTGTTAGCCTCTGTAATTGGACATATATCGAATTATACAATTAGCTGGGAGTTCATGCAAAAAGCTTTTCAAATACTAGATGATGAATTTTCTGACCATGAATCCTATGAGGTTACTAAATCACGTTTCTATTTCAATTTTACCGTAAGACTTCTCCGCGCAAGATATTACGATGACGCAAGCCCCGCAGACATTCAAGCTAAATTCGCCCAATGCATGGAACAAGCCATTTCCTTCTGTGAAAAAAATAACTATTTCGTCTTCAGAACAGTCCTTCTTGTTAGACAAGCGCTATTCTATGGCGATTCCGATAAAATTTTGGAATATGTAGAAGCGCTGGAAGCAACCAAAGACAAAATGTGGATAAGAACCACCAAAGATGAAGTGGTTGAATACTTCCAACGCCTGGGCGGCAAAGCAACCACCGACCTTAAAAATTTAATCGTAGGCTGGCAGATATACAAGCGCCGTAAAGCGTTGGGCATGACTACCGCGGATTTAACAGACGCTGTAGGCGCAACGTCGACTGCAACTATAAATTTGTACGAGCGTGGTGACAGGGGTGTTGGCCCCGCAAGGCTATGTAAGATAGCCGAGGTGCTTGGTGTTGAAATGTCGTACTTTTATGGCGGTTCAGGCATAGAACTTGCGAATACGACAACAGACGTAGCTACGCATAAAATGGCTCAGCTCATGTGTCAAATGTCTGAAAGCGAAAAAGAGTTTTTGATTGAATTTGCGAAAGATTTTATCAAGTTCAATAAAAATAAGGTTCAATAAAAAACGAGGCTGTTGCAAAACACAACTAAGTGTGTAGCAACAGCCTTTTACATAAAGTAGTAATTCGAGGGGGCGCCTGCCCCCTGCGACCCCCGTGGGGGTTCCACCCCTCAACCCCGCAAGGGGGGAACCCCCTTGACCCCCAAAGGTGGTGGGCTAGTTGGGGGGCGTTTAATGACGTGACAAGCTTAACGCGAGAACTTGAAGTGTCGGATATAGCCGGATGGCTATCCAAAATATATTAAAAGTTCAGAACCTATCCGCTACGTATATATTTTAATTTTGCATGTAGCCTAAAGCAACCCCAACCATCCAATCAATTCTTCGCTGGCAGACTACCAACCCATACTATTGCAAAAATTCACGCGTAAATCTCCGCCACGTCAAGTACGCCTCGCACTAGCCCCCCACCTTTGGGGGTCTTGGGGGCACCCCCCAAGTGGGGTTGAGGGGCAACGCCCCCACGGGGGTAGCAGGGGGCAGGCGCCCCCTCAGATTTCCATTTTTGCAAAAAGTCTATAAAAGTCTATTATACAAAACTATCGCCTGCTATCAGGCACTTTTTCCTATACGCAAGTTCTACTCCATCCTCTGCACAGACCCAACTCCCGCAATACTTCTGGTTACTTGCGGGCTGCCTACATACCGTACGCGTCCTGTTCCGGCTATTGTAACGTTTAGGCTATCAGAAACAGCAATATCCGTATTGCCTGCCCCGGCAATGTTTATGGTGGCGGTTCTTGTTTGCAGGTTAACCGCGTCTACATCACCCGCACCGGAGACGGAAATATTCACAGAAGTGGCGGCACCGCTAAGTTCAAAATCTGCCGCGCCGGAAATTCTGATATCAAGCTCTTCTACATCCATGGGAATGATTACATTGGCTGCGCCGCTCACATTCACATTCAGCCGGTCAGTGGCTATCTCATCCCAGTCTTCCGTGTCAATAGCGGCATTCAAAATGACTGTGTCCAAGTACGGGGCGGATACATAAATACGCGGGGTATAGTTGCGGTTTGTTCTGAACGGCCTGTCGGAATTTATGCGTAAAACGCCATTGTGTACAGAAACTTCCAGATAATCAAACAGGTTTTCCTGCATATCTATTGTAACCGCGCCGGCATTGGCTTGACGATACACCACCACATACGCGCCGGTGATATCTATGCCTGTGAAGTCCGACACTGTAAAATCGCGGGATACCCGCTGGCCTGTATCTTGTACCGCATTTGCGGCAATACCGCCGCCATCGAAGGGAATTACCAAACAGCCGCTAAACAACACAGCAACCCCCAACAAAACACATATCATAATAATTTTTTTCATTTCTATACTCTCCTATCTAAAAGTTGCGCCGCCGTAAAAAGAAGTATTGCCGCTTGCACGAGAAGTGACACAAGCATGACAACAAGATGCCAAGTTTCCATTTGATGTATGAAAATGGTGAAAAACGGGCCAAATCTGTTTATTTCCCCAAACGGAAATAGTACAACGCTAAGCCAGCTCAGTGCCGATACCACTGCAATGGTTAAAATGGCTCCCACCAGTTTCCGGAACGGAACGCGTGAAAGTACGGTTTTCGTAAGCGAATGCCAAAAAACAGTGGTAAGAATGAGCCATGCATAGCCCACTACAATAAACCCAATTACAAACAGTACATTACGGTCGGGCCGCCATTGTCCTTCCTGCCATACAAAATCTCCCATGCTGGTACCATCATTCAAACCTACCGCCAGCACTACAATAAATATAATGCCAATGCTAAAAGCAAGTATATCAAAAATTACAGACGGAATCAAAGTCCCCAATATTCTTTTCCAAGTCGGAACCGGTGTAAGCGTCATAAGATAGCTGCCCGGCTCTTTGAAAAAAGCTTTTTTGAATGTGGAGTCGGATGCAATGATATTGGCAATAAATATCCCAAGGAAGGCGAATGACGCAAAAACTACGCCCAGGATTGCCTGCCATTCCATAAAATCGTTCCGGCTTGCCAGAAATAGAAAGAACATATTGCCAAGTACTACTACAGCCAGCGCAATGAGCCGTAAATGCAAGCGGTTTCTTACGCTGTAATATATTTGATTAAGCACTCCTATACACCTCCTGGTTATCAAACACCTCTAAATAAATATCCTCGATTTTTTTACCGGTCTCTTGCCGCAAGGTTTCGCAATCTTGCTCGAAAGCAATTTTTCCGTCTTTGATAAGCATGATGCTGTCGAACACGGTTTCCACATCTTTAATCAAATGGGTGGAAAGCAAAATAGAAGAATCCTCTGAATGCGTTGCGATGATGGATTGCAACACCTTCACTCTGCCGACGGGGTCGATACCGCCAAGTGGTTCGTCCAAAAGGAAAAGAGAGGCTTTGCGGGAAAATGTAACCGCCAGTGCAACCCTTTCTTGCATACCCTTAGACAGTTTTCTTATGGTATCCTGCGGCGAAAGCTGCAAGATTTCCTGCATTGTTTTGGCTTTGTCACTATCGTAATCCGGGTACATTTTTTGGTAGAAGGTGAATGCATCAGATACTTTCATCCATGCCGGAAATTCCAGCTTATCCGGCAAGAAAGCGATGACCTTTTTGGATTCCACGCCCCGCTTTGCGTCGGAAGGATACATAATTTCGCCTGCGTCCGGGGTAAGCAGACACGCTATCGTTTTCATCAGCGTGGTCTTGCCTGCGCCGTTTGGCCCAAGCAGCCCCACTATTTTGCCTTGCGTAATGCGCATGTCCAGGTTATCCAGCACGCGCTTTCTGCCGAACCGCTTGCATAGTCCATTAATTTTCAACAGTTCCATTATGCGCCCTCCTTTTCTATGAAGTTTTCAATCTCGCCTTTGATTTGGCTATCGTCAAACCCAAGCGCCCGCATTTCTTCCAAAAATCTTGAAACAACATCTTTTACCATTTCTGTTTTGATTGCTTGCACCATTTCTTTGCCCTCCGTAATAAAATATCCTGTTCCCCGCTTAGAAAAAATAAGCTGCCGCCGCTCCATTTCCTGATAAGCGCGCTGGACTGTGTTTGTGTTGACCTTTAGCTGCATTGCAAGTTCGCGGATAGATGGTATCCGCTGTGCCGGTTGCAGTTCACCTTTTATGAGCGCGCGGCAGAATTGTGTGACGATTTGCTCGTATATGGGAGAGCGTTCATCAAATTGGTTCATGTTAGAGACTGTCATTGGGTGGCTCCTTTCGTGTTAGTGTGCCACTATACTACTACACTATTTTTGTGGTGTCAATAGGGAAATGAAAGAAATTACCCCCTGACGGCAGATTCAATGTGCCGTCAGGGGGTACGCAGCAGAAAATTATTGCTTACTTAGGCTTTTTGTCGGGGTTTTCATCGTAATACTTATCCAGAAACTCACCGAAAAATTCGAGCTCTGCGTCTCTTCTTACTTTTGCGGCCTCTTCCAAAGTTTCAAAGCTTCCTAAGTTATATTTTTTACCTTGGAAACCGATTTGAGCTCCATATCTACCTCTGGAAAATGTTACACCGGTGACGCCGGTAGTATTATTACTTCTCAATTTCCTGTGGGAAAGTAAATCGTAAATTAAGTCTACATTAGTATTTTCAACAAAATTGTTGGCTCTGTTATATTCTTCGGCCGTCAGCCTTTTTTCCACATGTAAGCATCCGCAAGACTTCTTTGTATTAGAAATTAACTTTCCAGTTGATGCTTTGGTTTCGTTGCCACAATCACATTTACAAAGCCACATGCGATGTTCTTTTTTACTTTTCAAAAGGGATATTACAACAAGCCTTTCAAACCTTTGACGCTTACATAGAGGTAGGGTATACTGAGCCGTTTAGCGCATTGCTTGACCCAAATATCTTTATCCTTAAAAGGGAATACGAGAAAAGCGTTCAAGCGCAAAAAGATAGGCAACCTAAATCGGCTGCCCATCTTTCTCTGATGAACCTTATCTCAACTACCCAAGCCCAAGTAAAAAATTTTTTTACTGCGGGTTTGAGTAAGGTATTTTTGGTGCGAATATCAGCGCTTAACTTAAAAAATATAAAGACCGCTTTAGCCCAACGTTCCGCTATTCTTAATAGGAGTTTAACCCATAAAGTCGATATCGTCAATCCCGAAAAGGAAAATATTTGGGGTGACGATGTGAAAATTGTGCACAGGTGTACCCCGAACCGCAAGCCAATTACCCCTGCTGAAAAAGATGATTTTGTAGAAAAATATAGTACTGGCGCAAGTATGGGCGAGATCGCTAGGTTATATAAGTGCCACCATACTACTGTCGGCAGGATATTGAGAGCAAAAGGAGTAACGATTCGAGGCTAACAACTATTTCTTACAATAGTGAATTTAGCCTAAAACAAACGTATTTATCTGTTAAGCCATTGCATTGCTGCCACAATTAAATGTCCCAAAGCATTAGTATGAAGTATAAATGTGATTACAGTTGTTACATTCTTGATTGAGCTCAATAAGCTTCCGAGTCTTATTTTTGCCTTTACCATTAAATCGGGATTAACTGTTTGATTTATATTGGATATGGTATTACCATTAATATTTACGCTCCCTTTATAACCCTGAACATAGACTGTTATTGAGGGTTTGTATATGAAGGGATGCGGTTTCGAGGGCAGCTTATTTTGCTTTGCAGAGCGTTGTGAGTTGCGTTTTGCCTGTTGCTCCGCTCTGTCGATTTTGTTAAGTAGCTCAAATGCTGTTAGGTCAAGACACCCAGAATTATTGTATTTACTGATTCCAGTCATGCTGTTCATCTCCTTTGCTTGTTTTTAATTCGTGCATTTGCCCGAAGTTGCCCCGCTGCTTGCTTCTGCAACGATTGGAATATCGCATTCCGGGAACGGTACGGCTTCCATGCAGGATTTAATAAACTCTTCCGCTTCGGAAACCTTATCCTCCGGGACTTCAAACACAACCTCATCGTGAATTTGCAATAATGGCCGTAGCCATGGTCTAGCAGGCAAACCTGCAATTATGCGCGCAACAGCCGGCAAGCGAAGTGATATGCTTCGGCTTGGTGGGCGTAGGGCTTTGCCCTAATTGGCAGAAATTCCATTACATAGCCTCCTTTGCACAATTTTCTTTACTGCATTTCAAGGCGAATCCTGCTGATGCCTTGTAACTACAATTGTGCGCTTTCACTTAGAGGTGAAACGGATATTACGGTCAGGGGCGAAACACGCCTTGCTGAATCAGCATCTTTATCAACCTATAAACCGACAAAACTACCTGCCGAATCGATTGGTATATTATGGTTTCATGTAAAAACATCATAGGAAATGCACTAAAGGATTGTTTTTTGCACGCGGATGAGGTACAATTCCTGTAGTGTTATATTCTTCCTTTTGGGAGCGTTGACAGAATGAACATAGTGGTATATGTCGTATAAAAGGGCTTAGGTTTACCATCTTGTTTCACGCACAGAGAGTGCGGGAACAGTGCTTGGCTCGGCGCACCACAAGATTTGTGGGAGAGTGTCTATGGCGTAGCCATACCAAAAGTGAGATGACAGAAAATGAATAAAGAAAAACAGACCTTGTCAAAGTGGTCTGCTGAAGGGGTAAATTGGTTCGCCGTCTTTTGCAAAACATACGAAGAACGGCGAGTCGCAAAAAGTCTACAAACATTATTAGATGCAGAGAATGCGGGAAAGTATTATGTGTTTGTCCCAACGAGGGATTATGCTCACCAGAAAAAGGAAGTAACAATACGAAAGGTTCCATGGCTTAACAGCTATGTCTTTATAGCAACAACTGAAAGTGCTGAGAATTGTACAAAAATGGTCGCATCGTTGATAGTCAACGATACGACCATTTTTAAAGTGCTTTCATATGATAATTCCCGCGAAGCGGCTCCATTGACCGAAGAAGATAAGCAATTGTTTATAGCCATCCTTGATAACAACTTCCATATCCCTGCTATAAAAGCAATAGTTGTTGATGGGAAAGTTGAAATTCAAAAAAATCCGATTGAGTCAAATGGTGGCAAAATCATAAAAGTTAATAGGCGCAAGCAGAGTGCATTAGTTGAAATGTTTATGATGGGAGAAAATTTGAAATATGAAATTGCTTTAGAATTTCCAAAATCGAAGGATGTAATAAGGATGAAGAGTAAAGATTCCTAATTCCTATCCAAAAATCATTGCAAAGAGAGGTGCGCTATTTATGAAATCACCAAAATACATGGGTGATATTACTCAAAATGCCTTTAATGGTTTTGAGAAGCATTGCACATATGAAGAAATGCTTACGTTTCTTCGAGACCCAAGTCATTTTATGACAGTTAGCAAAGGCATAAAGCGTGATTTGCTAGAATGTTTTGACATCAAAGGCGATGATACCGATGTAGTGGAAGAATTTAAGCGCATTGTGCGTGAGTACGAATTTACGGCCGCAGAACTACGAGGCTTTGATGATAAAGTTAATGAATTGTTTTATGAGGATAAGTTACCAAAGCGCGGCTGGGCAGTGAGATTATGCTTTGCGTTCGGATTAAACGAAGAAGAATCTGGTCATTTCTTATGGAAAGTTTGCAGGTTAAATGGGTTTAGTTACCGTTCTGCTGAAGATGTGGTTTATTGTTATTGCTTGGCTAATGGCGAGTCATATCAAGATGCGAAAGCATTATTTGACGAATATAAATCAAACCCACATTTCCCTAATGTAAATGTATATGACAAACTTGTCCGTGAGCGCATTAAAACAGAAGTTGATGATTATACAGTTCGTACAGGGGAACTTAGAAATGCGTTTAGCAACTTAAAGGGGATGAGTAAGGCCGATTTCAAAACGGTTTTATTTGAATATTCGAAATACTTTATAAATTACAGCATTTCGGCACATCAAGGAATCATCATGCAATATGAATCTGTCATTGAGCAAATGAAAAAGGATCGCCCTGCTGATGTTGGCTTGTCTGATACTGTTGAAAAGACTTATAAAGATTCCAAGGGTAACAGTGGTGTAACTTATAGGACGAATGATTTTGGAGAAACAGGATCATTTGATGTTGTGGACGGTGATAAGCAGGTACGCAGGACATTTGATGGGAAATATGAATTTACTTATGATTCGGTGTGGCGAGAACTGGCTGAAACAAGCCAGTATATAGATAACACGCTAAACAAAGAAACCAGACCTATGTTGCCCATTAGCGCCGTTTGCAACCATGTTGAGATGTTAGTAAACGCTCTGCCTCCTGTTGAAAAGCTGGAAACGATTATGAAAGCCAGTAAGCCAGAGTCGGCGACAGATCGGGCATACGGTTCAGCACGCATGGTATTTATCTTTTTTTATTTTTCGCAGTATGTATTGCGTTGGGAACGTTATCTTTATGACATTGTAGAACAAGGTGAATCCCCAGAAGAGTTTTTCGGCGACTTTTATGAAGGTTTGAACAATCAATTGGATAGTTGCGGTTATGGTTATCTGTATTACGCCAGTCCGTTTGATTGGCACGTTTTAAATTGTGTCCGCTTGCTTGACGAGAGTTCCTCTAATGATGATGAACTTGGAGCATTAGAGCAATTCAATAAAGCAATGACAGAGCTAGTGGGTGATGGTAGTGAATGAGTTGCGTACCAGGCTAAATGAAAATACAGTCGTCACTATCGGTGGTAATGATTATGCAATAGGTAAAATCCTCAGCGATAGCGGAGCGAGTTGTCTTGTATATAACGCAATGCGTTTACCGACAGAGTTTGAGCGAAGCATAGGAATGCCGTGTATTCCCGCTGTGGTTAAAGAATTTTACCCTGTTGCGATTTCTGAAAATATAAAGCGTGATAATGGTTCGGATGATCTCATCATAGCATCAAACAAACAATCCAAATTTGATGTGCTTTTTCAAGAGTTTATACGAGGGGCAATTGAACAGGTTAAATTTTATGGCAAAGGCAGTATCCATTCATTAGCTCCTTCGCGGATAGGAGGTGCAAACAGCACCTTTTATACAGTTGTTGATTCAGCAGCCGGGGAATCTTTGGACAAAGCTGTAATGGAAAGCAACAAGCGACTTTCGCTACATGAAATTGTGCAAGTGATAGCTTCACTCACAGAGGCTGTAAAAGAACTCCACGATAAGCAAATTCTTCACCTTGATATAAAACCCTCAAATATTTTTCTGTTTGAAAACAACGGAATACTTTCGCAAAGGGTAGCTCTGTTCGACTTTGATACGGTGCTACATATAGAAGAAGCACAAGCTGGAAATTGCAAAATTGGTTTTAGTGCTGGATGGAGTGCGCCAGAACAAGGTAGCGCAAGCATACCTCCTCGACACAATGAAATTTCCAAAGCAACAGATGTTTTCGCAATAGGAGCCGTGCTTTACTGGGCGGTAACAGGAAACAGGGTTACAGATGATGTCTTGTCACAAATAAAATTGAATGAATTTGATTTTCTTAACGACATACATGATATTGGCGCACGGAATGCCGTGAAAGAGTACCTTAAATTAACACTTATGCGTGTTCCTGCCGATCGCGCCACATTGACAGAGGGGAGTCAAACAAATAAATGGATGAAACACAAAGATTGCTAGACAGCACCTCTACAGGCGAGGACAATCCAACGCTTGCTACAGAAATTAAAAAAACCTCCGATAAAGTCGAAGATGTCCATGCGACCGCCAAGGATGTCGCATCTGGTATTGAGGATATCAAAAGCACATTGTCAGATATGTCAAAGACAGCAGATGATGTGGCAAATGAAAAGCAAAAGCAAGCAGGAGACCAAATTTCGAATGACAACTCCGTAAACTTTGCTGGTGGTCAACATATACAGCACCATTACTACGGTCATGGATATTCTGGAGTGAAGGAAGTCTCGACAAATGGTACTTCAATTGACAAGGAGGCAAAGACATATGATTTGACTAAGCCTGATGATTTTGCCTCTTTTGGAGAGAGGTATAAAGCAAGCGAACATTTTGCGTTTGCTATCATCTTGTCGGTATTTGAACATGTTGAGTTAGATGATTTACACGCTTTGAAGACAAGTTTAATACTGGAATTACCTAAAATTACGGACGATAAGGACAAGGAAATAGGAATAAAGCAAGACTCCTATTTTGCCATCAACAACTTAGTCCGAATTGTAAATGGCAAATTTTATGAAACAGATGCTGGCGAAAAATGTGTTGGCCTCGGCGAAATGCGCAAAGAAGCGTTAAAAAACTTGTAGGAGCAGTTTCCATCGCTCCGCATCTGTATTTCACGATGGCTTTTAACTGTCAGCGATGCATTTGGCTACATAACTAATTTTGAAGCATACCAAATTTCAATGGCATTCACAAATATAATTAAACTTGATTTTAGTTCAGGGGAACGTCATATCTTGGGACGTCTATATTCTAATGAAAAAAAAGCATGGCTGTTAGGCTCTATTGCAATTTTACTATACCAGGATGAAAAATTTCAAAATCGAACAATTTCAATTGTGCAATCATGGGTTAATTCGAAGGGACACTGGTGGTGGAAACCTGCTTATTATTTTTACACATATGTTGAAAATCTTGCGACAAATGTTGATATTGAATCTGAATTATATAACACTCTAGTTTATAAAATGGGGAGATTATTAGATTTCAGATTGGATGTTTTCTCCATTGATGATCTTTTCTATATATCGCGTTTTTTAATCTATTCTGAAAGAGCGAGAACGCTAATGTCTAAAACATTTGCAGGATTGCTTAAGAGACGAAAAACATATCAAGAAAAACAGTTGCTGATTGAATTTTATTTGATTTTTTTGAAGGAAGGTTTCTGGCGAGTTTCCGAAGAGTACCATGCGCTGCCACTAGTGGCTTGTGACAATAAAGCCCAACATATAAACATATTGCCTCTAGCTTCGGGTGCGCTCCAAAAATATGATACCAAGCGTCCATTGTTTAATATTTTGCAAGCCTATATAAAGGAATTATCGGGTTATTCGGTTGAAGAAAAAATTGTTAAGCGACTAAAGGCATTTTTTGTCTTATGGGTAGAACATAACACTAGGCACTCTTATGACATTTCCAAGATGCTTAAAGACTGTAAGTGCCATTTGGCAACTGATATTTTAAATGCAGTAATATCAAAAACAGGAGGTCAAACATGAACAGCAAAATCTTCATTCTTAGTGACGAGGTGTACAATAATGGGTTATTCCCACAAATCCCACCGTACAACAAAAAAGACTCTTGGTTTGTCTTAACCGAGGGAAGTGCAAGCGATATCATTGTAGATGACAGAACTACGGTTAAGCAAATAAGACAAGGGCGCTATAAGCGCTTAGTTGAAATTTCGCAAAAAGTATACTCATATATGCACACATTTAATGCACCATGTAAAGAAACTTCGTACACGTTCAAAGTGACTGTGAAGGCTTATGTTCTTGTAGAAAAACCTTTGGATTTTTACAGCAATGCCCGAAATATGAATATACAAGACTTCTTCAACAATCAATTTTCTCTAGATGTAAGAAGGATTGCCCGAAATTACAGCATTCTTGACTATAGCGCAATTGATGATGATCTTATGGATACGCTTCCAAGGACAAAAGTTTTAGACTCTGCCAGCGGGTTAGCCTATCAGGTTCAAACAGTCGAAACAACACCAAACGAGGCTGCATTAAAGATACTCGAACAAAAAGAAAGAGTCGGTATTGAAAACTATCTAAAAAAACAAGAGATGGTTGGGCTTGCTGACATAGACGCATTTTCAAGCAAACTTGCGATGCAAAATAGTGGAATTTCTTATGAAGAAGCCATATGGGGCGAAGTGGCCACAGGAAAATACTCTCGAGTTCTTGCAATTGAAAAAATCGAAGCATATAAAAATCAGACACGCCAAGGAAAACTGCAAAGTATGCTTGAGTTGCGTAAAGAAGGTATCGTGACTGAGGAGGACTTCGAAATGTATAAATCTTCACTATTACCAGAACTAAGCACAGGCGCAGGAGGTAGGCCTTTGGCAATTGAACATAAAAAGGATGATGCCTCTGTAGACGAGTATTATGATGTAGAGTAAGGAAAGGAGTGGCAGGACGAATGTACGAGATTGTAAATGCCTTTCTTGACCTACCTGTTGGGGTTAGGTTTACGATATTTCTTGCGGCCATCCTAATTGTATACTGGATTTTTGCACGTTTATTTTTCAAAGTTATTGCACTCGTTTTGCTGTTGCTCCGAAAATTGGTCTATGGATTATACATGCTAATTGAACTCCCAATTAGTGCGTTGCATCGCATAGGTGGTGGAGCTTTTTTTTCAATAGACCAAGGATTGTCTAACCTATTCGGGAAAATATACAACGCCTTGGAAAAAGGAGTTAAGGGTTTTAATAAACCAAAGACAATTCACCCCGGGAAAGCGTTTTTTGTTTTTCTGCTATGTGGAGCATATTTAACTATTCCTTATTTCGCTGGATTATACTCAAATGTTTTTACTTTTTGGGAAGATGCGTATCTAGAGCGAGAAGGACGCGTTGTTTATTTCATTGAAGGAACATCATGGTTTGAAGATTCCATGCCAGCTGCGCTAGATGTTGTTCAAGCAGGGATTTTTACAGGAGCACCTGTGGATGAATATACAGAGAAAGTAGAGATTGAGCCGCAATTACTTTTTGAAGTCCCCTATGACTTTGAATATTTGAGCCGAGGTGATAGTGGGAATTACGTAATTGAGATTCAACTTAGGCTACAAGAACTGGGATTTTATGATGGCCCCATAAGCGGAAACTTTGGCCCCTTAACGGAAGAGTCAGTTATATCATTTCAAGAAGCTATGGGGTTGGATCCGAACGGAGTATTTGATGTAACGGCTTGGGTGTTATTGTTTACAGAGAACAACTAATTTGTTGATATACCTAGGAGATACGTCATTTAAGTTTGTACAAGATTATATTTATTATGGAAGTAGTGATCCCGAGCGTATATATAATGTTTTACAAAGACATTAATTTTTTTAATTTTTAGAAATAAAACGCTGTAGACAACCAACCCACAGCGTTTTGTTTTGTGGATAAATTAGAGTTTAATTCAATCCAAAGGAACGAGTATATTACTTATTGGGAGAACTAATATACCGAGGAAGAAAACAGTATTAGTCTGATCAAGAGTAGTAGCGCAAAAATAGAGCCTCTAAAAAAACTAAGAGAAATGCGCAAGATAATTGACCATGATATTGGCCTGTTTTTGGATTATCTTTCCGATGCCAAAGGCAAGTCTTTTACTGAAATGTATAAAACTGATTTCCACGATATGTTGTCCAAAATCAGTCGCTCGACTAATTCAATTGTTGAAGAGAAAAGTGTTGAAATGGCAGAAAAATCAGAGGAAGGAAAAAGGAAAGAAATATCATGGTATTTTTTGACCTTGCCTGCTTCAATTGCATTCTATTTAGCATTTTTTTTGGAGTTTTTCCTTGAGGAATATCATGTTTTCCGGGTTCCGTTGTCATTTATATTTTCTATGACAGTTTTGGCATCTGGCCTCATGATAGCTATTGCTAAGAAGTCAAAAAATAGTTTAAGAAAGAAGTATGCCATTTTAGTTTTCTCATCATTATTCGTTGCTTTAAGTTTTATCGGAGGATTTTTTATTATAAACAATTTATACTCAACGCCTTACGACGATCCCCTTGCATATTATAACAGCAATAATTCCTTTGACGAGCAAGAAGATACCGATTTTGTTAATAATGATGAGTCTTCCTCGACCACATTTGCTTCTTCTTTAGTAAGGCTATCCGCTGGAGGTGAGCATTCTTTAGCTATAGCGGATGATGGAACACTGTTGGCTTGTGCCTACTAACTTTTATCCGTACATATCTAAACTGTTAAAAAATATAGGATATACAAGGCTTTGCGGGTGTTTTACATAACTCATGCACAACTAAAGTTTGCGTATAGCTTTACGCTTTTA
>Ga0123355_10000798_pt1 | contig 43111 bp, 44 predicted proteins | sample TergutEmb28metaG_3_FD_89872 | JGI IMG/M metagenome (GOLD analysis project Ga0123355, IMG submission 89872) | Embiratermes neotenicus P1 segment gut microbial communities from Petit-Saut dam, French Guiana - Emb289 P1 | ecosystem: Host-associated > Arthropoda: Insects > Digestive system > Gut ...
ACACCTCCCATGAAGTATCTACAAATATTATGCCATAGTCACAGAAATAGTTCAATGATTAAATCAACTCTCACGCAAATTAACTGCAAAACACCCCGCTTATTACACGCCAGCGGGGTATTCTTGCATTTACGCAAAAAAACAGCCCCGGAGAAAACTTCTCCGGGCCTGTTTCATATTCCAAATTACTTCATCTCATTAAGGTTAAGCAACAATTCCCATGCTCTATCAACCTGTCCTTGATACTCAGCAATCAAATGCTCATTGCCAGGTTGGAACATATGGCGGAAACGGCCTTGCTCTTTCAGATAAACCTCAACAGGCTTTTTCTCTTTAGGGATATAGTTTAGTGTAACTTTACCCTCAATAATTTCGAACATTGGCCAGATGCAAGTTTCAACCGCAAGCTCGCACATTTCCATTAGGCGGTGGGTTTCATATCTCCAACCGCGTGGGCATGGCGCAAGAATGTTTAGGAACGCAGCACCCTTTGTATAGATAGCTTTTTCGCATTTTTCAGACATATCTTTGAAGTTTTTCAAAGGCAATGTTTGGGCAACATATGGGATGTTATGACCCATGATGATAAGTGTCAAGTCTTTTTTAGGCTGCAATTTGCCTGGTTTTACTTTACCTACAGGGGTTGTAGATGTTTCCGCATACGCAGGAGACGCGCTGGAACGTTGGATACCTGTGTTCATGTACGCGCCGTTGTCGTAGCATACGTAAACCATGTCGTGGCCGCGCTCCATTGCACCGGATAGGGCTTGCAAGCCGATATCATATGTGCCGCCGTCGCCAGCAACAGCTATGAATTTTGTGTTAGGAACTTTCTCGCCTTTACGCAATTTTGCTTCATATGCCGCTTGCGCACCGGAAATGGTGGCCGCAACGTTTTCAAATGCCGAGTGGATGAATGAATCTTCCCATGCGGTGTACGGATACAAGAAGCTGGAAACCTCCACGCAGCTTGTAGCGGCAGAAACTACCGCATGGTCTTCCGGTTTTACTGCGCGCATCAGTGTACGCATAACAGGAGACGCACCGCAACCAGCACATAGTCTGTGGCCGCCGGTAAAACGCTCGGGCCTTTGGGCCCATTCTTTTAGATTATAAGCCATTTTTTATGCCTCCCTTACGCCTAGATAGTTGTAAACTTCTTTTATTTTGCCTGTTTTGGCAATTTCTTGCAGGTTGTCATATACTTCTTTAATATCGCTACCTTTTACGTCGCGACCGCCTAGGCCGTAGATGTAGTTGATTACATTTACACCGCTAACGCGGCCAAACATTGCAGAGGTAACGTCTGTAAACAGAGGGCCGCCTGCGCCGTTTAGTGAGTCCGCTTTGTCCATTACGGCCACTGCTTTACATTTTGACAATGCTTCCGCAATTTGTGTAACAGGGAAAGGACGGTATACGCGAATTTTGATAAGACCAGCTTTAACGCCGCTTGCACGCAATTCGTCAACCACTTCTTTTGCAGTACCTGCTGTAGAGTTGATGATTACGATTGCAACTTCGGCATCGTCCATTTTGTACTCTTCAAACAAACCATATTTACGGCCTGTTAGTTTCTCAAATTCTGCCGCTACTTCCAAAATAGCTGGAATAGCACCGCGAATAGCTTCCGCTTGTTGGCGCTTCGCTTCAAAATAGTGGAAAGGTAGAGAAAGCGGACCCATGGACATAGGCTTGTCCTTATCCATTAGGTGATAAGGAGGGTTGTATTTGCCAACGAACTTTTGAACTTCTGCATCTGCCAATAGCTCGATGTTTTCAACTTTATGGGAAGTAATGAAGCCGTCCATACAAACCATAGATGGTGTCATAACGTCTGGGTGTTCGCCAATTCTAACAGCTTGTAGGAAGTTGTCATAGGCTTCTTGTGCGTCTTCGCTGTAGATTTGAATCCACCCGCTGTCACGCGCGCCCATAGAGTCGGAGTGGTCGTTGTGGATGTTAATAGGACCACTTAGTGCACGGTTAACACACGCCAATGTAACAGGAAGCCTGTATGCGGATGCAATGTACAGCATCTCCCACATAAGTGCAAGACCTTGCGCGCTTGTTGCTGTCATACTACGGCCGCCTGCCGCTTGTGCGCCGATACATGCGCTCATTGCGCTGTGCTCGGACTCTACTGGAACAAATTCTGTTTGTACTTCGCCGTTTGCAACATAGGTTGAGAAAAATTGCACAACCTCTGTAGACGGTGTTATTGGATAAGCAGCAACTACGTCAGGATTGATTTGCTTAAAAGCAATAGAAACGGCCTCGTTACCGCTACGTTTTTCTCTTATAGCCATTATACTTCCACCCCTTCTATAGCATCAAACGGGCAAGTTACCTTACATACTAAACAGCCCTTACAAAAATCTAGGTTAAAGCCTGTCATTTTACCTTCATCCAACACAATGGCGGAATCTGGGCAAACAGGGAAACATAGCATACACTGCTTGCACTTATCTTCTTTGAAGATAGGCATATGACTACGCCAGTCGCCTGTTTTGAAGTTTTTGGCACTGCCCGCTTCAAAAACATGGCTACCGTGTGTAATTTCTTTCCAAGATACGAGTTTTACACCTTTACCTGCGTTCATAGACCATTCACCTCCGACAATGCGCGCTTAACGCAGTTCATGTTACCTTCAATTACTTGTGGTTTGCTTGCAAATTTGCTTTTTAGTGATGATTCCATGTCTTTGATAAAAGCCTCATCGCTCATCATGCCGGATACTTTTACAATTGCAGCAAGCAGTGGTGTGTTGGGGAAATATCTTCCGATTGTTTCCTCAGAAATTGTTCTTGCGTCAATTGTGCATACTTTACCTTTGTAACTTGCAAGTTCCGGTAGTGCCTTAATTTCATCCGGAGTTTTTTGCGTGTTTACAACGATTGCGCCGCTTTCTTTCAAACCAGCGGTCAAGTCTACACATTCGATTAAAGATTCGTCCAGCACTACAACAAAATCTGGCTCATAAATGTTACTGTGAACCCTGATTTTTGCGTCGGAAATACGGTTGAACGCTGTGATTGGCGCACCCATACGTTCAGGCCCGTACTCCGGGAAACCTTGAACGAAACTTCCTGCGTTAAATGCTGCTTCGGCAAGCAGTTCTGATGCTGTTTTAGCACCTTGCCCGCCCCTGGCATGCCAGCGAATTTCGACAACATTTGCCATTCTTCTACCTCCTAGTAGAGTGATTTATAGTAAAACTACAGGCCTAGAAGCCTGTACTTAATACACCAACATATATGATATATTAAGTTATCGGGAAAGTCAACAATTGGCGAAAGATTGAATTGAGGGAAAATTGGTGCAAAAAAATCAAGTGGAATCTAAGCACGCAAAGCGTGCGCATTTCGTGCAGGCGAATTTTCAACTGGTTGGATTTGGTTACCAGTTGAAAATTGCAAAGCGCACTTGCGTGCGCGTTTCGTATAAAGCAATCGACTATACAAGTAAATATTTTGTGGTAAGTATGGACTATATGTAGAAAATTTGCTATGGTTATTGTAGAAAATATATAAAGGAGACAAGTCAACCATGAAATTTTCAAACGGCTATTGGCTAATGCGCGAAGGCGTTCGCCAGTTCCCATGCACAGACGTGCGGGATGTTCACATTTCTGACACTAGCGTTACCATGTATGTTGCCCCGCAAAAAATGTTTAACCGCGGGCAAACCCTGGGCGGGCCATTGCTTACCCTCAAATTCGCCGCGCCACAAGAGGGCATTCTTCACCTGGAAATGGTGCATTATGAAGGCGTAAACAACCCAGGTCCGAATTATGACTACGCAAACAGCAACTGCCCATTAACCGTGCAGGAAACTGAAAAAGAAGTAACAATCGCAACAGGCGCATTGGTTGCAAAAATCCAAAAAGAACCGTTTCAAATTGGATACTACTACAACGGCAAATTCCTTACATCATCTGTGCCCCGTCAGCTAGCATACATGACCACAGGCGATGGCCCATACTGCCGCGAACGCCTGCAAGCCAGTGTAGATGAATACTTCTACGGCTTTGGCGAATACTTCACTCCATTTGTGAAAAATGGCCAGGTGATTGACATTTGGAATGAAGATGGCGGCACAGCCAGCGAACAGGCATATAAAACCGTTCCTTTTTATATGTCCAACCGTGGCTACGGCGTGTTTGTAAACCACCCGGAAAAAGTTAGCTTTGAAGTCTGCTCGGAGGTTGTCTCTAAGGTACAATTTTCCGTAAAAGGCGAGAGTCTAAGCTATATGATAATCGGCGGCGATACGTTGGAGGACGTGCTGGGCAACTATACACTTCTTATGGGGCGTCCTGCGTTGCCTCCTGCATGGAGCTATGGCCTGTGGCTGTCCACCTCGTTCACCACCAATTATAATGAAGAAACTGTCACCAGCTTTATCGACGGCATGGCAGAGCGTGATATTCCGCTTAGCGTCTTCCACTACGACTGTTTTTGGATGCGCGAGTACCAGTGGTGCGATTTTGAATGGGACCCACGTTTCTTCCCCGACCCAGAAGGTATGCTGAAACGCCTGAAAGATAAGGGCTTAAAAATTTGCGTATGGATTAACCCGTACATTGGTCAAAAATCTCCTCTTTTTGCCGAAGGTAAAGAAAAAGGTTATTTGATAAAAACCGCTGACGGCGGCGTATGGCAATGGGATTTATGGCAGCCAGGCCTTGCTATTGTAGACTTCACTAACCCAGAGGCCGCTGAATGGTATCAAGGCCACTTGCGCCGCTTGATGGCCATGGGCGTAGACTGTTTCAAAACCGACTTTGGCGAAAGAATACCTGTAGACTGCGTGTATCACGATGGCAGCGACCCGCAAAAAATGCACAATTTCTACTCCTTCCTATTTAACAAAACTGTATTCGAGTGTGTAGAGGAAGTGCGCGGCAAAAATGATGTTGTGCTATTTGCCCGCTCGGCAACGGCTGGCGGCCAGCAATTCCCCGTGCATTGGGGTGGCGACTGCGACTCTAATTATGTATCTATGGCGGAAAGTTTACGCGGCGGTCTATCCCTTTCCCTTTGCGGGTTTGGATATTGGAGCCATGATATTAGCGGGTTTGAAAACACCGCAACACCTGATGTTTACAAGCGTTGGGTAGCTTTTGGGCTGTTCTCATCCCATTCTCGTTTGCATGGTAATATTTCGTATCGCGTGCCTTGGAACTTTGGTGATGAAGCGTCGGAAGTTCTCAGCCACTTCTCAAAACAAAAAAATACGATGATGCCTTATATTTTCAAAAATGCCGTTACCGCCCATAAAAAAGGCGTGCCAATGATGCGCCCAATGGTGTTAAGTTTCCAAAACGACCCTGTGGCCGTGTATATGGACAGACAATATATGTTTGGCGATAGTCTGCTGGTAGCCCCTGTATTTAACGAAGAGGGCACGACCAAAACCTACCTGCCAGACGTTGGAACATGGACAAACTGGGCCACAGGCGAAACGAAAAACGGAGGCACATTTGTAGACGAAACCCACGACTATTTCAGCCTTGGTCTATGGGTTAAGCCAAACAGCGTAATAGCAATTGGCGAAACCGACGGCGTTGTTGATTATGAATATGCCGATTCCCCTACCCTACATGTGTTTGAACTAACCAAAGCTGAGTGCGTTGTGTATAACCCAAGTGGCGAAGTTGGTCTATCCGTGGAACTGGAACGGGTTGGCAACAAAATAAAATACACTGCTTCCCCTGGGCACAAAGGCTTTAGCCTAGTTTTAAGAAATGTAAGCGGTGAAAAATTTATAGTAGCCGCTGGCAGTACCGAAGGTGTTTTTGAGTTGAAGGAGATCTAGTTATGAAAAAATTATTTTTTGCCGCGGGGCTTTTGTTTCTTATTATGTTTGCGCCTATAGTAGCTAGTGCAAGCGATATTAGTGTAGTTATTGATGAAACACGCAACGTAAATTTTGATGGCCAACCGCCTGCGATGGTAGACAGCAGGGTGCTTGTGCCAATACGCGGCGTGTTTGAAGCATTGGGCTTTACCCCAAGCTGGGACGGACAAAACAGCCAGGCTACATTAACCAGGCACGATTTTACAGTGGTTGTAACAATTGGAAGCCGTTACTTTACAACCAACGGTGTAACGCACGCGCTGGATGTACCTGCCCAAAACATTGGCGGCAGGACTCTTGTGCCGCTTCGCGCAATTTTAGAGAGCATGGGATACGAACTTGGCTGGGAAGGTGCTACACAAACCGTATCAGTTTACACCCCACCTTTTATTATCCAACGAGATGCCGCAAGGCTGGAGGCACTATTGCGCCCAGCGTTTATAGATGGCGATAGCGTGAATATGGCATTTGACGATTTGCATTCCCGTTATGTAATTCGCGGTGGCCAGTTCGAAGGCATACACCCCGATTTGCGAAATATTTTCGACGAATATTTCTACTATTCTAACAACGAACGCATTAACGCCAACGCCTTCCGCGACCATTTGGCAAACAACACAGGCGGCAGGCTGGAAATGCGTTCCCCTAGATTTAATATAATTTTACGGCGGGACACAGATGGCGGTTATTACCACATTACCTTCAACCAAATGCTGCAACTGGGCTATACGCCACAGGAAGCGTTCCAGATTTTTGAATATACAATCTTTAGTATGACAAACATGGAGCGCGCAAACAACAATGTCCCACTGCTTATATGGAATGACGCAATCGGACGCGCCGCAAGAACCCACAGCCAGGACATGGCCGAAAACAATATGCTAAGCCACACAGGTTCTGACGGCAGCAATGTTGGCACAAGGCTTGGGCGCGAAGGTATTACGGGCTGGAGCACATGGGGCGAAAATGCCTATATGTCCAGTGGTGGCGCAACACCAGCAAGCCGTGTGCAAGGCTGGATGAATTCCCCAGGCCATAGGGCGAATATTTTAAACACACGTTTCACACACATGGGTGTTGGCAGTTACTTTACAGAAACCAGCCCTGGATCATGGCGCGGAGGGCATACACAGAAATTTGCCGCAGGTGGCGGCCTTGCCAATGATACACCAAGCCTACCGCGTTAAGTAGCCGTTTCCCGACACACAAAAAACAACCGATTCGTAAACGCATCGGTTGTTTTTTGTGTTCCCTTGAAACTGGTCTGTACGAAACGCGCGCGCAAGCGCGCTTTATTCCCGCAATTTTAGTGTTGTATCCTATCCTCTTTCTTCTTCGCTGGGGTGATAAACATCGGCGGTGCAAGTTCGGTTAAAAGTTCCATCAGTTTGCCGTCAAAGTTGGTGAGCACTTCACATTCTCGGTCGAAAATAAATGTGGGCTCTTCGTTCGGCTGCATTTTTGGCCAGGTGGGAATACCTGCATGGTTGGGGTCGCCTGTTTCGGCAAATGTTTTGAACGCGCCATACATTTGGGCTTCCAACTTTTCGGTCACGCCTTCTATATTACATACTTCCACCATTTCGGTGTTGTTAAAGAAGAACGGGATATCCGCACAATGCCAGGCAATCTTTTGCCCGCGATACGGAAACTCTAAGTTAAACTGGTAAAGATATGCCGTCATGCCTTCTTCTGCGGCCAGTGCGGCCAATTTTTTGCTTGGAATACGGAAGCGCGTATCCAGTGCAAAAATATCTACCAGCTTTTTATCCGGGAAGGCTTTTTTGTATTCGTGGGCAAGCTCGTTATAACGCGAGCCGTAGCGTTTTTCCATTTCGGCCAAAACCTCTGCTTCGGTAGCTTTCTCCTTGTCCAGCGGCAGTGGGCCGAATGCAAACTCGCCAAACACAGTGCCTACTAAAAATGGAATTGTTTTCGCATGTTCTGTAAAACCTGCGCCCGACTCTAGTGGTTCGCCCATGTTGTAATAATTTGCTTTTGGCCTGTTGCCTACGTAAATGCCTTCTTCTGCAAGCTGGGGCGCTACTTTGTTGTAGGCTTGTGCAAGTTCGTAATACGGCACAGTTTCAAGCTGTTCTGGGTTATCAAAACCCAGCTCTGTCATTAGCGCATCAGCAATTTGACGGCCATCACCATCACCTACGCGCAAAAGACTGCCATCAGACACGCCGCTCATTAGAATGGCTTTGTGGAAAAGACCGTCCGCCGCCGGGATTTGCATTAGCCCGGTGCATTTCATGCCGCCGCCACTTTGGCCGAAGATTGTTACATTGCCTGGGTCGCCGCCAAAATTTGCTATGTTGTCTCGTACCCACTCCAGAGATGCAACCATGTCTGCATGGCCAACGTTTGCGGAGTTTTTGTACTTTTCACCAAAATGGGAAAGGTCCAAGTAGCCTAAAATGTTTAGCCTGTGGTTTACGGACACAATTACCAAGTCGCCCTTATCGCACATATTTGCACCGTCGTAGGCAATGTGCTCAATGGCTGAACCGGCGGAAAACGCGCCGCCATGAAACCATACCATAACTGGGCGTTTAGCTTCCCGATCCAGGGATTTTGTCCACACGTTTAGGTTCTGGCAGTTTTCATTTTTAATCCAGTAGCGGTGTGGGACAAACAACTCGCCTGTGGGCTGGTCTTCCTTTAGCATGGGTGACACAAAGCCGTATGACGCGCATTCGCGCTCGCCTTCCCATGGTGTTGGCGGGGTTGACATTTGAAAACGCTCTGCCTGGGCATATGGGATACCTTTGAAAATGTAGGTGCGGTCGAAAAAATAACCGCGGATTTTCCCCGCTGTGGTTTGCACTGGCGGGATACTGTCGTACTTGAATACTTTTGCCATGTGAAAAACTCCTTCCTATTTATACAAAGCTACTAGAAAAAAAGCCCCAGGTCAAGCACCGCTTTCAATTGTGTAAAAATTGTGGCAGAAAAATTCAACTGGTAACCAAATCCAACCAGTTGAAAAATTGGTCTGTACGAAATGCGCACGCTTTGCGTGCTTAGATTGTTGAATTTTTTGTTCATAAATTGTTCATTTGACAGTCGCTTAACATTCTGTTAACATATTGGCAATAACAAGGACACCTAGGGGGATGTACTTATGGAAATTCCGTTTAAGAAAATTATATATATTGGACTTGTTCTTTTATTCTCACTATTTCTTGCAGATACTGCCTACGCCGCCACATATGGTAATGTGACAGGCAGCGTGGTAAATGTACGTAGCCACCCCGAAATTTGCGATAGCAACCAGCTATTCCAAGTGCCTCGTGGCACATCAGTGGAAATTACAGGCGCAGCAGGTGATTTTTTTCGCACAAACGTAAATGGCTATTACGACGTATATATTTCCAGGGATTGGGTAAATATTTCAACAACCACGGGTACGCTACACTACGGTATAGCCTTCATATATAATGCCCCTCGTGAACATGGCGGCTACTCTATCAACAGGTTTGATACGCCTAGAAACATTACCGTAACTGCCAGCTATGGCGACTGGTTTGCCATGGACAATAATGGCGAAACTGCTTTTGTAGAAAAGTTTTTTGTATCTGTCCCCTATTTTGTGGAATTGCCAACAGCCCGCATACCACGCTTACCTGGCCAAGCCACTTTGGGTGACGATATTGTAGCTTTTGCAATGCAATACCTGGGCACACGTTACGTTTATGGTGGTATGAGCCCTGCAGGTTTCGATTGCTCTGGTTTTATGAACTATATCCTACGCAATTTTGATATTAGCATAAACCGTGTTTCCCGCGATATTGCAACCAATGGCGAACATGTTGCACGTGCCAATTTGCAGCCGGCCGACCTTGTTTTCTTTTCATCAAACCCAGGGGGCAGCCGCATTACCCATGTAGGTATGTACATTGGCGGCGGCGAGTTTATCCACTCCAGTACGTGGAACAGCGGCGTTAGAATAAGCAGTATGTATTCCAACTACAACAACCCGCGCTTTGTAACTGCGCGCAGGGTAATATAAACAAAGGAGAAGTATCTTGAAAAAATCACTATTTTTATTATTGGCAGTTTTTTGTGCCATTGCTCTTGCCGCCTGCGGCAATGATACCGAGCGCGAGTTTGGCCAACCAGATGCAAACCGCACCACAACAGGTGACAACACAGTCGAGACCCCTAGCGTGACCCCTGGCGAAACTCTTGATGGTGCTACAACCCCGCAGCAAGATGATGATATGCCACTGATATCTTCCTTCAACTACGAGCTTATCGTGGGGGATATCGTATTTTCACCTGTGGTGTACAATTTTTATTTTAATGAACTAAAGTTTCTAAGCTATGAAATGTATTTCACACGTGACGGGGAAGAACCTTTTGATTTGTTCATACCACTGGATGAGCAGCAATACTGGAGCGGCGGTATTACCTGGGCTGATTATATGCACAACAGAGTGGCAGAGGCAGCAATGCAGTTTGCAGCCGCCCACCAAGCAGGCTACACCCTAACCGAAGAGCAAGTGGAATTTATTACAGATATGCGTGAGTGGATGTTCTCCATGGCTATGGAAGAAGGTATGTCTGTAGACCAAATGGTGGGCGAAGTTTTTGACGGCCTAACTGGCGATGAATATGTTGCAACAATCGAAAATGATATCCTAACCCACAACTGGCGTAACAGTCTGTTTGAAAGTTTTAGCTTTACAGTAGATGAAATGCGTGCGTTTTACGAACTTAACTGGCAAGAGATTGACCCATGGAATGAAGGCGTACCACTTACCAGTGCCGCTAATGTAGATGTGCGTCACATTCTTATTGCATTTCCGCAAGACGCAACAGCGGAAGAAGAAGCAGCCGCCGTTGCCACTGCGCAAGAAATTTACGCCTATTGGCGCGCAGGCCCCGCAACCGAAGCCAGTTTTGCACAACTGGCCATGGAACGCACAGAAGACTTTGCCTCGGCAGAAGATGGCGGCCTGTACTCTGAAGTATGGCCTGGCATGACAGTACCAGAGTTTAATGATTGGATTTTTGACGAAAGCCGCCAGCACGGCGATACTGATATAGTTATCTCTCAGTTTGGCCCCCACATTATGTTTTTTGTGCAAGCCAATGGTATCGATTGGGAACTGCGTACAGATTTCGCCATGCGTGAATACGCTCTGGACGCGCGCATACAGGAACTAATGAATGAGTTTGAAATAATTCGCCGCGAAGTTTAACATTTTGTAACTCCGCTGCATATGATAAGTAGAGGCACATCATTATGGTGCCTCTATTTTATTTTAAGGATGTGAACCCATGAGTGGATTTGGCGGAGTTATTAACAAGCATACACCCATACCAGCGGCAGTTATGGAAAAAATGCAGGAATCTTTAAAAAGTCTTGGTACAGACAATTGTGGTACATATATTTCTCAAAATGTGTGCTTAATACATACAGGATACAATTTTGAAAATAGTAGACAACCTGTGCGCGGCGTTTTGGGGCGTACTGCTTATTTTGTTGTTTTAGACGGCGAGCTATACAACAAAACAGAACTGCGGCGTGAATTAATCACCTTAGGTTACAGAACTCACGACGACAGCGACGCAAACGTTGTTTTGCATGGGTACATGGCATGGGGCAAAAACTGTGTAGAGCGTTTCATTGGCGCGTATGCTTTTGCTGTGTGGGACGAGACTGGGCTTTTTATTGCACGAGACCGCTTGGGCATTAAACCGCTATATTTCAGTGAAAATAGTGATGGGCTTGTGTTTGCATCCAGCTTACAGGCGGTGCTATCCCACCCAAATATACAGCCGCAAATTGATGAAAATGGCATTTTGGAGTTAATCATGCTTGGGCCTGCCCGTTCGCCTGGTTGCGCAATTTTTGCCAATGTAAAGGAAATTGCACCAGGAGAATGCGCATACTACACCACTCTTTCACCTGGCTTAGAAATAAACACCTATTGGCGGCTAAAGGCTAAAATCCATCAAGACAATTATCCCCAAACAGTAGAGCATGTACGCCAGTTGGTTACGGATTCTGTAAATCGTCATGGTGTGCCCCAAGGTAGCACCGGGGTATCTCTCGTTTCCGGTGGGTTAGACTCTAGTATTATCACAGCACTTAGCGGGATAAAGGAAAGTTACGACCTAGATTATGTTGGCAACAATAAGCATTTTGCAGCCAACAATTTCCAACCCCAGGAAGACCGCGATTTTGTGGAAATAATAAAAAACTATCTGGGGCTAAATTACAGACGCATTATTTTAGGCAGTGACGAAATTGCAGGCGCACTTCATCCAGCCATGGTTGCACGGGGTTTGCCTGGTATGGCGGATATTGACGCAGCACTGCTCCTCTTCTTGCAAAAAATAGGTGAATTCCACGATGGCTTCTTCGCCTTTTCGGGCGAAGGTGCAGACGAAATATTTGGCGGTTACCCTTGGTGCAACGCCAATACAGCACCTACCACATTTCCATGGGCAACTGACATAAATCTGCGCGCAAGTTTTCTGCCAGACTTTCCTATTTGCCCAAAGGAATATGTGAAAAGTCGCTTCAACCGTGCAATTGCATCTGCCAACACCCTGTATGACGATGATGACATAGAAAAGCAGACACGCCAAATGTTTAATATAAACCTAGGCTGGTTCATGCAAAACTTAACAAATCGCGCCAGCGCAATGGGCACTGCTGCAAAAGTTAGAATGCGTATGCCGTTTTTGGACTATCATCTTGTGGAGTATATGTACAATGTACCCAGCGAATTTCTAACCCGCGATGGCACAAAGGGCTTGTTGCGCACTGCCTTTAAGGACATACTGCCCCTGGAAATAATAGAGCGCGAAAAGAGCCCATTTCCCAAAACACATAACCCTGGCTATACAAAACTTGTGCAAGATAAGCTACGAATGATATTGGCAGACAGCAATGCCCCTATTTTTAGCATATTGCACAAAAATGTGTTGGAAAATATACTGGAAAACGAGAGCGGGCATTGGTATGGCCAGCTTATGGCGTATCCACAAACTATTGCATATTTCTTGCAAATAAACGATTGGATGAAATTTTTCAACGTAGTTGTAAATGTTTAGGAAAATTTCTAAAATTTTTGCGGAAAAGATTGCGTATTTTGGTGAATGTGGTAGAATTATGGTAAATATGTAGAGGAAGGTGCCCTATGATAGATTTTAAGGAAGAAATTGCTAAATACAAACCTGTTCGCACCACAGAAGAAGTTGAAGAGGGTATGAAAGATGAAATACTAGATATCTTGGATATGTTGCAATACATTTCCGGAAAGGCGTCCACAATGGACGCAGATTTAGCGTGACCTGCCCCAAATGTAAAAGCACAAAAGTCGACTCTGGCAATAACTGCCCTCATTGCAAAGTAGATGCTGTGCTGTACACTCGTATCACCCGCTTGTCTGACAGGCTATACAACCATGGGTTGGAAAAGCTGTCTGGCGGCGATATGTATTATGGAATTGAAGCCCTGCAAAAGAGCATCTCTATAAGCAAGGACAATATTAAGGCACGCAACCTGCTTGGTCTTGCCTTGCTTGAAATCGGCCATGTTGGCGAGGCTATAATGCATTGGCATATTAGCTCCACCCTTGCGCCAGACGAAAATCCAGCTGAATCCTATGCAGGTCGCGTAAAAAACAACATACGCTCTTTAGAAAAATATAATGATTCTATTTCCATGTACAATATCGCTCTTCACCACATCAAGCAAAAAAGTGATGATTTGGCCATTATCCAACTAAAGCGGGCGGTTGACAACAACCCCAACTTTATCGACGGGCTAAACCTGTTGGCACTCTGCTACGTGATACAAAACGATAAGGATCGTGCCATATCTGTTGTCGAGCGCGTTCTATCCCTAGATATCAACAACCCTATTGCGCTAAATTATTTAAACATACTTAACCCAAAAGGAAAAGGTATGCGTTCCCTACCCCCTTCCGTCAAAGCAGCCCAGCCACGGGCGGCGGAAAATGCCGCAATTGGCCCATACAAGAGTGCTTCCGTTCCCAGCAAAAAGCCATCTGGTTTCCCTATAATGGAGATTATTACATTTTTGCTTGGCGCGGCAAGTGCGGTTGCGGTTTTTCACTTCCTGCTCATGCCCGAGTTCACTCGTAACCATGAGAATGATATTGCAAGATTAGAGCAGCAAGCAGTGTATGTAGCTGAAGGACACCAGCGCGAAATCGACGATATCTTGGAAGATAAAAATGATTTGGACCTTATCATAGAAGGTTTATATGCCCAAATAAATCAGTTTGAACTTGCGGCAGAGTTGCAAGTGCGTATAGACAGTGTATTTGAAGCAGCGTGGATGCTTGATAACGACCAACTGCATGAAGCCGTAAATCTGGTAAACGAGTTAGACACAACAGGTATGTCATTCCAGCACATGGAAATGATAAACTCGATACGTGAAAATGCTTACCCGCGCCTGGCAACCCAGCACTTTACAACAGGGTTTGCCGCTTTCCAGGCTAACGATTTTTATCTTGCGTTGGTTGAACTAGAAATAGCTGCCCGCTTTATTTCAGATGAAATGACTGTAGAGCGTCGCGACTTTATGCGCGCATTGGGTACTCTTTATTATAACGAAGGCAGAGACGCAGAGGCATTGGCGTTACTAGAACCACTGCGCGAACACTTCCCACAGCATTTTCCCAACACAGTACAAAGCATGATCAACAATATCAACAACCGCAGTTAAACTTTTCTCGTAGTCCCTCGTATATATAGTCAAATACAAAAATACGGAGGTATCTTATGAAATCAGTATTTGGATTAGAAAGAAATCTTGCGGCCGCACTTAGTTATGTGTTTGTCTTCTTTAGTGGCATTGCAGTGCTGGTGCTAGAGCGGGAAAATAAGTTTGTGCGCTTTCACGCGCTACAGTCTACGCTATGGTTCGGGTTTCTGTTTATTGTAAACTGGGTGCTAAACTTACTAACAAGTATTTGGGTAATCGGCGTCTTCCTAAACTTTTTGGTTGCGCCAATTACAACAGTGCTGGCCATTATTGGATTTGTTAGCTGGATATTACTAATGTACAAAGCCCACAAGGGCGAAGATTTCAAACTACCAATAGTTGGCGATGTTGCCTGGGTGCAAATAAATAAGGGATAAAAAGGGGCAACAATGGCCTTTATAACTTACGCAGAAATAACAGCAACAAAAATACATGTAATGGGCGGAAAAACTTCTGCGCTGGGCAGAAAAACTTCTGCGCTGGGCAGAAATACTTCTGCCCTTTTTTCATTACCTCTTGCTGGAGAAAAATGCAAAAGACGTAGTATAGTGCTAGTGGCCAATGTAATGGAGACGGCTATTCGTGTTGCGGATATTAACGTAAACCCGCCAAAAAATTACGCAGATGAACTTATGCTTGCCGTGCGCAAACAATCGTCCCCTACCCGCTGGGAGTTGGTAAACACTCATTTTCCCATAGGTGAGAAAATGAATGGTAACACCCATAATTTTGACGGGGTGGTTGTTGGCAACAAGCATACCAAGCGTTATGTAATGGCCGCCTTGCCTAACCATGTAGCTGAAAATATAAGCAAAACAGGCGCAGAACTGTTTGGCAACAGTATCAAACGCCTGGACACGGTGGAGTGTATTTTGTTCCGCTACTTTGCAAAGAAAAATATTGCAGAGCCGTATTGGGTAATATTCCCACAAGGGGACGGTTTTAGGATTTTATATTTGTGTGACGGCTTGCCGCGGGCGGCATGGCGCATTAGCAACCACCCGCAATTTAGGCAAGCAGAGATGATCCGATACTTAACAGGCAGCCTTGTCAAACCTGCACCACCTGACCACGCCCGTATTAAACTTATGGAAATTGGCGAGTTTAACACCTTTAAAACCCAAGAGGAAGACAAACCTACCCCTGCACCACCACCAACCTTAGCCATAATGTTAACAGGGGTTGGTCGCGACCAAAGTTGGATGTTTGACTTCTTTGCAAATAGAAATATCGCCATCTTGCATGAGGAATATGATTTACAACGATACCTTATGGGCAGGAAATAGCTCCAGGGTAGTTTCTTTGCCCTCATATTCTACTACAAGGTCGCATGGCGGCAGGGTATCTAGTACGAAGGTAGCGTAGGTAAGTTTGCCATCTTCAAAACCCATGGATACCGTAATACCGCCTTTAATACGCAAGCCCTTTACATAACCTGTATTCAACGCCTTTGGCAAAGCTGGTAATAATCGTACCTTGCCCGGGGTGCTTTGTATTAGCAGTTCAGCAATACCTGCCGTTGCGCCAAAATTGGAATCGATTTGAAACGGTGGATGAGAACCAAACATATTTGGGTAACAGCCGCCGCGCCAGCCTTCACACGGGCGCACTTGTTTTTGCAAAAAGGTAAAAGTATGTTCCGCCATGCGTAGGCGCGCATATAGGCATATACGCCATGCCAGTGCCCATCCTGTACTTTCTGGGCCGCGTTTTTCCAAAGTTATTGCGCAGGCGCGGGCAAGGTCTGTGTCGTGCTCAATTTCATTTCCCGGGAAAAGTGGGTACAAATGGGAGGTGTGGCGGTGGGTTGGCTCGTGCTCGGGTAATTCTTCGCTCCATTCCAGTAGTTGGCCTTCGGTGCCAATTTTGTAGGGTGGCAGTTTTGCCAATGCCTGCTCGGCTTCGGCCTTTATTTCTGGCTCTGTACATAAAATATCGCAAGCGCGAATGGTGTTTTGCAATGTTTCCTTTATGATTGCTGTGGTCATGGTAGCGGTTTTTGCCACGCTGTAGTTGCCATCGGCATGAACAAAATCATTTTCAGGCGATGTTGAAGGCGCGAATATTAGCGTGCCGTCCGCGTCCTCTATCATTACATCCAGGAAAAAACGTGCCGCATCACGTATTCCTGGGAAAGCATCGGCCAGGAATTTTTTGTTCATGCTATAGTCATAATGCTGCATTATATGGGCAGAAAGCCAGCCCGCACCCAATGGCCAAAAAGCCCAACGCGCACCGCCTTCCGCTGTTTCTACCGGGGTGGACATAGCCCATATATCTGTGTTGTGGTGGGCAGTGTACCCTCGCGCATTGTAGTAGTTTTTGGCAGTTTTTGCGCCTGTTATGCGTAAATATTTGATAAAATCCAACAATGGTGTATGACATTCGGCCAGGTTTGCTACTTCCGCGGGCCAATAGTTCATTTCCGCATTTATGTTTATTGTGTAGTTACTGCTCCACGGCGGGTAAAAATGTGGATTCCATATGCCTTGCAAGTTAAGGGGCTGTGTACCCGGGCGCGAGCCCGCTATCATCAGATAACGCCCATATTGGAATAATAATTCATACAAGCCAGGGTCGTTTTCTGGCTTATCCCAACCATTTAATCTTTCTGGGGTTGGCAAATCCAGCGCAGCGCCAAAGCTAAGTTCAACCCGATTAAACAGGCTTTGATAGTCCTTAATATGTTCGTCCTTAAACTCATTAAACTTAAAGCCCGAAACATTACCCAGGCTGCCTAGCGCAGTATATCCATGACTTTCATCGTCTTTACCAGGCCCGACTAATGGGTTTAGGAAATTTGTACGACAACAAAGCATAAGAACAGCTTCCGTTGCATTTTGTATCTCAACTGACTCGTCATGGGATATAACTTTCCCGTCTGTATAGAAGTCTACAAGGTTAATAAAGCTCATTCCCATTTTGCTGGGGTCGTCCTGGTCATGCCATTCGGCCCAACCTTCTAGTTGCATTAGTGCGTCACATACGGATACCCCATAGGGTAATTTAGACTCAAAACTTGCCGTAAAGTTAAGCATTTTACGTTTGCTTGATGTAAGACGCATAAACATTATTTGTCGAGGAGCAGAAATAAACGTTTCGCGTTTGTACTCTACAGTACCCTGTACATAAGTAAGAGTGTGCACTGCTGTTTCCAGGTCTAGTTCGCGGCGGTAGTATATCGGCTCGGCCTTGTTGTCAAAATCTAGCACCAGGTCTGTCATTGGAAGGTAACGCTCTGTGTTTTTGCCCAACATATGGGTTTCGATATACTCCTGCGCCTCTTTATACTTGCCCTCCATTGCAAGGGTTTGGGCAGTTTTATAGTGCTGCGTGCCCTCTTCTTCCGCCAAATTATGATCCTTGGGGTAGCCCGACCATAGTGTATCATCATTTAATGACAGGCGTTCTTGTGCTACGCCGGAAAAAACCATAGCCCCTATGCGCCCATTGCCTAATGGCAGTGCTTCTTCCCACACTGCGGCTTCCTTGTCGTACCAAAGCGATAATTTCGACTTTTTTTTCACGTTCTCATCCCCAGTCCTCTTGTGATAGTTTTTGTTGCAGTTCTTTGAGCCCTGCTCTGCAGGCTTTATAGTCTGGTATAACAGCTTCAACAGTTGCCCAAAATTTGGGCGAATGGTTCATGTGATAAATATGCGCCAGTTCATGGACAATTACATAGTCGATTATGGTATCACCAGCCATAGCAAGTCGCCACGAAAAATTTAGACTTTTTGCGCTGGAGCAACTACCCCAGCGGGTTTTTGCACTATTTACCTTTACAGCGGTGGGCACTACACCCATCATTTGTGAAAAATGATATACCCTGTCAGTAAAGCATTTTTTTGCAAGTATTTTGTAAACCTTAATACAGCAGTTGCGTATGGCGTCGGGAGTTAGCCCTGGCGGCATATAAAAACAATTGCTATCGAATCCAGTTCGTATCCCTTGCCGCGCTACTATTGGATAATTGTTGCCAAATAGCAAAATATCACTACCATAGTTTAGGCTGAAGGCCGCTTTTTTGTCTGCGCGTTGTTGCATTTGTGCCAGATTTTTGCTTATCCAGTCAGATTTTTTTTGCAGAAAGCCCTCTATCTCGCCTATTGGGCAATTTGTCGGGGCTTTTACCATTACTCCTTTTTCTGTTATCTGTATCGAAATTGTTTTGCGTTTGCTACGTGTAAGTACATACGAAACCATGCTTATTGCCACACCTTTCCGATTGCGCGCGCGGTAATATCTCCTGCCTGGTTGGACAGGGCAATGATTATGGTTTTGCCGCCCAAATTATTGCCTGTATAGGATACTGTAAGTGGTGGCATGCCAACGGAAAGATGGGCTTCCGTTTCATTTCCAACCAGCCAGACACCAAAGGCATATATGTTATTTTCATTAGCGAAATCAGCTAATATATTATGGGGTGCTTGTCCGTTCAAAACGGCAACCCGTGCCAGCACTAACATTTCCTGTGCAAGTAACTGATGGATATATCGCTCTTCGGCAGCGTGCATATTCCTGCCAGTTTGCATGATTAGTGGCAGTGCCATGCCCACAAGCAGTGCGAAAAGTGCAAGTGCCACAATAATTTCCATATAGGAAAAACCGCTTCTTTTCTTATTCATAGCCAAGATCTATGTGCAGTTCGTATCGAAATTTATCGTTATGTTGCAATTGTATGGTGCCCATGCTTATATTTTCAAAACCGCTATATGACAACGCGCGCATATGCGCCCCTGCACAGTTAATACCTGTTGCATAAGCCACTACCAAAATATTACTGCTGTCTATGCGAATATGCGCTACATACCCGCCATATGGGACAGTTTCTAAAATGGATGTAATCCAACTACTGCAAAAAAATGTATCGTCTTCCACTGTTCGCAAATTCTCAATTTCCATTATAAGCAATAGGGGGCTATCATCCAAACCCAAAGCAAGCTCTGTTGCTACTGCCAAGCGGGTGTTGGCATTATCCTGGGCTACTCGCAGTAAAACAAAAGTACATACAATAGCCAAAACGATTAAAATTTGCATCAGAAAAAGCCCAAATTTTATTTTTTGGGCTTGCTGCTCTTGTATTACTTTTTGCGGCAGTAGGTTCATTTCTTTTTATTTTTTGCCCAGCCCAATTTTTCTACCTGATATGCGCGGGCTATACCGAGAGAATCCTCTTGCAGGTCAGAAATTATTGTAGAGCCTGCGGCGACAAATGCGCCCTCCCCCACCGTAATCGGTGCTACAAGGCTTACATTGCTGCCTATAAAAGCATTATTGCCAATGGTGGTGCAGTGCTTATTTTTGCCATCGTAGTTGGCGGTTATTGCACCGCAACTATAGTTTACATTTTTGCCAACATTTGCATCGCCAATATATGCGTGGTGGGCAGCTTTTGTGCCGTCACCAATTACAGATTTCTTAATTTCCACAAAATTGCCAATCCTGCAATTGTTGCCTACCACAGCATTGTCACGTAAATAAGCAAATGGCCCAACGGTAGTGCCTGCGCCTACCTTAGAATTTTTCAAGACACTTTGCAAAACTTCTGCCCTTTCGCCTACTTCGGTATTTATCAGATGGCAACCTGCACCAAGGTGGGCTTTGTTGGCAATTTTACATTCTCCCTCTAAAATTACGCTAGGGTAAATTGTTGCCTCTTCGCCAATTATTACAGTGCTGTCTATATAAACCGATGCAGGGTCTATCATGCGCACACCGCGTAGCATATGTGCATGATTGATTGCGGTGCGCATATGCGCAGTAGTTTCTGCTAAGGCAACATAATCTTGTACCCGCTGGAAAACAACCAGACCATGGGCTATTTCAGGCATATCGGTAAGATCCCGCTCGTTTGATGCAATAAATTCCTGTAAAATTGGGCCGGTTAGCAGCGGAGTATCGCCCCATACAACAAGTGCACCCTCTGTTTTTGTATTTTCATAGGAAAATTGCAGTGTTGGATAAATTTGCGAAAGCAGCTCTTGCCCTGTGCTATCACATACGACTGTTATGTCGTTTATGCCTGCGGAATGTACGGCATCTATAACATATTGGATAACAGTTTTGCCAAGCAGCGGATAAAAATAGCCTCCGTTTTGGGTTTCCATGGCTAATACATACGATTTCATGGTATCACTCCTCAATTCATGCCGCCTTCAGCGGGCAGCACAGGCGGTTGGCGCAAAAATTACTCCGTAATTTTCACACTTTGTCATTATAATATATCTATACTGGCAGAAATGCAAGGTGTTCACTTGTGTTATTCGATATTGTGGGGTAAAATGTTGTTTGAAATAAACGAAAGGAGGCAACAAAATGAAATGGAACAAATCCCTGGAAACAGGAGACGCACTGGTGGATGAACAACATAAGGAAATTTTCCGCTTAGTGCAGCAAGTATTGGACGCAGATACATTTACAAACCCAAAGGAAAAAATTGAAACAGCCATGGGTTTTTTAAGTGATTATGCCGTTCGCCACTTTGCAAGTGAAGAGGCACTTATGCGGGAATGTAACTACCCGGAATACAACAACCACAAAGGACTGCACGATAACTTTGTAAAGGAAGTTATAGCTTTTATTGGCCGTTATGCCGTAGAAGGCGATAGTATCTCAATTACCGATACTATTAACAACTTTGTACTTGAATGGCTAAAGGATCATATCATGGGCCACGACAAAGCCATGGCAGAGTTTTATAAAGAATATATGGCCAAAAAATAGGAGGATTTATGTACAAAATATTTTTTACAGCAGTGCTTTTATATATTGCACTGCAATTTGGTGGCGCAGGCGCAAGCCTTAACGCAGACTCGGGTCAAGAGGTAACGGTATACTATGTACCCTATGTCAGTCACATACCATACACTGCTCATACAGTTTATTCACCCAATTTATGGGAAGGCGAAGTCATAACAGTTCAGTACGGCTCGCCTGGCAAATTTGAATTTCTCTATCGGCAGGTATATGTTGGCGGGGTTTTATATAGCAGTACCCGTACAAAATTCACAATACTTGCCAAGCCAATCCCAGCCAGGACATATGTTGGCACTGCACAGCTCGGCGAATTGGCAGACACCTACGCGCCAGAATTTACTTACGCACGCCGCGTACGCATGGAGGCAACTGCATACACAGCCGCCTTTTGCTGTACGGGAAGACGCCCTGGCGACGCCGCCTACCGCATGACGGCCTCTGGCCGTATGGTTGAGCATGGCATTGTTGCCGTAGACCGTAGTTTAATTCCATTTGGCACACGCCTTTATGTGGAAGGATATGGCTTTGCCATTGCAGCAGACTCTGGCGGTGCTATACGGGGCTATAAAATTGACCTATTTATGGAAAGTTTGCAGGATGCCCGCCAGTTTGGGCGCAGGCATATATATGTGTGGATTCTTTAGCCACACGCGCCCGTACCAGTTCGTCGCGCTCTCGTTCTTCCAATTGAATTGTTATGTTTTTTATTGCATTAGCTAGGCGCGGGATAACTAAAGTATCCAGTGCGTTTGCTCTTTTGCGTGTTTTGTGAAGTTGTCGATCTATCTGGCGCAAGTTTTCTTCTGCCATAGCCCATGCTTGGAAACATTCTTGCACGCTTTGCCAGGCGAAAAATGCTTCATCTAACGACGCAGTACCTTCATATAGTTCATAAGGCGGGGTTTTGTTACCTTCGCCTTTTATTATATGTATAATGTCCGCGCCTAGTTCCTGTATAGCGTTGGCTATGGGTTTTTCAGCTGATATAACTGCCTGCTCGTGTTGCGAGCGGGCTTTTTTTTCAATTTTTTTGGCCTTTGATAGCTCGCGTTCGTGTAATTTTTGCTTTTTTTCCAGCATATTGTATCCCTGTGTGGCAATGTTAAGGTTGCGTTTTGCCAATTGCAAATTTTGTTTTGTAGGAGTCATGTTGTGCCTCTTTCTATAAATCGTGCATAATTTTGCATATTGCTGATTAAAATTATAGTAGGACTATTTTGGGAGGTATGTATGAACAAAACATTTCCGTCTGTTGGCCTTGTAGGGAAAAGCGCGAAGGAAATTGCCCGGGTATTTTTGAGAATGTCGGGCGGCAGAGCAAGCTGCTACCAAATAACCGATAAGCAAATAAAAGGGCCTAAGGTGAATGTGTTAGTAGCGGCAGAGGCTTCGCCTGTATTGGTAAATCTTGTACCAAAACTTGAGCAGACCGACTATCTTGTGGTAAACTCTGATGACAAGGAAATTTTTCCGCTACTTTCGCAAAGTGAAGCCACACTTATAACATATGGATTTAACGGCAAAGCGTGCATTACAGCCTCCAGTGTTACGGATGAAGGCTTGCAGGTATGTATTCAGCGTGCGTTCCACGACATGGATGGGGAAGAGCAACTGCCCCAGGAGTTTTCTGCAAAAATGCGTATTCGCGAAAATTCCGACTCTGTGCTTGCTGCAGCGGCGGCATTGGCTGTTTGCGGAGTAATGGCATAAGCACGACCACCCCAACGTATACTTATAGTAACACTTTGTATGGAGGCATGGATGTATGGATTATGAAAACAATTGCATTGAAGTTTGCGGCCTGGTAGTATCTGACTACGAACACAGCCACCAGTTGCACATGGAAAATTTTTATCGCTTTAATGTAGAGGTTGATAGGCTAAGCGGCACAAGCGACATTTTACCCGTAACTGCGTCGGAACGGGTTATCGCCCGTGAGCTGATGCGCGCAGGCATATTTGTGCGCATTTCCGGGCAGATTCGCACCTACAACAACTATGTAGAGGAAGAGCGGCGCAACAAACTTGTGCAAACTCTTTTTGCCCGCGATATCGAGCTATTGGATGTGCAGCCCGACGAAATTACCAACGAAGTTTATTTAACCGGGTATCTGTGCAAGCCAGCGGTGTACCGCACCACCCCTTTTGGGCGTGAAATTGCCGACCTGCTTCTTGCGGTAAATCGCACATATGGCAAGTCCGACTACATACCTTGCATCGCATGGGGTCGGAATGCGCGTTTTGCAGGCAGGTTGAGTGTAGGTGACAAAATCCACATCCAGGGCAGAATGCAAAGTCGCATATATGAAAAAAAACTTCCCACAGAGGAAGTTGTAGAAAAAACCGCGTATGAAGTGTCCATTTCATCGTTGGCGTTGGTAGAGGAATAGAAAACAACCGGTTCGAAATTTCGAACCGGTTGTTTTTTGTGTAGCATGATTTTGGTATTCGCTTCGCCGCTATGCGGCTACTCAAAAGTGGCTACGCCACTTTTGAGTAAGCCCTAATTTACAATTTGCCAGCGTTCTTTTATTTTTGCTATTTGTTCCTTTAATTGCGGTACTCTTTTCATTAACTCTGGCGAAATATTGTTTACAGCGGCGGATAGACCCAACTTTGGACAGATTTTGTGTAGCGTAGTCTGGAGTTTCTCTTCTTCGCCGTCAAATAATTTTTCCAGCAATTCGGCCAGCTCAAACTCCTGTATTTCTTCGCGGGTCACCAGTGCTTTGCAACTAAAATTGTTCCCGTAACGCTCGATGCCGCCTTTGTCTATCAATTTGTTGATGACGGTATAGGTTGTGTTACGACTCCAGCCAATATCAGCATCGCCCTTTAAGTGCGCAGCAAGTGCACCAGCTGTTTTGTCTCCGTCTTGCCACAAAATTTCTAAAATTTTTAGTTCTGAGTCGAAAATTTTAATGGACATTAGCCACCTCCAGGTTTCCATAGTCACCAAGTTCGGTTGGGTAGTCGCCGTTAAAATACGCTACGCATAGCCCTTTATACTTTTCGGCAAAGGGTAGATTTATGGACTCTACCAGACCGTCTACACTTAAAAATTGCAAAGAGTCCGCGCCAAGCAGTTGGCAAATTTCTTCTACTGTACGGTTATAGCCTATTAGTTCTTCCTGGGTGCTGGGGTCTACACCATAGTAGCCTGGGTATTTGAAAATCGGTGCTGGAATGCGCAAATGGACTTCCTTTGCCCCTGCTTCACGCACCAATTGTACTACGTGCATTGTTGTTGTGCCCCGTACAATCGAATCGTCTACCACCACAACACGCTTGTCCTTTAACACACCGCGCACGGCAGACAATTTCATTTTTACGCTAAGTTCCCGCAACTCTTGCGACGGCTGAATAAAAGTACGTGCTACATATCTGTTTTTGATAAGCCCAAGTTCGTAAGGTATTTGCAGGCCTTCTGCATAGCCGATTGCGGAAGAAATGCCACTGTCTGGCGCGGCAGTTACAACGTCGGCTTCTACCGGGGCTTCTTTTGCTAACATTTTGCCCATGGTTTTGCGGGCGGCATGTACATTAACGCCATAAATATCCGAGTCTGGCCGTGCAAAATAAATAAACTCCATACTACAAATGGCACGACTGGTTTTGTCGGTAAATGACTCTACCCTCATGCCGCTTTCGTTTATAATCACTATCTCGCCAGGGTTTACATCCTGCATAAAGTTTGCGCCTATTGTGTCAAATGCACAGGTTTCGCTTGCTACACAAAATGCGTTGCCCAACCGACCTACAGAAAGGGGGCGTAAACCATTTGGGTCAAGAGCGGCAATCATTTCTGTTGGGGTGAGGATAAGAAACGCAAACGCGCCTTTTAACTGGTTTAGCGCGGCTTTTACATCTTCTACAAAGCTATCGTTGTGCTGGCGTTTTATTAAATGAGCCAAAACCTCTGCACCAGAACCCGATTGGAAGATACTGCCCATGTCTTCAAGCTCACGCCGTAATCCATGGTTATTTACAATGTTACCGTTCATACACAGGGACAGGCTGCTATTTTCGAATTGGAAGAAGAACGGCTGTGTGTCTGCAATTTGACTACGCCCACCAGAAAATGTGTGGCGGACATGGCCGATTGCCGCAGTACCACGCATATCTTCCAATGTTTCTCGGGAAAAAACGTCTGTTACCAGGCCAAGGCCGCGGTGCTGGATTAGCTCGCCATTATTTTGTACAACAATGCCAGCACTTTGCTGCCCACGATGTTGGAGAGAGTGTAGACCATAGTATGCAAGCTGCGCAGCGGATTCATCCCCCCATATGCCAAAAACTCCACATTCTTCGTTCGCGCCTCTTATTTCTGCTATTTCACCAAACATGGTATCGCTTCTTCCCATATTTTTTTTAGTTCCGCTACACTGGCGTCTATTACGTTGTTTATGCACAGTTTGCCAGTATCGTTTACTGTGCCGATGTGTTTTGCACCGGTCAACGCCTCGAATGCATCTTTATTTGCTGGGGCAATGCTTAAAATGAAACGAGATTGGCTTTCGGCAAATAGCAACGTAGGACTGTCTAGTGTCATAGTCACATCTGCCCCAAGATTTTGAGAAGTGGCGGGCACATGAGATGCATTTATATGCGATGGGTCGTGGAATAATTTTTCCGCCAGCGCAACAGCAAAACCGCCTTCTGATATATCGTGGGCAGATTGCACAAACCCAGCTTTTATAGCCGCCAGCACTTTTTGCTGGTTGGTTTTTTCCACTTGCAAGTCAATTGCTGGGGGGCGGCCTTCTATTTTGCCTTTCTGTAAAATTTGCAACTCGCTACCGCCATACTCTGGGTATGTTTCACCCAGTACATATATCAAGTCTCCGTTGTTTTTGAAGTATTGGGTGATAATATTGTCGGCGTTTTCCGTCAAGCCTACCATTCCAATAGTCGGAGTTGGGTAAATGGCAGAACCGCTACGCTCGTTGTACATGGATACATTGCCGCCGATAACGGGGGTATCCAAAGCCAGGCAAGCCTCTGCAATGCCGTCGATTGCTTGCTCCATTTGCCAGAAAATTTCTGGATTTTCTGGGCTGCCAAAGTTCATGTTATCGGTTACAGCTAAAGGCACCGCGCCACTGGCAACAATATTGCGGGCAGCTTCTGCCACGGCAATGGCAGCACCTGTACGCGGGCAAAGATAAACATAGCGGCCATTACAGTCTACAGTCATGGCTATTGCCTTGTTTGTACCCTGTATGCGCAGCACACCAGCATCAGAACCAGGGGTAACAATGGTGCTTGCGCCCACCTGGGTATCGAATTGCTCATATGCAAATTTTTTGCTGGCGATACTTGGCTGTGCCAGAAGTTGCTTTAAAGTTTGGTTAGGGTCGTCAACTGTTAATATAGTGTCAACATTGGCGTTTTGCTTATAGTATTCCGCTTCGCGGGATGGCTTGTGGTATTCAGGAACTTGCTCTGCTAAAGCATCTGCAGAAACATTGGCTACAAGCTCGTCGTGGTTGTATATCTTCATCATGCCGTCATTTGTTACTCTTCCAATAGTCACTGCTTGTACTCCGTGTTTTGCGAAAATGTCAAATATTTCGCCTTCTCGGCCATCTTCTACTACAAGCAACATACGTTCTTGGGACTCGGACAGCATTATTTCATATGGTATCAAATCATCTGCGCATTGGGGCACTTTTTCCAGGTACAGCTCCATTCCCATGCCAGCTTTACTTGCCATTTCGCAAGAAGATGAAATTAACCCTGCAGCACCCATGTCCTGTATCCCCACCAGCGCAGGGTGCTGAATAACTTCTAGGCAGGCCTCCATAAGGGCCTTTTCAAATATAGGGTCGCCAATAACAAAAACACCCTTTCCGTCGTCGGAAAGTTCTTTACTGGAGAAGGACGCACCGTCTACTCCGTCGCGCCCTGTGGGTGCACCTGCGTATATAACGGGGTTGCCCTGGCCATGAGCTTGCCCTTTTTTGATATCTTCATGGTTGATAAGCCCTACACACATAGCATTTACAAGGGGATTACCCTGGTAGCATGGGTCGAAATAAACCTCGCCCCCTACCGTTGGAACACCCAAATTATTGCCATAATACGCCATGCCCTTAACTGCTTCTACGAAAATAAACTTCGAGCGGTCGTTATCTAAATTGCCAATACGCAGCGAATTTAAAAGTGCGACAGGCCGCGCACCCATAGAAAAAACGTCACGCACAATGCCACCAACACCAGTAGCCGCGCCATGGAATGGCTCGATTGCCGAAGGCGAGTTATGGCTTTCTATTTTGAACACTACCGCTTGTCCATCGCCAATATCCACTATACCCGCACCTTCGCCAGGGCCTTGCAGTACCCGTGCTCCTTTTGTGGGCAAGCGGCGCAGTAGTACCTTAGAGTTTTTGTAACTGCAGTGCTCGCTCCACATTGCGGAAAACAGACCAAGCTCTGTGTAGTTGGGCTCGCGGCCCATAATTGTTTGAATCTGTTGATATTCGTCTACAGACAGACCCATTTTTGCAATAAGTTCGTTTTTCATTTTACACCGTGCTTTCTAGGATTATTTTCATTATCTCTAATGATTTTTGGCTAAAATCGGTTGTAATTAGGTTTAGATACGGGCCACACAGCTTCATTTCGCGGCCAAATATTGTACGGACATTACCTATCATAGATGCGCTGGGCACAGGTCTGCATGGGCATCTGTAGCAGCGGCGTACCCAGCTTAATATAGTTGTTCGCACTTCGTCTGCATTTGGTAATGCGTTAACTTTCGTCTCAAAATTGCGGTATTCCTTTGAATCGGAATGGAATAATTTAAGCTGCATGGTGGGAAATCCATCTTTGTGTTCGAACTCGAAAAAACCCTGCCCCTTCAGGCGAAAACCGATAGCTATACGCAATGTATTATCAAGTTTAGTAAATGTTTTGTCACGGCGAAGGGCAAAGTCATGTATTTCACTTAGATAGTTGATAACAGTATCGCTCATATACCAGTGGGAGTTTTGATAGCCCAATTTGTGATGGGGTGAAAAAAAGCGATAGTCTAAATGATGGAAAGCCGAGTCATATTTATATTTATCCTTATTTTTTCGGCTGGGTTCTAATAATTTTTTCCACTGAAAAATGGCTATAAACATTTGAGGGTATTTCTCGTTTATAAAGAATACCCTATCATCTTTTTGCAGTGCTTGCAGGCCGCATCTTTGTAGCATGGTAAAAAAGCCTGTATGAGTAATCTTGTAACTGCATTTTTTTATAATCGAGTTGGTAAAATACTTGTCAAAATGCGCCTTAGACATAAAGTACTCACCGTCATCTTCTTGCAAGTAGGTAATAAGGTGCTTGCAAACATGGTGGGGCAGGTTGGTGCGTTCTATTTCGCCCAAGGTGTTTTGCCTTTGCTTGTCCTTGTTCCATAGGGCAGATAAATGTGCTTGTCGCCATGTTTGTGTACCCATTGCTCGGGATATGTCTTCAATATTTAGTTGATAACTAGTGGGGTTATCATACATATCAATAAACATACCTGACTTGTAATTATACAGATCTACAAAACATTGGTCTGTACTGTCATTAGGCGGCAACAGCAAAAGCCCGTTGCTCCATAAATTTCTGTGTACGAAACTTAGAAAATCACCATGATTCCTGTCAAACATACATTTAACCTCCTATTATAGTCTTGAACAATTCCAACCCGTCGGCATTGGGGCTGTACAGTGCCCGCTCTGGGTGGGGCATTAGACCCAACACGTTACCAGCCTTGTTTACAACGCCAGCAATATTTGCAACGCTGTCGTTTATATTGTTTTCGTATGTGAATATGATTTGGTTGTTGTCCTGTAATTCTTGCAGGGTTTGACTATTGCAGTAGTATCGGCCATTAGCATGGGCGATTGGGTACTGCACTACTTGCCCGGTTTTTGTTATTTTTATTGGTACAGTTTTGCAGATAAATTTTCCGTCTGGGTTTGGCAGTAGTACACCCGGTAGTAATTTTGCCTCTGTTAGAATTTGAAAGCCGTTACATATGCCTATAATTTTTTTCCCTTGCTCGTTGGCTTTACGCAAGGCTGTAACAATTGGGCTTACGGCAGCTAATGCGCCTGGGCGCAATGCGTCTCCGTAGGATGAACCGCCTGGTAGGATTATTGCGTCATATCCGTCCAAATTTTGGGAAGTGTGGGGTACGTATTCGGCCTGTTGCTTTAGCATATTACTAATGGCGTAGTAAACATCTTGTTGACAGTTTGAGCCTGGAAAAGTTAAAATGGCAAATTTCATTGGAAAATCCTTTCTAACTCTCTTTGTACTTGGTCTCGGTAAATTTCGATTACTTCTACGGAAGTGCGTCGGTCTCTCCACTGGTCATTATGTGGCATAAAATAACGTACCATTTCGTCAAGAATATTATCGAATGCGGCAATATTATTGCCCATGTCAAAACGTTGCCCAGTAGCGGCATACACGTGCCGTGCAGCATTATCTTCCGTTAACACAATGCCGCGCCCCCATGTTATAGCCATGTCGTGCAAACGCTCTGGTTCGTTTACAGACCAGGAAAAATATTCTTCCATTATCATAAGTAGATGTACGGCCTCTATGCTTGCAGCCCGTGGGAACGCAACGCCAGTTTGCCAGCCACCGCCCGAAGTACTGCCAGAAGTATTTGACGGCCCGGCTGGCAGCGGAATAACTGCAAAATCGAATGGAATATCATCTGGTGATGAAAGTGACCAATGTAATCCGGTTTTAAAAGCAAAATTACCACTTTGGAAATCACTCCAGCGACTTATCATCGAAGACCCGCCATTGCCATAAAAAGTAACATACGTATCCCACATCCAAAGTTGTTCGCCCATGATAGTTTCAATAAACTCAAGTGCCTCTAATGTATTTGGGTGGTCGAATCCAAATCGGTAATCTTCGGTTACGATAACACCGTCGTTTGCGCCTATAAAGTTACGTAGCAGTTCGCATGGGCGGCCTATTATGCCCCACTGGGTTTGTTCACCTGCGGTTTCTAATGTGGTCATGCGCATGATGTTTAACATTGCATCCCATGTCCATTGGTTGTTATTGTACAATTCTACAGGGTTTGGCGCACCTGCGGCGTTTATAACATCTAGGTTAACGCCTAGGGTAAACGCGCTTGTATCTGGTTCTGTGGTATGAAATGCCCAGGCGTAGCCAAAGCCTTCGGCCACAAAACGTGAAAAAAACTGGTTGCCCAACAAATCTGAACAAGGCAAATTTATTTGGCATAGTGGTTGCATTTGCCCGCCAAGCACTGCTTCAAACAATATATTAGGCGGAGCGAAAATTAAATCGGTAATCGCGCTTCCCGCAAGTACGCTTGTACGCAGTTGTCCTGCAAAGTGAGCCGAACCGCGGGATACCCATTCTTCCAATGTGAAGTTGAAATCATGCTCTACACGGCGGGCATTATCCCAAATTAAACGGTCGCGGATGTAGTTTTCGCTTGTTGCAGGGTCTGGCTCCATGTGTGCAGGGGGTAACATGGTGAATGGGGTTGCACCTTCCTGTAACAGGCCGATTGTTATTGTTCGATTATCAAAGTTTATGGGTTGATGGATGCCGCGTACAGGGGTGGTTTCACTTGTTTGAGCATTCGACACAATTGGTGGTGGCGGTGCGCTTGGGTCAATTTCTAGCGTTGGCGGCGGTGTTGAGCGAGAGCAAGCGGACATGGCAAGCAGGAAAATTGCAAGTACTGCCAATTTTATAGGGCGCATTTAATGCTCCTCCTCTGACGGTCGGAAACAGGCCGGCAGATAGCCCCTTGGGCGGTGGCTAGCAACGCAGGTACAGCAGTTTTTATAGTTTGCGCATTCCACTCTGGTGCATGGGCAGTCGATTGCGCTTTTGCAATTTCTGTCGGTCATTTCTATGTGATATGTTTCAGAAGTTGGGTTGACTAGCAGTTTTTTGCACATTTCATTTGCTTGAGCTTTTGCGGTTTCTTCTGTTTCGGCTTCTATGTCAATGGTAATGGTCTTGCCGATATTTAGGTTTTTTGCGTTTTCATAACCCAGATTGTGCAGTGCTGTTTCTACTGCCTTCTCCGACTGGATTTCACTGTGACAGTCGATATAAATTTTCACTTTGTACATTTGCACCTCTCCTTTACAGATCCAAGCACCAGATAAACTGTGCCTCGTGGCGATATTTGGGCTCGTTGTAATACGCGTATTCGTTTATTGCAGACAACACCGCTCCTTGCTTGTGATAAAACTTGCACGCGGGAACATTATTGTTTTGGCATTCTATTTTCATTTGTACAAGACCTTGAACGCGAGACCAATCAGCTGCCATATCGAATAATTTTTGACCAACACCTTGCCCTTTGTACGCTTCATCCACACGTATATCCCACAGAACGGCCAGGTTATCCCGGCGGTCGAGCATATTTATTTCCTTTGTTTTGGACGCAACCGTGGCAGCACCGATAGGTTTTTGTCCATCAAAAGCAATAAAGAACGCCCAGTTAGATAAATCCCACTGTCGCCAATCTTCCACTGTTTCGGTAGCGCAAAAGTCTTTGATATACGGCTCAAGAGGCATTTCCATTAGAGTAAACCCTTGCAGCCCACGGTTGTGCTTTTCAATATGATAATAAGATGAAACCGTATAGCGCATTGGAATTTTGTCGTATTGTGGTAGAAAACTACTGTCCATTTGTTTATATACGAGCATTTCTACCCCCAAATTTTTGACTCGTCTATCAATTTCAGGCTGTCGTCAATGTCACCCAATAAATTTATGTGCCCCATTTTACGCTTGTCTTTGACCTCGGCCTTACCGTACAGGTGGATTTTTCCGCGTTTAATAAAAGGCAGGTATCTAGCTAGGTTACTGGGTTCGTTCTTATCCATATGGTCGCCCAGGATATTTACCATTACAACAGGCGTGTGCTGGGTTACATCACCTAGCGGCAGACCACAAACGGCGCGGATATGCTGCTCAAACTGGCTGGTTACACAGGCGTCTATAGTATAGTGGCCAGAGTTATGTGGGCGCGGCGCCAATTCGTTTATGATAATTTCATCGTCCTGTACATACATTTCAATTCCCATTGTGCCAACGTAGTTCAGTTCTTCCACAATTTTTCTTGCATATGCAATGGCTTTCTGTTCTACCGCAGTAGTCACCCGTGCGGGTACAATACTTAGGTGAATGATTTTATTAACATGCACATTTTCTGATACGGGAAAAACCGTGACTTCTCCGGTAGTACTGCGGGTGATTATCATGGAAACTTCCTTTTCAAAGGGGATGAATTTTTCCAAAATGCATTCCGAGTTTGCCGCAAGTTCTAACGCTTCTGGCAAGTCGGTTTCGGACTTTAGCATTACCTGACCTTTACCGTCGTAACCGCCCATAGTGGTTTTTAGAACGCTGGGGTAAAAGACCATTTCGCGCAACTGCTCCGCGCTTTCAATTAAATAAAAATCCGGCACGGGAATACCCATCTTTTGTATCGTAGATTTTTCCCTATATCTATGCTGGGTAATTTTCAATACATCAGAACCCTGTGGCAGGTATGCATTTTTTTCCAGGTAAGCTAGCGCGTCATAGTCGATATTTTCAAATTCGTAGGTTATAACATCGGATATTTCTGCAAGGCGTTTTATTGCGTTCATATCGCCATATTCGGCAGTTATTTCAATGTCGCAAACCTGGGCGCAAGGGCAGTTTGGTGTAGGATCCAACACGGCTACATAGTAGCCCATGGCTTTAGCAGAAATTGCCATCATACGCGCTAGTTGTCCCCCGCCTATTATGCCAATTGTTTTGTAAGGGAAGATTGTCATTGCAGGGGAATATCCTCTCTAGTTATGGTTTGCAGTTCGTATGGTGCATCGGAAGTATCACTGTGTTTGAGGATTTCCATTGCGTCTTTTGCTCCTACCTTGGCTAGCAGTGTTTCAAAATTTGTATGTCTAACCACCAGTTGTGCTAACCACATTTTAAAAGGGATTGCGGAAGAACTTTGTGTGATTTGTATCAAAATAGCAACACCAGCAGCATCAAAAACATCGGTGAAATAATATTTGCCATTGGCCGCAGGAAATTTCAACTGGTTGGATTTGGTTACCAGTTGAAATCCGTTCTGGCGTAATTTGTACTTTTGCGTCTTCCAATATTTACGCGCGGCATCGAAATCTTTGCCGGTTAGCATAGCGCAAATATCTACAGCAGAAAACCACCATTTTTCAGCAGCCCTGTCATAAAAAGAGCGAAGGCGATGGTCGGTAAAGGGGTTTGGTATACCTTCGGCACAAAGGGATGATTTGTTGTCTACATTCATAATGTAAGCTCGCTTTCTGTATCCAACCCAAGTACGGTTTCGGCTATTTTCTTCCGTCGTGCCTGAAGTCGTTCATATACATCTTCATCGAATGTTCCAATTATTTGCGCTGCCAAAAGCCCTGCGTTAATAGCCCCCGCCTTGCCGATTGAAGAGGTTGCAACAGGCACACCACCTGGCATTTGGACAATAGATAAGAGGGAATCCAACCCTTCTAATGCCCATGACTTTACGGGTACGCCAATTACGGGCAGGTTAGTTTTGGATGCTGTCATACCAGGCAAATGAGCAGCACCACCAGCACCAGCGATAATTACCTTTAGGCCACGCTCTTTAGCAGTTGCAGCGTACTCAAACATTAAGTCGGGTGTGCGGTGGGCAGAAACCACCCTTTTTTCATAGGGGATTTGTAGTTCATCCAACACAAAACAGGCGTGTTTCATAGTCTCCCAATCGGATGTGCTGCCCATGATAACGCCTACAATCGAATTGTCCATATAAGCCTCCTAGATTTATGTATGTTATAATTGTACACCTTCATGGAAAATTTGACAATGTATATGTTTTTATCCTAGAATTGATTTTGAAAAGTAAAGCAATATAGGAGGCAAAACTGATGAACAATGTCCTAGTAGTAGGTAAAGGTGGACGCGAGCACGCCCTGGCATGGAAACTTGCCCAATCTCCCCAAGTAAATAAAGTGTATACAGCCCCTGGCAACCCAGGCATGGCAGATGTGTCTACTACAGTAGACATAAAAGAAACTGATTTTGACGGACTTGTGGCTTTTGCTAAACAGGAGAACATAGCCCTAACCGTAATTGGTCCAGACCAGCAAGTGGCCGACGGTCTTGCCGATAGGTTTTTGGCGGAAGGCCTTGCCGTATGGGGCCCTACCGCCAGTGCTGCGCGTATAGAAAGCAGTAAGGCTTTCGCAAAAGAGTTGTTTATAAAGTACGATATTCCAACCGCCGCGTACCAAGTTTTTACCGACTATAATAAGGCCTGTGATTATGTAGATACCGCGCCTACCCCGTTAGTACTAAAGGCCGATGGCCTGGCCGCGGGCAAAGGTGTTGTTATAACTTCTGACATAACCGAAGCAAAAGCCGCCTTACATGAGATGATGGAAGCAAGCAAGTTTGGCAACGCAGGGAACAGCGTTGTAATTGAAGAATTTTTAGAGGGTGAAGAATTTTCCTTCATAGCCTTTGTTATGGGCGAAAATGTGTATCCAATGGAAACCGCCAGAGACTACAAACGGGCATATGACAACGACAAAGGCGCAAACACAGGCGGAATGGGCGCGTATTCCCCTACCCATAAAATACCGACTACTGCAATAGACGAAGCGGTGAAAAAAATATTACAACGCACAGCTACTGCCATGGTACAAGAAGGTTGCCCTTTTACCGGTTTTCTCTTTGGTGGGCTAATTGCCACAAAAGATGGAGTAAAAGTAATCGAGTTTAACGCAAGGTTTGGCGATCCAGAGGCTGAGGTACTTCTCCCGCGTCTGGAAGGTGATTTTTATCAGATATTACAAGACCTACTAAACGGTAACGAGCCCAAATTCTCCTGGACAAAAGATGTATCGGTTGGTGTAATTTTTGCATCGGAAGGCTATCCAGAAGCCCCTATTACAGGCCACGCAATTACCGGGCTGGATAGCTTGGATAGTAAAACAATCCTGTTCCACTGCGGCACAACACTGCGAAATGGTGAATATATAACAAACGGCGGACGTGTACTTATGCTTGTGCGCTTGGCAAAAGATCTCACAACAGCCAGACAAGATGTATATAATGAAGCAAAAAAAATAAGCTGTCCGCATATGTTTTATCGCACCGATATTGCCTATTGACAAATTACAAACAAATGATATTATTCTTACGAATGCGTTACGCATAAAAAATATTTTTATTCCCAGGAGGAAGCAAAATGCTTAAAAAGGTAAAATTGGCACTGATTCTTGTTGTAGTTACACTATTGGCAACCACCACGGTTCTTGCCTACAACGACTACCCAGAGTATGACGATTACGATGAAAATGGGTACGAAGAGTACGACGAGAACGGGTATGACAACGATGACTACTACGATAGTAACGAAGATAATGAGTATGAAGCATACGAGTACGAACCTACTTATGCAGCAATTGAAGCTGTGACAATTTCACTTGACCTAACTCCTACCTTTACACTTTTCCATACAAACGATGTACATGGTCGTTTCCTACCAAGCGGCACAGCCATTGGTATTGATACAATCGCAACCATTTTAGCCGAAACTCCAAACGCGCTACTTGTAGACGCAGGTGATACATTCCACGGCTTGCCATTCGCAACACTTAACCGTGGCATGGACATTGTAGAACTTATGAACGCTGCTGGCTACAGCATTTTCACACCAGGCAACCATGACTTCAACTTTGGTATGGACCGTTTGTTGGAGCTTGAGCAAGCTGCATATTTCTGCTTTATCTCTGCCAACGTAACAGACGCATATGGCGACTTGCTGTTTGACGATGTTGCAGTAAGAGAAATAAACGGCATTACTGTTGGTTTCTTCGGTCTTGCGCACCCTGATACCTACCATTTGACAAACCCAAGTAACATAGTGGGCGTTTCGTTTATCGACCCAATTACATCTGCTCGCGCTGCTGTAGAAAGACTACAGAGCATGGATGTTGACATAATTGTGGCTCTTGCCCACCTAGGCAGTGGCGCACGTAGCGACTACCGTGTAGATGGTTGGGGCATTTCTGTGGCAGAAGCAGTTGATGGTATTCATCTGCTAATCGACGGCCACAGCCATAACCTGCACGATGGCGGACTATTGGTAAACAACACCCTCGTTGTGCAAGCAGGCGACCACGGCCGCTTCCTTGGCAGAGTTGATTTCTTCGTTTACAATGGCGAGTTTAGTATGACTGCAAGCTATATCTCTCGCGACTATGCGGTTGAAAACTTTGCACCAAACGCCGCTGTTCAAGCACTTATTGCTGACATTCAAGTGCGCCAGGCAGAGGTTATGGATATTGTTGTTGCATACCTACCATGCACACTATATGTAGATAACATCCGCAATCAAGAAATGCCACTGGGCAACCTTGTTGCAGACGCACTGCGCTGGGCCGCAGGTACAGATATTGCCTTTACAAACGGCGGCGGCATTAGAGATATTCTTGCCGCAGGTGATGTTACAAAGGGTGACATTATCTCTGTACTACCATTTGGCAACTATGTTGTAGTGCTGGAAGTTACCCCTGCTATTTTAGCGGCTGCAATGGAAAATGGCGTTTCCGCACTACCTGGCGGCGGTCGTTTCCCACAAGTTTCTGGTTTTGAGTTTACTTTTGCCCCTTATCTTGAAGAAGGCTATCGCGTTCAAAGCATAACATTCCAAGGTACAGAGCTTGACCTAAGCGACAACAGCACAGTTCTAACCCTTGCAACCAACAACTTTATTGCCGCAGGTGGCGACGCATTCACCATGTTTGTTGACCTGGAAGTTCTTATGGAACTAGGCAACCAAGATGAAATTGTTATCGAATATATTAACTATGTAGACCTTGCTGCTTGCCCAGTGGTAGAAGGACGCATTGTTTCCGTGTATGTTGACACTGTTGTAATTGTGGAAGAATATTTGGAGTATGTTCTGATTGAAGAATACTACTACGAAGAGTACGATGCTGAGGAATACGACTATGTTGTGATTGTACCTGCATATGAATATGAAGAGTACGAATATGAGGTAACAGTTATCTATATTCCAGCAGACGAGCCATACTATGCATATGAAGAATACGAAGAGTATGACGAATCAGCATACCCAGCTCCAGCTGCACGTGCTAACCCACAAACAGGCGACACAACAACCAGCATACATTTGATGGGCATTATTGCAATGGCCGCCAGCGCATTACTATTGGCCGCCAGCAAATTTGTAGATAAAAAACGCAAATAGTATTTGAAGATAAAATCCCCCACTAGCTATAATGCTGGTGGGGGATTTTTCATACGAAAGTGGGCATGTGATGCAACTAAAAGCTCCGTCATTCTTTTTTCAGTACAAGTTCCGCAAGTTCCAAAGGCGGTACTGTTCTGCCACTCATATCGCGCACCCGCATATTGCCAGCAGAAAGTTCGTCTATAAGCAGGATATTTCCCGCGGCATCGCGTCCAAACTCTAGTTTTATATCGCATAACTCCAGGTCTTTTTTGTGTAAATCTGCTTTAATTGCTTGGCAAATGTCACGAGTCAAATTTTCTAACTGTACATATTCCCCAGGCTGCAAAATGCCCAGTGCCTCCAGACTATTTTGGTTTATAAGCGGATCCGCACTAGCGTCGGACTTTATTGTCATTTCCACCACGGCAGGTAGGGCGGTATCTTCTTGCACTAGCGAACCATATCGCCGTACAAAACTGCCCAGTGCCCTGTACCTGCAAATTACCTCTAGCCCATTGCCAAATACGGTTATGGGTTTTATTACCATAGTTCGCGCCTGCGTATCTGAACTTACGTAATGGGTGGCAAACCCTGTAGAGTTTAGCATCTCAAAAAAATAAACAGACATCCCAAGTCCCGCCAAACCTGCACCGTCTACAGTTAGGCCTACTTGGTTTGCACCAGGGTCAAACACTCCGTCTTCCCCTGTCATATCATCTTTAAAAAAAAGTTGATAGTTGCCGTCACCCATGTCATACAAATCTTTTGTCTTGCCCTGTGTCAGTAGTTTCACAAAATTCCTCCATCTAGGGCAATTACTTGCCCGGTCAAATATGCAGCACTGTCTTCGGATAGAAACACAGCTAATTCCCCTACCTCGCTCGGTTGGCCAAAACGACCAAGGGGAATGTTTTCGATAAAATCTGCTCGCTCATGGTCGGTAAGCCAGTCATTCATGCGCGTTTCAAACGCACCGCAGGCAATTGCGTTCACCCTAATATTAGAAGGCCCTAGTTCTCGTGCAAGTGCCTTGGTAAAACCAATAACGCCAGCCTTTGCGGCAGAGTAAACCACTTCGCAGCTAGCACCAGTCACCCCCCAAATAGATGAAATATTTACAATCGCGCCTGCTTTCTTACGCACCATGCCAGGCACTGCAAGGCGGGAAGGATATAGCACTGCTTGCAAATTACTTGTCAACACACAGTCTATTTCCACAGGCGGCATATCGGAAAAAAGCCCCAAATGCGCCATTCCTGCATTGTTTATCAGCACGTCTACAGGGCCACCATTTTCTTCAATTTTCATAAACAGTTGTTGTGCTTGGTTAAAATCGGATACATCTGCGCAATAACCTACAGTACTTCCGCCTAGTTCTTGCACGGCTTCTTCAAGGCGCACTCGATCCTCTCGCCCGTTTAAAATTACTGTATGGCCTTGCTTAGCAAATGCCTCGGCAATGCCAAAACCAATTCCCCTACTCGACCCCGTTACCAGCACCCTCATACGTTCACCACAATTCAAAAAGCCACAGGTGCAAACCCATGGCTAATAATTTTTAGTACCTACGCTTGCGCGCGGCTTCTGATTTCTTTTTCTTTTTTACGCTGGGTTTATCATAATGCTCTCTTTTGCGAATCTCACCCATGATACCCGCCTTTTGACAGTCACGTTTAAAACGACGTAGCGCACTGTCCAAAGTCTCGTTATCTTTGATTACCACTGTTGACATGGGATTTCCCTCCCTCCGGCACAAGTCGGGTAAACATTACTTTGCACCCGAGTTGTGTTACTTAATTTATACTACCCCATCATGGATAAAACGTCAAGCATTATATGAATACTGCCGCAAATTTTGTTCTTTCCAGAAGCTGAATCTTGTGTTATACTAACTGTGGTTTTTTCTTATAAAATGTTAATGGTGATAAAATGGCGCATAAGAGACAGCAACGCACAATTTACGTTAGCAAGCGCGAACTTATAAAGAACTTTTTTTCCGGGTTACTGACGGCTTTTTTGATAATTGCCGCAGTAGCCTGTATTTGTATTGCGATTTTGTTAACAATGGGACATAGCTCCACGGTGGAAGGCGGGGTTTTATACGACTTCTTGCCAAAATTCATGCACAACTCCACATATATTCATGCAGAAATTCCAGTGCCTGTGCAATCTAATCCTGTTGCCCCTTTGGTGGCAGATTTAGAAGCATATGAACCAGGGTTATATGAACCAGAAATTGACAAGCCGTATGAATATGAATCGGATGCATACGAAGCAATCGAGTTGCCTTTTAATGGCCACACTCCTGACCCACTGCCTTTGCATAATGAAGACAAGGAAGAGTACGAGCCCGAATATGTACTAACATCCGAACCACCCTCTCAACCAGACTATTATCACGAACACGACTATATAGATGACCACGTGGCTTACGCGCTAATGTTATACGAGTTGTTGGCGTATTACGATAACCCAACCGAAGAGTTACCCTACGTTCCCGTTCCAGGACTGGAAAACGACCCGCCACCATATTTTAGCGAAGATTTTGTTATGCTAAACCCGCCACCAGTCTATTATGAACCCGAACCTACGCCCGAAGTCATGCCAGAACCACCTTCTACACGTCCACCACCACCTCTTGCTAGCCGAATTTACCCGCCAGGCACACCATTCCACTTGTTCTCATTCTTCATCCCTGACAACGCGGACAATTACGCATATTTCCATTACAACAACCCCCACCTTTCCACCGAAGAGGTTGTTTGGAAGGTAAACGCTCATTTGCATCTGCCATTCCACTATTATATCAGGACAAATTACCACCCTAACCCTCTCTTGGTTAACCCATCGTACCGCTTGCCACCGGGCTTTTCGCCATATTATATGGTGCCTGTAAATAATGCCAGTTGTAACCTGCGCGGTACACCAGAGGCTGTTGCCGCATTCCATCTAATGCGCGATACTGCTTCCGCTGCGGGATATTATTTATCAATTACTTCTGCCTTTCGCACTGCAGTGCGCCAGGGGCAGCTTTTCTCCAATCGTAACTATGTAGATGGTGTTGTCGCCCGCCCCTACCATAGCGAACATCAAACTGGCCGCGCCCTTGACCTTTGGGGGCCAGGAGGGCTTTTGGATGCACGTGGTCCTTCAGCCACAGGTCGCTGGGTGGCCGCCAACGCTCACAACTATGGCTTTATTATTCGCTATGGCGCAGCAACTACCCATATCACGGGCTTTATACACGAGCCGTGGCATATCACTTATGTGGGTACGTACATTGCCATGTATATGCACTACAACAATATTTTAAGTCTGGAAGAATTTGTGGGGCGCAACCCAGGCGCGGAAATGGGTTGGACCTATCCACGGATAATTATAAATCAAGAAACGGAGTGAGTTTATGCTTTGGGAAAATTTAACCGTATTACAGTTTAAGCAAGCCGTGCAAGACACTGGTGTATGTATTATCCCCTTGGGGGTGCTAGAAAAACACGGCAATCACCTGCCCCTTGGCACAGACATGTTTACTGCCCGTGCAGTATGCCAAGCAGCGGCAGAAAAGGAAAGTGCCGTAGTATTTCCGTATTATTTTATGGGGCAAATTTCTGAAGCAAGGCATTACCCAGGCACAGTAGCAGTTTCTCACAAGAGCATGATGGAAAATTTGCTAGAAATGTGTGATGAAATTGCACGTAACGGTTTCAAAAAAATTCTTGTAATGAGCGGACACGGCGGCAACAACTCGTTTCTTCCGTTTTTTACCCAACAATTTACAAGCATAGACCGTGACTACTGCGTGTACACAGGTTTTATAGGCAACTACAGCCACCAACAGCGCAAGCAAATTCAAGAAAAAGCGCAAAAAGAAGACCTGGGCCAACATGCAGGTATTTTGGAAACATCCATGATAATGCACCTTCAACCGAATCTTGTGCAAATGCAAGACCAAGACCCTGCCCAGGGTGCTTCGCAAAAAAGGCTGGACAATATTACAAGCCGCAACTTAACAACAGGCTTTAACTGGTACGCAAATTATCCAGCGCATTTTGCAGGCGACCCAACGGGCGCAAGTGCAGAAATTGGCAATATGGTTTTTGACATGGCCGTTAGCAACGTAGCCGCACAAATTAAAGCCATAAAAGAAGACGATGTATCGCCGCAACTAAGTAAAGAATTTATTGAGTACGGCAGAGACCCCTTTACAACACCCCAACGATAAAATCTCGGTCGATTGCCTGGTCTACCCGATGAGAAAAATCTGGTAATTGTGGCAACGTAAAGCCATGCTGCACTAACAGTTCTGCCATTTCTTCCCGCGAAATTAGAAATAAGTTCCACGCAAGGGCAATTACACCGCCGGGTTTTAGTACACGCACCCAGCCGTCCATTGCCTCGGATATAAGCCCCAGGGCGTTGCGCGTTATCGCACCGCTTTGGGGCTTTTGCTTTTTGCCTGCAGGCTTGCTGCCATGCTGTACGCCATAGGGCAAGTCTGCAACTATGGCATGAAAGTGATTTTTCTTAAAAAATGAGGCAGTGTTTCGGGTGTCTGCAGCAATTATTTCAAACAGGCGCGGTGTTTTTTGCTCTGCTTTGCTGCGGGCAATTGATATTTGATGGCGAGTGGCAGTAAATTTTCCTATCGCTCCCATGCCGCTAACTTTTTCCATATGGTTTTCATGCTTGTATTTTGCTGTTTCCAAATATTTTTTTAGGTACACAGCACTTTCATGTACAACTTTTTCGTCTAACTCTACGCCGTTTACATTGTGGCCTTGCATTAGTGCCTCGAATAGGGTCGTCCCCTTCCCTGCTAGCGGGTCAAGTATGTTTAATATTTCTGTTAGGTTTTTTATGTGAAAGAGTGCAGTATTAAGCAGCATACGCGTGAAAAGTTCATTGGTTTTGCCCTGATATTTTAGTATCGCGCTTAGCTCCGCGTCAATGTAGTAATTTGCATCAATAGTGATGGGCTTTAACAAATCACCAATTATTTCATATATAGCATACACGAACGACATCCGCGATATGGCACGAACTTCACTTTCTGATAGAGGCTGGCTGTCGAAAAGCACATATGTTAGGCCTCCTATGTTAGCTGTGCGTATTTCCGATACATTTGTTAGTAGACCCAGTTCAAGCATGGCAAGTTTGTCGGTATCTTGGTACGAAACCCGAGTGTGTGCCGGGTTTTTGAGTAGCGCGTATGTCATCAAAATCAGTCCATTCATTTTAGTTTATTTCGTGCCTCCTGCGTCGGGCGGCTCGAATCGGTTGGGTGAAAATTTGCTTCGCAAATGTTACACATATTAAAAGTATGCTATACTGCCATGGTAAAGTCAAGTAGGAGGTTAGCGTGAAAGAAAAGGTTCGAACGCCGTCGTGAGCGCATACAAAGAAAACCGTAAAAAACGGTTTCAAAAAAGAGTGTCAGTTAAGCAGGAATTTGCGAAT
>Ga0123355_10000799_pt1 | contig 43098 bp, 52 predicted proteins | sample TergutEmb28metaG_3_FD_89872 | JGI IMG/M metagenome (GOLD analysis project Ga0123355, IMG submission 89872) | Embiratermes neotenicus P1 segment gut microbial communities from Petit-Saut dam, French Guiana - Emb289 P1 | ecosystem: Host-associated > Arthropoda: Insects > Digestive system > Gut ...
AAAACTCTTAAATCCTTTTTTTGCTCTGATATACGATGACTTTGTGCGTACTGAGCTTAGGTGGCCGGATAGAGCTCCGACGCTGGCGGCTATGGACATGCCATTGTCGTTTAGGATGCAGATGAAATTACGATCCTGATTTTGCCCAGCATGGTTCAACGCTTCGTATGCCATGCCGCCGGTCAAAGCCCCATCACCCACGACGGCGACGACGCTGTGCCGATCGTTAGCCAGGTCCCGCGCACAGGCCAAACCCAGCGCGGCGGAGATGGCCGTGGATGCGTGCCCAGCGTCGAACGTGTCATATTCACTTTCGGCGGATTTTGGGAAACCGGAGAGGCCGCCAGCTTTGCGTAGAGTGGAGAAAAGCCCGCGACGCCCGGTAAGAAGCTTGTGAGCGTAACATTGGTGGCCGACGTCGTATACAATCTTATCCGTAGGTGTGTCGAAGACATAATGCAACGCGACGGTAAGTTCAATAACGCCGAGGTTTGACGACAGATGCCCACCCGTCTCCGCGACGGAGTGTATCAAAAAATGCCTAAGTTCCTTGCACAGGGTTTTAAGCTCGTCCACCGTGAGTAGTTTCAGATCGTAGGGGCTGTCAATATTATCAAGATATTTGTAATTGCTGTCTATGATAGTTCATTCCTTAATTATATATAGATTAATAATAGGTAACGCTTGCATCGCATAGGGTTTGTGCTGCTAAGTGTTGAAATAATGCAACTAATGATTATAATGTCAGCCTCATGTTGATTCTATCTAGCTTGATATAATTCGAACGGTGTTATTTACATTCTACACAGATTGCGTCTTATTAATTGTTAGTATAGTGGATAATAGAATGGGTGATCCATCCTCATAAAGCTCGCTTAACAGCTGCTTTCCTGTGGATAATAAGGACTTCAAGTCATTCTCCGTTTTTTCCATTCCATACACAGACACGTAGGTATTTTTGCCGCTCGTTTCATCATTGCCGACGGGCTTGCCAAGCGTTGCCGCGTCGCCGGTAATATTTCCTATGTCATCCTTAATTTGGAATGCCAACCCTAAGTGTTCAAATGCTAAGGCGGATTTTTTAGCAAATTCTGTTTCTTCACCCGCAAGTACGGCGCCAGCGTATGCCGCGGCAGAAAAAAATGCGGCGGTTTTATGTTTGTGGATAAAGTGGAGTACTTCCGGTGCCGCCGGCTTATTTTCATAAAAAATATCTGCCGCCTGGCCAGGGATGACCCCGCCATGCCCGGCCGCATTGGAAATTGCAAAAGCGGCGGAGATGGTGCGTTTGCCCGGTTGGGCCATACAGGCCTTCAACATAACTTCGTGTGCAAGGTTAAGAAGCGCGTCTCCAGCCAAAATTGCCGTTGCCTCGCCAAACTGCGCGTGTACGGTTGGCTTGCCGCGGCGTGTGGCGGCATTGTCAAGCGCGGGCAGGTCATCGTGTACGAGAGAATATGCGTGCAGCATTTCAATGGCGGCTGCGAAGGGGATGGCGGGTGTCATATCGCTATCATAATTTTTGCTGGAAATAAAAGCATTCAGTAAAATAAGCGGCCTAACGCGCTTGCCACCCTGCAAAACGGCATATTCCATCGCGTCGTACAAATCGCCAGTATGTGGCTTGCGTGCGCCTTCTATGTAACCAAGCACTGCTTCGTCTATAAGCTCTATCAGTTTTTCGACGTACATACGGAAATCTCCTCAACTTCTTGTTTTGCGGCATCCAAAGCTTCGGCGCATTCCGCGCAGATTATTATACCTTCCTTGTACAATTTCATGGCGGCGGAAAGATCCGTATCCGAATTTTCCATTTGTTCAGCGATTTCCTCAAGCCTTATCAAATTTTCTTCCAATGATTTCTTTTTTTTAGGCAATTTTTACTCCTTTAATCTTTTGAAGATATTTCCATAACCTCAGCAGTAATATCTCCATCTGTTAATTGTATATTTACAATGTCACTTATTTGTATGTCTTTTGTAGATATAACGTTTTTATCATAACGAGACAGGACGGCGTACCCGCGCTTTAAAATATTGTGCGGCGCGAGGTTGGAAAGAATACGCAGGCTGTGCGCTAGGCGTACATCGGCGTAGTTGATGCGCCTGTCTAATATATTACGCATATAGTTTGTAAGGCTTGTAAGCCTGTCGCCATAATATTCAATTTTATCGTCCAAAATACTTTTGAGTAATTTTTGGCTGCTGTGGATGATTCTTAAAATATCGGCTAACTCTGGCACGCATATCTCCGCTGCTGCGGATGGTGTGGGCGCGCGCAGGTCGGCCGCGAGGTCGCATAGGGTATAGTCCGTTTCGTGCCCGACGGCGGATATTATAGGTATTCTTGATGCCGCTACGGCTCGGACAACGACTTCCTCGTTAAACGCCCATAAATCCTCGGCAGAGCCGCCGCCCCGGCCAACTATAATGACGTCGCAATTGCTTGAGGAATTTAATAGTTCGATAGCCTCCGCAATTTCACGCGGGGCGTCTTGCCCCTGTACGGTGGCGTGGGCAAGCAAGAGCCCTACACTTGGGTTGCGCCGCCCGGCAACGTTTATAATGTCTTGCAATGCCGCCCCGGCGCGGGACGTTACAATGCCTATCCGTACAGGGAATCGCGGAAGCTCACTTTTGCGAGTAATATCAAAAAGACCTTCTTCGGCAAGCCTTCCCTTAAGTATTTCATATGCCATATGCCGCGCGCCTAGGCCTACGGGGCGCATCATTTGCACGTAGAGTTGGCAGGACGCGGTTTTTTCGTAAATGGATACGCGCCCATATGCCGTGACCTTTACGCCGTTTCTCGGCTCAAATTCAAGTTCCGCCGCGTCACCCTTAAACATAACGGCGTTTATGGATGAGCTTTCGTCCTTAAAAGTGAAGTAGATATGGCCACTGGGGTGGGTTTTGTAGTTGGAAACTTCTCCTTCAATAAAAAAGCCGGAGACAAAGACATCGTTATCAAGGAGGGTTTTGACGTAATTATTTATCTGTGTTATTGTGTAGGTTTTCATATTTTTTTATAACCTCGCCCAAAAGTCCGTTCACGAAGCGGGGCGAATCTCCGCCGCTGTATAGGCGTGATATCTCCACCGCCTCGTTTGCGGCAACGCGGTTTGGTATACTTTCATTGTAGATGATTTCGTAAATCGCGACGCGCAGTATTGCGAGGTCCGTAAGGATCAGCCTGTTAAATTCCCATGCGCGCGTGACGGCGGATATTATTTTGTCGATCTCATCTAAATTATTGCAGACACCAAAAAAAGTATCCCTAACATAATGCTTTTCGGATGGGTGGGATGGCATCTCTAAATCTTCGTGCATAAAAATCTCATGCAGGAAATATGCCTCAAGCATCTCATCCGGCGTTATATCTAAAAAAGGTATTTGGAAAACAAGGTTTACAGCGTGCCGCCTATCCCGGCGGCGTGCATTTGGTTTGGAATTTGGGTTAGAATTGGGTTTGGGTAACGGTTGCGAAGTCACTAGGCTTTACCTCGCATGCTCGTTCCGCCGCCAAGGCCGATAACGCTGATGTCCACGGCCGCAACGATGATGCCCGTCATATTTTCTATGGCGGCCTTAACCTTTTGCTGCGCTTCGCGGGTTACGTCGGCGATGCGTGCGCCCTGCTTAACAGCTAGCCCGAGGGCCGCGTAAATCTTGCCGCCATCGATGGATATCTTAACGGTTTTGCCGATGTTCCGCCGTGTCTTTGCATCCGAAATATCGGCCGGTGTTATGCCGTCCACTTCCTGTGCGGCTGTGCCGGCTATCATGGCAATTACCTCTTCGGAAATTGTGACGGTGCCGTTTGTAAAGGTTTGTTGGGATTCCGTCATTAGTACCTCCTTACAAGCCCACGAAATGAGCTGTTTGTCAGCCGACAATGAAATGCTTAGCCGGCTATTTAATTTTCGTATTGCATTATAGGCATTATAGGTTTTACCTTGCTCTAAATTCGGTCCATACTCTGTCCCACAACTGCTCCGCTTCCGCTCCCAAGGGGCGGAAATATTGCGCGTTTTGCCTAATATGCGGCGGGATGTTTACGGACAGGTTATTTATGAACCGTTCCGGCAAATGCGTAGTTGCAGCTTGGTTTGTGTTTCCGTAGTTGATTATCGACGATGCCTGCGCGGAAATCTCCGCCTCCAGTATAAAGTTTAGGAAAAGATAGGCGTTATCCAGGTTTGGTGCCTGCGCCGAGACGACGAAGCTGTCAACAAAGGTGGAGACTCCTTCTTCTGGAAAGACGAAACGCACCGTCGGTACGGCGTTCATCGCGGCGGTGATCTGCGAGCCGTACATAAAGCCGACGGCCGCGTCTCCGGAAATTATGCTCCTGTGTGGAAAATCGGAGTTGAAGGCGATGATGTTCGGCTTTAGGCTCAACAGTTCCACGCGCACGCGCTCAAGTACGGCTGGATCGGTTGTGTTTACGCATTCGCCGAGCATTAGGAGTGTCATACCCATTATATCACGGATATCGTCTAAAAGCACTACTTTTCCGCGCAAATCCTCACGCCATAAACAGCGAAGGCTCACTATAGAGTCAACTAATGCGGAATTATATACAATCAGCGGCGAACCGGTGGAGTAAGGGATGGAGTACAGGTTGTACGGGTCAAAGTAAAGCCCAGTGTACATTACGCAGATATTTGCCATGTTAGGGATCCGCGTATGGTCCAATCTGTGCAGCATTCCGCCAATGTCAATCATTCTGTAAATCATATAATCCGAGCAGAGGATGATGTCGAACTGGTCGCGTCTGTGCTCAAACGCGGCGAACATTTCTTCGTTGGATGAAAAGCTTGCGTATATTACACGTACGCCCGTCCGCAGCTCAAACTCCGCGATGACGGCGGCGGGTACGTAGTCCTCCCAAGTAAAAATAATCAGCACATCGTCGTCACCGCGTCGGCAGGCCGTGGCCAGCAGCAGTGCGGTGAGAAGCAATGCGAAAGAGAATATTTTTCTTGTCAAGGTTCAGCCTCCAAATTTATCTATTCTTTAATCAAATTTGCGAAAACTTCTGTATGAATCAACGCTTAGGTTGTGGAATGTCACGGATGTGATCTCATCATCGTATATGTCGTGATAATCCAATTTCAATGTGCTTTCGTTTAATAAATATACTTCGATGGATTCGTCCGGTATGCTAACTAGCTCTTAATTTTTCTTTGCTACTCATTCTTTTTTACCCTCATCAGAAAAAACCCAACCGCAGCAAATCCAAACATCGCGACGATCATCAGTGCGGATAGGGCATTTACCTCCGGCGTCGTGCCGATCCTCATTAGGGAAAAGAGGCGCACCGGGAAGGTTATGCTGTCCGGCGCGGATAAAAGTGAAGACATGACAACAGAATCAAGTGACATCGCCGCCGATATAAGCGCACCTGTCGTAACAGCTGGCAAGATGCTTGGTAACGTTACGGCGAAGAATGTGCGGCATGCCCCTGCGCCAAGGTCCCGTGCCGCGTCGATTAGCGCTGGGTCTAGTTTTTTAAGGCGTATGCTGACGAAAATATAAATATACGGTATGCAGAATGTGGTGTGTGCAAGAGCGATGGCCAAAATTCCAAAGTTCACGGGCATTGCCGTGAAAAATAGGAGTAAACCCGTACCTAGTATAATTTCCGGCAAAATTAACGGTGTGAAGATCAGTGCGCTTATTGATCGTTTTACAAATTTTCCGCAACGTGCGGCAGCTACAGCTCCAAATGTGCCAAGAACAACGGAAATACAGACGGCAAGCATGGTTACGCGTACGCTGTTTGCCACCGAATCCAACAATCGCCGATTGGCGAAAAGCGTTCGGTACCAGCCTGTAGTAAAGCCGCCCCAAACCGCATCCGTTTCCGAATAATTAAAACTATACACTATTATAACCGCAATCGGCAAGTAAAGCAATAGCATTATCAGAGTTATATAACAATTTCTTGAATTTTTTGCAGTCACCGTATCACCTGCCGTCAACTTGTTTTTTTCGTCTGCTTCGCGGTAGAAATAAAAAAAATGAGACAATAATAACCGAAAAAATAAGCAGTATCATCGCTAAAGCCGCGCCAAAGGGGTGGTTATTGCCGTGCCCGGCCATTTGGCTATGCAGGAGGTTGCCAAGCGTCATTCGCAATCCGCCGCCTATAGTGTCGCTTATGAAGAAAAGCCCTGTAACAGGGATAAAAACCAACGCGAAACCTGCAAGTATGCCGTCTTTGCATAACGGCAAAGTTACTTGCAAAAACGTGCGTATGTGTCCTGCTCCAAGATCACGTGCGGCATCTCGAAGAGTAGGCGCGATACTTTCCGCCGCAACGTATATGGGTAAAATCATAAACGGTAGAAACATGTATACGGTAACGAATACGGTTGCGGGTAAGTTAAACAAATACCGCGTTGTGCCGTCGCTTAATCCAATTAGCATTAAAAACCGGTTTAAAATACCATTTGTCTGGAGAATTATCATCCAGCCGTTTGTTCGGATCAAAGATGACGTCCAAAAAACGAAAAGCGCAAAGAGTATAACCACATTCTGCGATCGCCGCTTCAGTGATGCGACGAAGAACGCAAACGGTGCGCCGATGAGGAACGTGCCGGTGGATGCGAGTGACGCCACAATTAAACTTTCGCGGAAGATGGATAAGATAACCGGATCGAAAATGCGGTTGTAATTGACTGTTGTAAACGCAAATAAAATCCGTCCGTGGTCATCGCGCGATAAAAAGCTGATAACGGCAATAAAAACCAGCGGAACACCGACTAAGGTAATTAAATAGAGAAGTATTGGTAATACGGTTAGAAAGGCTTTTAGTCTATCAAACATAAATTTCCACACAAAACCCATGTTAAATTAATATATTCGATAATGAGGATAGCTGTGAATGGCATATAATGGTTTAAAATAGCTTGAGGTATTTTATGAGGTTTTATTACGGGGAACAGAATGTATTGCGTGCGTTGGATGAAGCGGAGTTTTGGAAGCACCAGGAGGCCGAACATACGGGGGTTATACCGCTTGTATTACCCAACTTAGAATATGATTACAAAGCCGCGCTGGAAGAATACGGCATAGAGTTTAACAAAATGTTGGCGGAGGTTACGAGGTATGTTGAAAGCGCGGTTCGTTCAAAAGGTATTGTTGGGCGTGTGATGAGGATGGAGATGCTGGATTTAATAAAACGGTGTGTTAAGCAAAGTAGCGAGTTTACGGAGTTTTTAGAAGATATGCTGCGTAACAGCTCGGCCGCCCGTGCAAGCGCGCCGTCGCAGGAATTGATAAACCATATGATTAGGGAGTCGAATTATTTTATTGGTATTGGGACGTTGATTATGTCTTAATAAAACAAGCCGCTCTTGGGTATTAAGCAAGGGAGCGGCTTGTTTGAATTGAAAATTGAATTTTGTTATGGCTTTATCTTCTCCAAAACCTCCGGTAAAATCGCCGCCCATGCTTGCGTAACACCGCGTTCTTCAAGTATGCGTACGCAAAACTCGTTTAGCCCGCCAGGTGTCATGTCCAGCGCGAGGTCGCGGAAGCTATTGGCTTCTTCGGCGCGTACGCATAATGCGCCGAAAAATGCGGCGGCGAAGTCCTTTGCTTTTTTGCCATCCATCCCATGCGCTTCGGCAAAGAGTGTAAGGCCGTTAAGCGTTTCGTAAAACGTGGACATAAGTGCGGTTATGGCCTGCATGGTGCGTATTTCGTCCATATTCTTGGCAAAGACAATATTGCCGAGTGGGGTGAGCAGATTGTGCAGCCATCCGCACTCCGGGTACGCGGCGATTGGGCCGATGCGCTTTTCAACGAAGGGTAGCGGCACAACATGGTAGAAACCCTTAACCGCGCCGACGGCTGTCAGGATATCTTCCGGAGGGATGCTGGCCACGAGGTTAATGATCACGTGGTCATCCCTGAACGTCAAAGTGGGTAATGCTATGGCGACGGACGCGGCGTTCATGCTTATTATGATTACGTCCGAATTATCTAAAACTTCTTGGTTAGACAGACATACCCGGCAATTACCGTATTTTTCGGCCAATGCGGCTGATTTTACCACGTTGCGCGGGGAGAGGAAGAAATCGTGCCGGTCATCCAATCCGCAAAATCCTGTAACTACGCAGGTCGCAATTGTGCCAACCCCTAGTATGCCGATCTTCATAAACCAATCTCCACGTGTGCCTTACTGTCAGACGAACGCGTAAACGCCGTCATAACTTCTAAAACATGGTAGGTTAAGTCAACACCGGCGCGCGGTTTGCGGCCGGCGCGTAAGGCGGCGGCCATCTCCGACAGGCCAAGCCCGCGGCAGTTTGCGCTATGTTCGTACATTAATGGCATTTGCAAAAATTCACCCTGTTGTGGGCGGAACAAAAGTACAGGGCCGCCAAAACCGTTTGGATCTGGCACGGTAAGTGTTCCTTCCGTGCCGTAGATTTCAATTATTGGTAAATTATGCGCCCTTACGTCAAACGAGGTAACCATCGTCGCCACCGCGCCGCTTTCAAACGCCATTTGGCCGGTTACGTGCGTGGGCACTTCAACTTCCACAACTGTGCCGTATTTCTCCTTAGACGTAATGGTGCGTGTGGGATGCGCCTTTGTAACCATGCCGCTTACGTTGCGTACGCGACCTAAAAGCTCCACTAGAGCGGTTATGTAGTACGGCCCCATATCTAGCATTGGGCCGCCGCCGAACTGGTAGTAAAAAGCTGGATCCGGGTGCCAATGCTCATGCCCGGGGCATGCCATAAAGGCCGTCGCGGAGACGGGGTGGCCGATAAAGCCGTCGTCTATCAGTTTTTTGCATGTTTGTATACCTGCGCCGAGGAAGGTGTCCGGTGCGCCCGCAATACATACGCCGTTTTTTGCGGCTGCGTCTCGCAGTTTTGTACCCTCATCAAGCGTCGCTCCCAGCGGTTTTTCCGAATAAACGTGCTTGCCGGCGTTTATCGCTGCTACGGTAACGTCGAAATGCTCATACGGGCGGGTAAGATTGAGTACTATGTCTATCTCCGCGTCGGCGAAGATTTCGTGCATGTCCCTATATTTACGTACGTTATACTGCCGGGCCGCGTACTCAGCTTTTTCGTCTACGAGGTCGCAAACGCCGCGCACAGTGATGTTGCCAAACATTTCCGCGATATTCGTCAAATAAATGCCGCTGATCGCACCGCATCCTACGATGCCTATATTTGCTGGTTTCATAAAATCCCCCTAAAACATTTTTGCCGTGTTTATAAACCTGTCCACGGTAAGGTTATTGGCCGCGGCGTATGCTTTGCCGTCTGCCGCCCATAGTAGGCCGCGCCTCATTATCACGGCCGCTTCGGGCGATTTGTCGAAAACGTTGTCATGGTGCCCCAATGCGTTATAGAATACGCGGCCAAGCCCCCAATGCTTCGTCCAAACCACTGGCATGTCAACCGGCTTGTTTGCGCTGTTATAATACGGTACGGCTGGGAAGCGCGTAGTGGCCAGCACCTCAATGGCGGGGTCGATATGTAAGTAATAATGCTCGCTCTTTACGGGGAAATCAGCTATACCTTCTACGATTGGGTTAGAATGCGCGGTGACGTTTACTATATATTCCACACCGTCGCCACCAGGGTGGCTTACCCAGTTTGCGCCGGTGATGAACTGCCACATCACGTCCTCGCGGAATGCGTCGCACATGCCTCCGTGGCAGCCAGCAAGCCCAACACCAGCGCCGACGGCTTTTGCTACGTTTTCACTGCACCCTCCGGGGAGTTTGCCGCCTGTCCAGCACGCCACCAAAAGGTCAAGCTGCATTAATGCATCTGCGTCGGACAAACAATCCAAAGTGTCGGAAATGGTGACGTCGAATCGTTCCTCCGTAAGCATCGCCGCAAACCGCTTGGATACCAAGTCGGGTTGGTGGCCGTCCCAGCCGCCTTGGAAGATTAATGCTTTTTTCATAATTACCTCCGATGTTATACGTATAATTAAACAACCCCCGACGCCGTAAGGATATCGAGGGTTGCTTTAGTATGCCGATGGTGGGACTCGAACCCACATGGTTTCCCGCACGATTTTGAGTCGTGTGCGTATACCAATTCCGCCACATCGGCGTTACTGGGACATTTTAGCAGAAAACCACAGGTTTGTCAATATATTTTTTAGTAATAATGCGTTAAGCTGTGCGGGTGGATACTTCGTTTGGCAACATGAATACGTTCGCGATGTCAATGGAGAAATGCAGGAGGATTACCGGTATCAAGCTGCCTGCGGCTATGTAGAGGTACCCCATACCAACGCCTATTGCCCCGGTCATCACGACGCCGCGTGTGCCTTGATACATATGACAAAGGCCGAATATGGCACCTGAAGCGAAAACGACTGTAATTGGCGCAATGCCGGGGAATATGGCGAAGAAAAGATAAAAGAGGAAGCCTCGGAAGATGATTTCCTCGGTGATACCCGCGGTTGCGGAGACGGCCGTCCACCACAACCGTTCCTTTTTATTGCGCGGCAGCGCCAACGCATTGCCTGAACCGTATTTCTTTACCGTTTTTTGGCCGTAAATTGGTTTTATTATGGGGATAACCATGTGGGTTAGCAATGCGCCGCATAGGATAAAAGTGATGACGGTAGAGCGCATGTTGTCCGTGGGGTTTAACGGGCGAAACCCGATGTCTCGGAAACTGATGTCTGAAATTAAAACTATAGCCAATACTGCAGCTGTTTGGATCCATGCTTTGATTATTGACTTTACATACCTCTTAACTTTAGTGCCGGGAACAGCTGTGGAAACGGCAAGCTTTAACCTGCGTGCTGTTAGGTATGCGCCACTTACCAAATAAGTGACGGATAAAAGTAATAGAATTAAATATAAAGTTGTAATCATTTGGTCAATTCACCATTTCCTCTAATTTTTTTATACATTCTTCCGCCCATTGCAAGTGTGCGTTGGTGTTATAGATACTATAGTCGTGCGTCATCTGCCAAAACATGGCCTCGCCGCCGCTGTCGGGGCGGGCGGCTTTATAAGCGTCGATGGTTTCCTGGTTTGCTTTTACCCGTTCGTCTAAACCGCGAATGCAGCTGTCGCGGAAGGTTTTGAATCGCTCTAACACGACATCCGGTGCGGCCGCGCCGAAAAATACGTGAAGTAGGAATGGGTCGTGGTAGGTCTGAAACATTGGGCCTGGATTATGCATATAATCGTCGAAAACGCCTAATCCGTCTTCCGTGATGCGGTAAACTCTTTTGTTGGGTTTGTTCTCCTGTATTACAGTATGGGAGGTTACCCAGCCCTTTTCTTCCATCCGCTTAAGCTCTCGATAGATTTGGCTGGTAGGGGCGTTCCACATCTGGTTTATGGAAACCTCAAAGAGTTTAGCCAAGCCGTAGCCTGTGTTTTCGCGGTATCTTAGTAATCCAAGTAAGCCATATTGTAAAGATATAATGTCCACCTCCTCATATAGATAACCAGTATTATATATAACTAGATGAATAATGTCAAGTAAATTTTTCGCTTTGATATAAAAAAATTCTTGACATTCATTTATGTAAACGTTATGATTGTTGAAAAATAAGGATTTGAGGAACGATATAATTGGAAAATACTTTCACAATCGATAATATAAAAGTTACGTACAATCCCGGCGAGATGATAGCAGCCGCCGCCAGCCGCGCTGGTGTTATAATACCTACGCTATGCCATGACGAGCGCGTAAAGCCATACGGTGCGTGCGGCATCTGCGTGTTGGAGGAGATAGGTAAGCCGCGTCTCGTGCGTGCCTGTTCATCCGTACCTACGCAGGACGCGCAGTATTTTTCTGATACGGTGCGCGTAAAATTAACACGCCGCACGGTGCTGGAGCTTCTTTTGTCTGATCATAAAGGAGATTGTTTGCCGCCGTGCAAGCTGGCGTGCCCCGCACAGACAGATTGCCGAGGCTATGTTGGGCTTATCGCAAACGGCGAGTACGAAGCCGCCGCCGCGCTTATGCGTGAGAAACTACCGCTGCCACGTTCTTTGGGCCGTGTTTGCCCGCATCCATGTGAGGATGCCTGCAGACGCGAGCTTGTGGAAGAACCCATCAATATCGCGCATTTAAAATATTTTGCGGCAGATATGTTTCCTCCCGTAAAGCCGGAGATACCTGCGGAAACAGGTAAACGCATCGCAGTTATCGGTGGCGGGCCGGGCGGCCTCAGCGCGGCTTATTTTACGAGATTAAAAGGCCATGCCGTTACTCTGTATGATCAAAACCCGGAAATGGGAGGCATGTTGCGTTATGGAATACCGGAGTACCGTTTGCCCCGCAATGTTATTGCCGAAGAATCACAATTTATTGAAGGTTTAGGCGTAAAATTCGTCAACAACGCAAAAATAGGTGATAACTATTCGTTTAAGGAAATTAGGGATAAGCATGACGCGGTTATCGTCGCCATTGGCGCGTGGACTTCAGCCGGATTAAATATACCCGGCGACAGTTTGCCCGGCGTTACCGGTGGGATAGAGTTTTTGCTTGAGGTGGCGAAAGGCAATCCTCCATCATGTAAAGACAAGTGCGTAGCTATAGTAGGCGGCGGAAATACGGCGATGGACGCGGCGCGCACGGCTGTACGCCTTGGCGCAAAAAGCGTAACCGTCGTGTACAGGCGTACACAGAAGGAAATGCCGGCTTTACCCATAGAAATTATGGAAGGTCTTGAGGAATCCGTTGAGTTTAAGTACCTTTCTGCTCCCGTATCTATTGAGGAAAGCGCAGGCGCGCTTAGATTCCACATACAGAAAATGGAGCTTGGGGAGCCGGACGTAAATGGTCGCCGTACACCAATTGCCGTAGAGGGCGCAATGGAAGCGCTTGACGTTGACATGGTTATTGCCGCAATAGGGCAGTCTGTCAATTTTGCGGGGTTTGAGGATGTTGGGTTCGACCTGTCCCGCCGGTCAACGATCTTGGTGGACGAGGTAACGTGCGAGTCGTCAGTTCCCGGTGTGTTTGCCGTGGGCGATGCGGTAAACAAGGGGCCGCATATCGCCGTATCAGCCATAGCGCATGCGGAGCGCGCGGCGCGTGCGGTGGATTTGCATTTGCAGGGTTTCTGCCTGCTCTATAATAAACCTATCCTCGTGGAGCAGGAACTTAGTAAAGATTGTTTCGCGCACGTTAATAAACAGGCGAGACAAAAAATGCCGCACAATATGCCGGAAGAGCGTAAGGTTTCTTTTGTTGAAGTAAACCACGGTTACGGCGCGGAAGATGCACAAAGAGAGGCGGCGCGTTGCTTGGAATGCGGGTGCGACGATTTCTATGAATGCAAGCTGATAAAATACGCAAATGAATATTCGGCGGATGTTAATAAATATAAGGGTGATTCGCACATTGTCAAATCTAAGATAGATGAGCATAAAAATATTGTGAGAAATGAAGGGAAGTGTATCCTTTGCGGTATTTGCGTTCGCGTGTGCGACGAACGGATAGGCATTGCAAGCCTAGGCCTTGCCGGGCGTGGATTTAACACCGCCGCCATACCGGCAATGGGTGGCACACTTAATGAAGCGGGATGTGTAAGCTGCGGGAGTTGCGTATCGCTTTGTCCGACGGGCGCACTCACGGAACGCGCGACGAATAAGTATATTGCCGTGCAGGAAGAGTTTGCCGAAACGATATGCCCTGGCTGTACGCTTGCATGCCCCGTTACGGCGGCAGTATACGGCGGAAAGCTGCGCCGTGTATTACCAAGAGGGGAGAAGACTCTTCTGTGTGAAAAGGGTAAATTCTATTTTACAAGTGATGAGTTCAACACAAACCGTCTTACACATGCGGTTATAAAAGGGGTGCCGTCGGATGTAGGCGCGGCAACGGCTGCGTTGGCGGCGAAAATGCAGGAAGTTTATGGCAAATACGGTGCAGGCAGCATTTGCATCGCGCTCTCGCCGTCGATGACGAGCGGGGATTTTGAATATATAAATAATTATGTAAAGCAGTTTAAGCCGGTCTTGGCCACTTATATGCCGCAAAACCTGCCGAGACTTACTCTGGAGGATATGATAGAGAACCCCGATCTAAAACGTGTACGCTTTTTGGGTGAGGAAAATATAAAAGCAGTTGAGGGTATCGTGTACCTAGACCCGGCGGAACCCATCGGTCGCGGCGTAAAGTTGTTATTCGCCGTTGGGGAGCATCCATGGGAGATAAACTTGGATAATTTGGAGTTTTACGCCATAACGTCGCGTACGCCGTGTGAGGCGGATGTAGTTCTGCCGCTTATCGGCAATCCGATGCTTAAATAAAGGGAAGTCCGTAGAGTAGTTACAAATGCAACCATTCCTCTATTACTAAATAATTTCAAAAACCCCTTGATTCTTCCCTAAGGGAAGGTGTTACAATAGGCGTAACATATTTTTAAAGGAGGATACAAAGTGTCTGAAAAAATAATTGAGGATGTCATCCGCGAAACGCTTATAGGTGATGAACAAAAAAACGCATTGGACTTTGTTTCATATTTAAGGGTAAACGAAATCGAAATACCGCCAAATAAGCCTGGCGGCGATTTTTGGAACGCCGGTTATAAAGGTAGGGGTATCTGCGTCATAAACTTACCAGCGGTCTATGACGATCATAACGGTTTTGACACCTTCATAAACGATTTGCCGCATGCATGGGATAATTTGTCTGATGGAGGGAAGGGCGATGGAGTCGCGGGTTTTCCCGTGCATGAGCGTACCAAGGAAATTATTTGGGCAAATGTACGCCCTCATGACCTAACTTGTCACGGTAAATGCAGCCCGGGAAGCACTAAGATGATTTTCGGAAAGAAATTTGACAATCTTTGTTCCAGTTTTTTAGGTATTTATAGCCCCGATGCTGAAACTGTGGATTGCATGAAGAAAATTGTTGGGGGATTAAAAAGCGATATACTTAAAAATATTCAGAATGCAGAATCCGTAGAAGAAGGTAGGTCATGAACGAGCTTACGAAGATTAAGGATGTGTCAGCGCGGTACGCCATTACCGCGCGTACGCTTCGGTATTATGAAGATATAGGCCTGCTTGTAAGCGTACGCACGCCGGACTATGCCCACCGTATGTACGACGGCGCGGCCATTATGCGCTTGAAGCAAATTCTTATTTTGCGTAAACTTAATATCAGCGTTAAGGATATTAAACGCATCTTCGCTGCCGCAAACACTGAGGTTGTGTTGGAAGTGCTTGATAAAAAAGCCGATGATATCGACGAGGAAGTTGCGCTTCTGCACGAGCTGAAGGCGATTGTGCTGGAATTTATCGCCCAGGTCAAAAAATCGGATTTCCATAACGAAAACGAAGTTAAGCTCTTATATGATAAAGCCAAAGAGATAGAGACACAGTTGGCCGCAGGTTCGGTAGATGCACCAGCCGATGAGCAGTATGCCGCCGCGCGCTTGGCGGAAGTGGCGGAAAAGTTGGATAGCAAGCGTTTTGTACCGCCAATTGCCGTAAATACGTACAAACAGAGGATGAACGGTGCATGGCGGTTTATCGGCAAACGGTACGCAAGTGCCGACGAGGCGTGGGGTAACTGGTCGGAAATATGGGGTTTAAGCGAAAATAATTATTACGAGAATTACTTATTTAAGCAATTGATGATAGATCCTGCAATAATTTACTGCGACGGCAACCCGCAGGATGGAAGCGCTTTAATTGGCTTGATGTATCATAATTCTAACGTTCGGAAAGATTGTGAACCGTACCATTTTGAATATTGGCTTGGTTGCTTTACACCGGCAAATACGCTCGTTCCGGAAGGGTACGATTATGCGGACTTTCCTGAAGCGGACGTAATAACATGTTGGCTTTACGGTAAAAACGAGGATGTGTACGCGCATGAGCCGGTTGCGTTTGATAGGATGTTTGATGAGGGCTTTAAGCCACATGATGATTGGTGGTTTGAACGTTACGTACCGCACCGCGAAATAGCGGACAAGCACGGCTATAAAATCGCGGATATTTGCTTCTTTCAACCAATTAACGAATAAAAGAATAAACATATAAATTCCGGCGCAAAATAAGGCAAATCATTAACATTAATTTATGAGGTGCTTTATGAAAAAATATTTTGCTGCCGGGATTTTTATTGTTTTACTTTTAACGGTAATTACCCATGTTATGGCTGAAACGGAAAAACATACCGAGAAACCGACGGTTGAGGCGCGCGGTGCGATTTTGGTTGATTTAGAGTCCGGACGTATCTTGTGGGGAAAGAATCAAGACGATGAATTAGCCATGGCAAGTACCACGAAAATAATGACAGCGATGCTTTGCCTGGAACTGGGCAATTTAAACGATATTGTAACGGTAAGCCGCCGCGCCGCCGTAGCGCCTCGTGTCAAGATGTACTTGCAAGAGGGTGAAAAGATAAAGCTTGAGCTTCTTCTGTACGCTTTGATGCTTCAAAGTTCCAACGATGCAGCTGTTGCCATTGCCGAGCATATCAGCGGTACGGTGGAAGAGTTTTGCGCGTTGATGACAGCGAAGGCGAAGGAGCTTGGAGCTGAAAATACGGTTTTTGAGACACCGAACGGCTTGGACGCGGGTGACCATCACTCCACCGCGTCGGACCTGGCGATAATAACGCGCTACGCTATGAAGAACGATAAATTCGTTAAGATAATAAACACGCACGAATACAGCGGCCAAAGTTCCCGCCGCGATTATCACATATACAATAAAAACCGCCTATTGTCGGAGTATCGCGGTGCGAACGGAGTAAAGACGGGATTTACGGGTAAAGCCGGATATTGCTTTGTAGGGTCGGCAGAGCGGGACGATTTGTCCCTAATATCCGTTGTCCTCGCCAGCGGCTGGGGTGGGCGAGGCCGTGAGCAGCGCTGGAATGATACGAAGGAAATCCTTAACTACGGCTTCAACAATTACAAAAACGAGACCATAGTTGTGGAAGGCGATACGGCAGGGAACTTGATAGTGGAACGCTCCAAGACGACGAATATAACGCTTGTATTTTCGGAAAAATTGCGCCTGCCGATTACTGAGGAGGAAAAGGGTAACCTGCGTATGGAACGAGACCTTCCGAGTCAGCTTCGCGCGCCGATAACCGCCGGCAACGTCGTCGGCACATGCACCATATACGCGGGTGAAGAAAAGTTGGCGGAAATTGACGTGATAACTACCGCGAATGCGGAGAGGCACGATTTGAAAACATCGATGGAGAAGGTGCTTGCGTCGCTTTTAGAGATATTCACGTCCGGTAAAGTTGACGTAGTGTTGCCGGAATTTTAAGGGTTTATATAAACCACGAAAAGATGTCTGCGCCGCGCTAAATACAAGAAAAATGCGAAAGAGTTATTTTCGTGTGTTTCGTGTATTTTGTGGTTATTTATTAAAATGTCTAAACCCATACTAGCTGCATAAAATGTAATAATATACTTAATACGGCGGTGTTTTTATGCGCAGACGGTTTAGGAGAATCGCTCACATGCGTGTTTTGGCGGGCATTGTGTGCGTATCGATGGGCGTGGGTATGCTTCTTGTGCTGTTTATACCTGCGTGGGGCTTTTTTGCGGCGGCATTTTTGGTTATTATCGGGCTTTGGAATTTGTACATGTGCTGAGAGTAGAATTAATATTGACAAATATTTGAAAGTACGCGGTGAGTAAGGGCGCAGACATGGTATTCTTACAAAAAGCAAATAAAAAAGCCGCAATAACATAATGCAGTTTTTGCGGCTTAGAGATTAATTAACGGTTAAAAGGAAGAAAAAAACCACAAACACATTGTAGGCCTAGGGGATGCGGTTGGAAAATATGGGGATACAATCTCGTGCGTGTTTCCGAAGCTATAAGAAAACCACAATCCAAACAAATACGATGAAATACACTAATTGATACCAAGCAGTACTCTAATAAATTATGGATATCAGTTGTACCCATGTAAAATACGTTATTATTGCCATGAAAACACATCGGCAAAGAATTGTGATCTAGACCCGGGCGGTTTTTTATTAACAGTTCGATTAAAGGACTATTTTTTGATATTAACAACTCATCCCGAATAGATGCGGTGCGAAATGCTTCAAATTCTAAATCAAGTAATATTCCTATGAGCACAGGATCTCCAGAAAAAATCCGATTTGACCATGAAATTGTTCCGCTTACAGCATCAGCAAATATTGTAAACTCGATTACATTTTCATTGCTAGCTATATTTCTGTCAACACCTAATGCGTGCATACTTGGATTTGCGAATATGATTGAAATTAAAGTTACAAGTAAAATAAGTAATTTAATTGTGGTAATAATCTTTAATTTAGCCATGATATGTGCCTCCTGTAATATTTTTGCGGCTTTCCTTACCCGTGTCTATAATACGATAAAATCCGGGTTTCCGATGACCACATCTTATACAAGCCGGAAAAGGTCCAAAACCAAATTCGTGATAAATAGTAAATACATCAGTCATTGACCAAAGTAATAAATCACAAGTAAGGCATCGAGTTTCGGAAACATATACACGTCTCTGGCAAAACTGATCTGTTGGGCCTGATATAGATGGCGGGAGATTTGTTGTTCTCCAACGGTCATGAAAGCAAAATGAAAACGTACCAGAAGTGTCATATTCGGTGTAAAATACAACGTGACTCCATTCGGATTGGTGTTCTAAAACCAAGCCTTCATGTGCTGTTGCAGAATGAACTAAGCCAAACAACATGATTATAGAAACAATCAATGCTGAAAGGAAACGAATTTGTTTGTTTTTCATAATTAAACCTCACTTTCAATTTGTAATGTTGATGATTGCATTACACACAATTGTTAGTTATCAACTTTTCATACGCACCCTTCCTTCCTGTGTATGAGTATTATTTGATTGTATGATAACATGACAATCGATATATGTCAACATTTGTTAATGAATATTTTTTTAGAAGAATTTTTTTATGTACAAATTATATAATATTAAACATCTTACCGCAACTTTTGAGTTGAGTTCAAGATATGGAATCTTTATACACATTAATTGGATTTTTATTGACAAATATTTGAAAGTACGATAAAATTATACCAACGATATTTGTAAAGGTAGGTGGGATTATGCGCGGCAAAGAGATTATTGCCATGCTTCTTGCCGGTGGGCAAGGCAGCCGGCTTGGCATTCTTACAAAGACAAAGGCGAAACCCGCTGTCAGCTACGGCGGCAAGTTTAGGATGATCGACTTCCCCCTTTCAAACTGCATAAATTCCGGTATTGACACGGTCGGAGTGCTTACGCAGTATCAGCCGCTTCTCCTTAACAAGCATATAGGCAACGGCGTGCCGTGGGATCTGGACAGGACAAGCGGAGGCACTGCCATCCTCCAGCCCCATCAAAAAAATGACAATACCGGGGATTGGTACAGCGGCTCGGCAAACGCCGTATGCCAAAACATCAATTTTATAGATGAGTATAACCCCGAGTACGTACTTGTTTTAGGCGGGGACCATATCTATAAGATGGATTATTCCCTTATGCTTGATGCCCACAAACAAAACAATGCGGATGCTACTATCGCTGTTATCGAGGTACCGTGGGATGAGGCATCACGCTATGGCATAATGAATGCTGATGAATCGGGCCGTGTTACGGCTTTTGTGGAGAAGCCGAAAGAGCCGGTCAGCAACCTGGCCTCGATGGGCATTTATATCTTCACTTGGAAATACCTGCGTGAAGCGCTTATTGAATCTGACAAACTACATACGGATTCGGATTTTGGCAAGCATATCATTCCGCTTCTCCTTGAAGGCGGCAAAACGATGTTTGCGTATAAATTTACGGATTATTGGCGTGACGTAGGCACTATAGACAGCTATTTTGAATCTAACATGGAGCTTATTGCCACCGTGCCGCTTTTTAATTTGTATGAGGAACACAAGCGTATTTATACGAACAGCCCGCACCAGCCGCCGCAATACACGGGTGAGAATGCGGACGTGCGCGGCTCGCTTCTTTCGGAAGGGTGCGAGATTTACGGAACGGTAATTAATTCCGTGTTAGGCTATGGCGTTAAAGTGCATAACGGAGCGCGGGTTGTAAACTCCATTGTCATGGAAAACTGTAACATCGGCCGCGACACGGTTATTGAAGATTGCATTTTGGATGAAAACAGCCTTATAGGCGACAATGTAACCATAGGTGTGTCTGTTGGCGATGATGCGCAGGCCGTAAATGAGCTGCGCCCGGATATCTACAATACCGGCATTACAGTTATCGGAGAATATTCCAAAATCCCCGACAATGTCCGTATCGGTAAAAACTGTGTGGTTGAGGGAGTTTCGGTTTACAGTGATTATGACTGTGGGCTTCTTGCAAACGGCAGATCCGTTATAAAACCAGTATTGATGTAGAGGGGGGTATGAAAATGAAAGCTATCGGAATCGTTTTGACCGGCGGCAATAATGAACGCTTAGGCGACCTAACCAGCGTCCGTGCTGCGTCGGCTTTACCTATGGGTTCGTGCTACAGGGTTATAGATTTCCCAATCAGCAATATGGCTAATTCCGGCATCAATAAAATCGCCGTTATCACCCAATATAACAGCCGTTCCCTGCATGACCATCTAAGTTCGGAAAAATGGTGGGATTTGGGGCGTAAGCATGGCGGCCTGTTCGTATTCACGCCGTTTCAATCTAACGATAATAACCTCTGGTACAGGGGAACGGCGGATTCCATCTACCAAAACATAGCGTTTTTGAAACGTTCTAAAGAAGAGTTGGTGGTTATCGCATCAGGTAACTGTGTTTATAAAATGGATTTTAAAAAGTTAATTGAGCATCATATGGAAAAAGGCGCGGACATAACGATCGCCGCCAAAAATATAGCTGGTACGGATATAAACCCATGTGAGTTTGGCGTGCTTACGCTGGATGAAAACGGCATAGTGGCAGATTTTGAGGAGAAGCCGTTTGAAACGGAAAGCCGCATCATATCCATGGGGATTTATGTTATATCTAGGCTTTTACTGATAGAGCTACTTGAAAAGGCAATAGCAGATGATCGGTTTGAGCTTGTGACGGGTATTTTGATACACTATCGCAAAAAATATAGGATGTCTGCGTTTATGTTTGACGGGTATTGGTCGGCGATAAATAGCGTGGATGCGTATTATAACACGAATATGGATTTTTTGCGCCACGATGTGCGTAAGACGCTTGTGCATACGTTTCCGCATATCGAGTCCAAACCGAAGGACGAGCCGCCCGCAAAGTTCAACCACCACAGCGAATCTAGGAACTGCCTCGTCGGCAGCGGCACGATTTTAAACGGTAAGGTCGTAAATAGCGTTATCTTCCGCAAGGTGTTCACTTGGGAAAATTCATATATCAATAATTCTATTATTATGGAAGGTTGCCAAATTGCCAGCGGTTGCGTTGTAGAGCATGCGATTCTCGATAAAGATGTTATGGTTACAGCCGGTAGGCATGTGTGCGGCACACCAGGTAAACCGGTGATTGTAAGGAAAGAGACTGTTATCTAATGGCGTTGGAAAACTACTACAACAGTTACAATGAAGATGGTCGGCTTGCATCTAGGCATGGGCAGGTCGAGTTTTTGACGACCATGCGGTACATTGAAAGATATCTAACACCGGGAGTGAAGGTGCTGGAAATTGGTGCGGGGTCAGGGCGTTACAGCCGTGCAATTGCCGATTTGGGTTACGATGTGGCCGCAGTGGAGCTTGTTGAAAGTAATATTGAGGTTTTTAAGTCGCGTCTAAAACCGGAGCAGAGAATCAGTGTTGCGCAGGGTAACGCATTGGATCTATCTATGTTTGCGGATGCTTGCTTTGACATGACGCTGGTGCTTGGGCCGATGTATCATATGTATACGGAAGACGACAAAGCCCTTGTTATATCCGAGGCACTCCGCGTTACGAAGCCTGGCGGCGTGCTGTTCGTTGCGTATTGCCATAGCGACGCAAGCATTGTTCATTCCGGGTTTGCCTTAAAGAGCTTTGATGTGCTGGACTATATGGAGCGCGGCAAAATTAACCCGGATACATTTGAGACGTTTAGTGAACCGGCAGATATTTTTGAGTTGATACGCAAAGAGGACATTGACCGTCTGATGAGCCGTTTTGATGTGGAACGCCTGCATTACATAGCGACGGATTTGTTTTCAAGGTATATAATGGATGCGCTTAAGGAAATGATTAATGAGGAGTACGGGTTGTACCTGCGTTATCACTTCGCCGTGTGCGAAAGGGCGGATATGGTTGGCATTACGCACCATAGCTTAGATGTTTTCCGCAAAAATTAAAAATATTAAACGTATGGCGTCGCGCGCGGGTGCTTTGTTTTTGGAGCTTATTTACCCCGCGCGTTGTTGCTTGTGCAACGATGTGCGGGCGTACGTGTCTAAAGAACGTATATGTAATGCCTGCAGGGTTGATTTGGGGACGCTTGCGGCACCGCGGTGTGACATGCTGCCGACGGTGTATAGCGCGTTGTCGCGTGTATATGCGGCATACGAATATAAAGGCAACATACGAGACCTTGTGTGGCGGTTTAAGTTTGAGGGAGTTAAGGAAATAGCGGACGGAATGGCGGAGCTGATTAAAATAGCGGCATGGCCGCCGTCGTTTGTGCGTGATGTAGGAGAGGCTGATTACTTTATCCCCATACCACTACATAAAAGCCGTATGAAGGATCGTGGATTTAACCAAAGTGAGGTTTTGGCGGATAAATTGGCTGAAATTTATGGCATAACTTGCATGGATGCCTTATCTCGCGTAAAGAAGACAACGCCGATGTACGGACTGACGCGCACAGAGCGGCTTGAAAACGTGCGCGGCGTTTTCGATGTGAATGAAAAGTATGTAGGGTTATTGAAGAGCAAAACCGTCGTTTTGATTGACGATATATACACAACAGGCGTTACTGCCGAGGAATGTGCGCATACGTTGGTTCGACATGGTGTGAATAGGGTGTATCTGCTGGCTTTTTCTATCGTAACAGAAATGGGGGGTAATACATGAATTGTAAAATTATTAGAAGAGAGCATATTTTTAAAACGGAAACATTTTTTCCGCAGTGCCATGCTTCAACGGTGGAGATGATGCCATGCGGCGGAGTTGCGGCGGCATGGTTTGCAGGCAGCCATGAAAAGGCGGCGGATGTTGCTATATGGTTTTCCGTATTGGCGGACATAAAAAACGGCCGCTGGTCTGTCCCGCGCAAAATAGCGGAGCATCCAGGCGTGCCATGTTGGAATCCTGTGTTATTCGTGAACGCGGAAGAGCTTATAATTTATTATAAAGTAGGGCATGAAATTACGGAATGGTGTACATATACTACAACATCAAGTGACGGCGGAGCTACGTGGACGGCGGCAAGCGAACTTGTGCCGGGTGATGCCAGTGGCGGCAGGGGGCCGGTAAAAAATAAAAACCTGCGCCTTAAAAACGGCATAATCTTAGCACCGACGTCGGTCGAGAAACCGTTGTGGGAATGCTTTGTTGATATATCTCGCGATGATGGCAAAACTTGGGTAAAATCCGCAACCGTGCCGCGCAAGCATAATGAGTTTACGGGTACGGGCATTATCCAACCTACGCTTTGGGAAGGTAAGGGGGGGTTAACCCACATGCTGATGAGGAGTAGTGAAGGGTGTATTTATCAAAGCTACTCTGCCGATTTTGGAGGGACATGGAGTGTGGCTGAAAGGACGGAACTGCCGAATAATAATTGCGGTATTGATGCAATAAAACTCGCTGATGGGCGCGTTGTGCTTGCGTATAATGCCGTGGCCGGTAACTGGGCGGCGCGATCGCCTATCGCGCTTATTATTTCGGAGGATGACGGCAGGACATGGGGTGAGCCTATCGTACTTGAGCATACTCCGTGCGATCCTAAGATAAATATTGAGGATACGGAGTTTTCGTACCCAGCAATTGTTGCACGAGATAATGAAGTTTTTATTACATACACATGGAAAAGGCGGACGATTGCATTTTGGTGTATTGAAATTTGTTGAGGGGCGTTGGCTTAAATATTTGTTACGCTGAAGCCGTACCACCCCGTCTGCGCCAAAGGCAGGCGCAGCCACCCCTCCGATGGAGGGGAATTTTTTATGTTTCCGTAACTTAAAGAGCATATTTGTTTTAATTTATCGTTTTTTGTTCATATAGCTCAAGATAACCACGTTTGTTATGGCATATCTCAGCCCATTTCATAATGGCACCTAAAACAAAAACTGGATCATATACCGATTCGCCTAATTTCTTTCCGAAATGACGAAAAGCAATGGCACCTACAACAGTATCTAATTCACATCCTGGTTGCCCTAGTTTATAATTACGTCCATTACCTTTTTTTGCTTTACCGCCATTTTCATGCAATAAGCCATAAATTATATCAAATACCTTTAAAACAATAAAGGTCTTTAGGATGTTTATCTGTTTTAAAAGCTTTTTTGTCATCAGATAAAGTTATATCGAAGGGTTTGCCGTTTAACATGTGGACTGTGGCTATTCCGCCTGCTTTTATTAGCTTATCACGGATAATATCAGATGCTTTTATGTAGTGCACATTAACGAGTATTTATAACACCGCCTTTTTCAATATAATTGAAATTGAAAACTACCCGCCAACCCTAATCGTCACCTGCATACCTTGTGGCACGCGTTGCCACGGGCTGGGTGATTGGCTGTTTACATGGTTTATATCCTCGTCGCGCATGTTGTTTTGGCTGAAAACGATATGCGGGATAAAACCGGCTTCCGATACGGCTATACGAGCCTGTCGGAGCGACATGCCATCTAAGTCCGGTACGGCGGCAAGTGTTGCATCATCGCTGTTTTCCACAAACAGGAATACGGAACCGCTGGTTGTAATCGTAGTACCGGGTAGGGGGAATTGCGCCGCTACAATGTCGCCGTTGCCGATAAGCTCAAACGGAACGCCTTGGTTGTTAAGTATAGCCGCAGCTTCGTTTACGCGCATGTTTGAAAAATCCCTAACAGGTACAGTATTTGCCGCGGTTTGAGCCTGATCTGTGGACGGTATGCGTCGGTAGTTAATAATGTTGGAGACAAGTTCCGTGAACATATACCTAGCGGGTGCGGTTGTGCCGTCACCTGTGTCGTATATTGTTACCAAGACAACGTATTGAGGGTTTTCCGCGGGGAAATAACCTACGAAGGCTGTGGCTACGTAATGGTCTGGCGATTCGCGCAGGCCTTGGTCAGCCGTACCGGATTTGCCGCCGATGTTGTGGCCGGGCAAGCGTGCAAGACGTGCCGTGCCGGTAACGAATGTTTCCACCATTGCGTCGCGCAGCCAGTCAGACACCTCCGCCGAAAGGACTTGGCGCTGTATGAGGGGCTGATGTTCTTGTACGACGCGGTTGTTTTGGTCTATTACATGTGAAACGACGAAGGGCTGCATTAGATAGCCGCCGTTTATAAGCGATGAAAATGCGGTTATGGCTTGTATCGGCGTTATCCTTAACGTTTGTCCGAAGCTGGATGCCGCAAGTTCGGACGGGCGCATGTTTGGTCCGTGCTGGAGCCCCGCCGCGCTTGCCTCCGCGGGTAGGTCTATACCCGTGCGCTGGCCGAAACCGAAGTAGCGCTGGAATTGATAGAAAAGCGGCCCACCCATTTGCTCCGCAATAAGCATCAGCGCAACGTTGCATGAGTAGGCGTTGGCTTGGCGCACGTCGACGCGGCCGTGGCCGACGCGGCGGTGGCAGTTCATGCGGAAGCCATCGCGATAGAGAAAGCCGTTGCAGACGAACGTGTCGTTGAAGTCGATAACACCTGCCTCTAACGCGGCTGCGATAACGAATGGTTTAAATATCGATCCTGGTTCAAACGTGTGCGTTATATTAAAATTTTGCCAAATAGACTCAAAGTTCGACGCAAGTGTCGCGTTATCTAAATCCGCCCACTGGGCAGCTAAGTGTGTGCTTGTTAAGTACGCTGGGTTCATTGCGTGGTTTAAGTCAAAGGAAGGGTAGGTGGCCATAGCTACGATCGCGCCGGTCCATGGGTTCATCACGATTGCAATTGTGTGGCGCGCATTGTGCGCGTTGCCGTATTTTGCGGCAACTTCCTCCGCTATTTGCTGTATAACGAGGTCTAATGTCGTAACGATTGTGTGTCCTTGTTGCGCCTCAACGCGCTCCGTTATAATACCAAGCCCGCCTGGATCGTAGATCCTGAATAAACGCCCAGGTACGCCGGACAGTTCGCGGTTAAACCTAGATTCAAGCCCTCTTATCGAGTCACCCCATTCAAATCCTATAATCTGAGGTGCGATATTGCCGTATAGATACGTTCGTTGGCTGGTTTCCTGTAGGTGGACGTGGCGTATGGGGCCGCGCGGGTCGTTGTCAGTCCTGCGTACCGTTCTTGCGGCTTGAAGCTCCATGGCCGTCTCAAGTGATACGTAACGGGCAAAGATCCGGTGGTGCGTGTCAAAAACGGGTCGCCCGTCTTCGCGCAGAGCGAGGTGCGGCCACAATTCTTCCGTGGGTATGCCTAATATTTCAGACACGCGGGATATTATGTCCGCCTGTTGCTCTTGCGTCATGCCGACTAAGTGCCGTACATCCATGAAGACATGGTATTTTATGGTGGAGAAGGCAAGTACTTGGTGGTTACGGTCTAAAATCGTACCTCTGTTCGGCATTACGGATGCTTCCGTACCTGGTGGGCGGCGGCGTACAAGCTGGCCGATGCTTAGGCGCGTAAACTCGTCGCCGTGGGTATCGATTAAAGCCCAAATTTGAATGGCTAAAAACGAGAGAGCAAAAACGCCTAAAAGAGTAAAGGCGATGAGTTTGTTTCTCATCGACCTTGTAATGTGCTTATTAAATTTACTTTTCTTCACAGTTAACCCTCCGATCTTATAAAGCCGCGGAACATGCGTATAATGTTTTGCCATAAACTGCTTTCTTGTTCCGTTTGCCAACCGAGATCATGTCGTGTCGTAAAGTCTCCTGCAATTTCAGGTATTAGGATAATTTGATGCGACGCAGGTAAAGCCATTCCAAGTACCTGTGTGGCAAAGCTCTCTATCTCCACTAAATCATGAGAAGCGTTTATTTCGCCGCGAAGAGCGATATTGTCCCGCGTTAAGCGAGTTAGTGAGTTTTGAAGTTCATTAAATTCGCGCTGCATACTGGATACGTGATAGCTGGCAAAAACGGCAAGTAAAAGCAGTGATAGGATGAAAAGTGCGCCTACTGACCGTATTATAATGACTGAAAACGGCAAGGCAATAACAGTTTTAGATACGGCGTTAGGCTCCGGCATGGCGTTAATAGATGTTTTTTTTACTGCGTTGCCGCGTATTGCCGGTTTTGCTTGGCTTAGCGGCATCTGTGCATATGTGGAACGGGGACTGTTCTTCGAAATTGACGGCGCGGGAATAGATGCGCCACCCAGGTAACGTAAATAAGCGTCATCATATTTTTGTTGTCTGGCGGCTTGTGCCATGATATCCCCCTTGTTTATCAGAGCTTTTCAATAACCCGGAGCTTGGAGCTTCGTGCGCGCGTGTTATCGCTTATTTCATTATCTGTGGGTATAATCGGTTTTCTTGTGATAAGCTTAACTATAGGTTCTTTACCACATACGCAGTATGGTAACGTTTTCGGGCATTTGCATGGATCAGCAAGTTCTGCGAAAGTGTTTTTAACGATCCTGTCTTCTAATGAATGGAATGTTATGACACAAAACCGCCCGGACGGAAACAGTTTTGACACAATATTCTGTAAGCTAATGGATAAATCCTTCAGCTCGTTATTTACCTCAATGCGTATGGCTTGAAACGTGCGCGTCGCCGGGTGCTTGTGCGCTTCGTGCAGGCGGCGCGGTATTGCTTTCTCTACGAGATCGGCAAGCTCCGTCGTTTCGCTGAACGGTTTAATGTTCCTTTGGGTTACGATGTTTGCGGCAATGCGCCCGGCAAAGCGTTCCTCGCCGTAATCCGAAATTATCTGCCTAAGATTTATTTCTGAGTATGTGTTTACCACATCGGCGGCGGATAACCCGGAACTGGCATCCATACGCATGTCAAGCCTTCCGGCGTGAAGAAAGGAAAACCCTCTGTCCGGGTTATCCAACTGGTAAGATGATACGCCGAGATCCAGCAGAACTCCGTTTAAGCCGTCAATGTCAAGGGTTTCTAAAACTTGTATGATATTATTATAATTGTTATGGACAAACTGAACGTTCGTAAAACTTTGTAAAACATTTTTAGCGGCGTTTATCGCTTCTATGTCTCTGTCAACGCATATGAGGCGGCCTTTAGCTGATAAGTGCTCTGCGAGAAGGTGTGAATGGCCGCCGCCGCCACACGTGCCGTCCAAAAAAATACCGTCGGGTGTGTGTGCTACGGCTAAATTCTCAATAACTTCATTGGGTAATACGGGTAGATGTTTAAATTTCATATTATATTTTTAACTGTGCGATACTCATGCTTTGCCTTATATCGTCTTCAAGCGAGTCTTCACTCATATAAATTTCATAATTTTGTTTGTTCCATACCTCTATGCGTCGGCCCGTGCCGACGGTTACAATTTCCTTCGTGATATCCGCGTATTGGCGCAGGGATTGTGGTATAAGTACGCGGCCCTGCTCGTCGCATTCACCCTCGCTAGCCGCGCCGAAAAAGAAACGGACGAAGCGACGGGCGGCTGGGTCTGTCATCGGCAGCTCTTCTGCTTTTTGTTCAAGTATCTGCCACTCTTCCATGGTAAAAATAAAAAGGCATTTATCCAGGCCTTTTGTGATGATAAATTGGTTGGAAAGCGCATCGCGAAAACGCGCGGGCACTATCATCCGCCCTTTTGCGTCTACATTATGGAAATGCTCAGACCTAAACAATCTTATCTCACCTTTTCTTTTTAAGGGGTACCCTAATGTTAAAGGAGTACCCCCGTTACAAAGAAGGAGCAATTTTGAGTATGGACATTCCACTGAACATACCCTAAAATCCACTTTCCACCACTTTGAGATAATTATACATGTTATTGAAAAAATAATCAAGGGGTTTTGCAAAAAAAAATGAACTCCGAAGAATTCATTTTTAAATGGCACAATACTTATGGTAATTAATAACGTATTTTTTATAATTCCTTGCCTCGTAACGTAGCGGTTTTATTAATAAAGTCCATATAAATCAACGTTTCGTGGTGGTTGATGTTTATAATGCCGCTTGTGAGGCGTACGGCTAGGTATACGCAGTTTTCGTTGCTTTCGTCGTTTGCGTCATCGTACCAAGTGAAAGCCTTGCGTAACTTATCGCGCAGTTCTGCGTTTTCCGGCTTCATGCACCAGCCCAAGTTTTCGCCGGTCGCATTCGCGTTGAACCATGCGAAGTTTACGGCGATGGCAACCTCGTTATTCGCCGCAATTTGCTTCATCTTATTTGACGCACCCCAAGTAACGCAATAGAATACGCCGTCTTCATAAAATGCATCGATATCACGGGTGGCTGGGCGCGGCTGGCCGTTTGCACCAAGTTCCAAAGCAATGGTGGACAACCCCATTACATTGTCTTTGCTGTTTCCAAATTTTTCCTCAAGAATCTCCATTCCCTTGTCAAAATAATTCATTAGATACCTCCAATATTTATCGTTCCGTGAACGGAATCCACATTTCCATATATGCATGGCTAAATGTTTGGTTGTTGTAGTAAATTTCCGGGAAGAAGCCGTCGGCACGTAGGCCATGGTCTTTTAACCAAAACCGCGTAAACTTCATCATTTTACCTAATGACGAAATGAGTTCTGCGAAGTTTTCCGCTTCGTATCCACAAACAATGTAAGGTCTTGCGGGTAGCTGCCAGTTAGCGAAGTGATTGCTGTTTTCAGCCGCGTCAACCTCAACACCTACGAAATATGTTGAATATCCATCCGGCGCACCGCCGTGGAACGAAACACCCACGTGCCTGGCGTTTGGATCGTGCGGTATTTTATCTTTAACCGCGAAGAATCTGTCCCAAATTTCGGCAGGTTTGGACACCCCTGGCCGCTCGCCCAGCATCTTACCAGGCACAAATTGCCATAAATCCTGCACGCCAAGGAAATGGATTGGTTTGTCAAGAATGCGGCGGTTATATTCCAATACAATACCTTCGGTAACCAACGGGACGCCTTCGTCAACCATCACATAATTCAACAGTAGGTTTGGTTTATCAAAATAATTTAAGCCGATTGGGTTTGCGCGGTACTCAGCAGGGGAGAAGCCGTAAACTTCTTTAAAGGCACGTGAAAACGTTTCGCGGCCGCCGAATCCGAGATTGACGGCGATGTCGATAATATAAGTATCATTGCTTCGTAATATTTCGGCGGCATGTGCTAAACGGCGCAGCTTTATATATTCGCGTACGGGTTTATGCACCAGCCTCGTAAACAGCCGTTGAAAATAAAACACGGACAGTGCGGCAATGTCGGCCAGCGTATTGACGGATATGTCGTCAATGATATTATCCTCAATATATTCCAAGGTTTTTTGGATGGATTCCCATGCGTGCATTTTATCCTCATTGTGATTGCGTTGTTTTATGACATAATAACATAAAATAACACATTATGCGTGACTGTGTCTGCCTTTTATTCCGCAGTCATCAACCACCAGCGGATACCGAATTTATCTTCCAAAAATACGAAAGATTTGGAGTATGACGCACTGGAAAACGGCTCAATTATAGTTGCGTTTTCGCTCATAATATCATATGCAGCTTTAACTTCGTTAGGCGTGGCAAACTCGGCGCACAAGCATACTTCGCTCTGCCGCAATTCCATACCATCGCTTAGTTTGTCGCTGCTGTCATCGCACATCATGATTATATTTTTGCCGATTTTGAGTTGCGCGTGGTAAATATAATGTTTTTTCGATTCATCTTGGCACTTTGGATCCTTCGTATCGGAATAATGTGATTTGAAAGTGATTTTTGCGTTAAGTGCTTTTGTATATAGAGCGATAGCCTCGCCGCATGTGCCGCTAAAGGTTAGAAATGGTGATACCTTTGTCATTTTATGTCCTATCTATACGCTTGGTTAATGCGTAAACGCAAAACATTGAATGTTTTGGCAGTTATTGAAGCCCTGATTTCTTCCATTAAGGAATTATAGAAGTACAAATTGTGCAAAACGCAAAGCCGCAGTGCGAGCATCTCGCCCGCCTTAAATAAATGACGTATATATGCCCTTGAATAAGTAAGGCAGGCCGGGCATGCGCAAGCTTCATCAATCGGCTTGTCATCTTTCTCAAATTGCTTGTTTAGCATATTTAATTTGCCATGCCACGTAAAAACATGCCCGTGGCGGCCGTTTCTGGCGGGCATAACGCAGTCAAAAAAATCTATCCCGCGTGCCACAGCTTCTACAATATTAACTGGGGTGCCGACACCCATAAGGTACGTTGGTTTATTGCGGGGTAAATGCGGTACGGTTGCGTCAAGGATAGAGTACATATCTTCATGCGTTTCGCCTACGGCAAGGCCGCCGATTGCGTAGCCGGGTAGGTTCATATCCGTAAGGGCTTTGGCGTGGTTAATGCGTATATCCTTAAAAAGGCCGCCTTGGTTGATGGCAAAAAGCATTTGGTTTTCGTTGTTTATTTGACTTAGGGTATTTAACCTTCGCAGCTCGTCACGGCACCGTTCCAGCCAGCGCGTGGTACGGCTTACGGAGGTTTCAACGTACGCCCGTTCGGATTTAGAGGGGATGCATTCATCAAAAGCCATGATGATATCTGAGCCAAGGTTGGCTTGAATCTGCATACTTTCTTCCGGCCCCATAAAAATGCGCCGCCCGTCCAAGTGGGAGGCGAAAGTCACGCCTTCTTCCGTAATCTTGCGTAAACCGGACAAAGAAAAGACCTGGAACCCGCCCGAGTCCGTAAGGATAGGGCCGCTCCAAGCCATGAATTTGTGAAGGCCGCCCATGTCGCGGACAAGCCCGTCACCAGGGCGCAAGTGAAGATGGTACGTGTTCGCAAGTACCACGTCGCATTTTACTGCACACAAATCCACGGACGAAACAGCACCCTTAATGGCTGCTTGCGTAGCTACATTCATAAACACAGGTGTTTTAATAGTTCCGTGTGCAGTTTGTAGCTCGGCGGCCTTGGCGGCTTCGTCCGTGGCTAAAATTTTGTAGTTAAAATTCACAAAACTTTATGCGATTTGGTATTTTTTCTTAAACTTCTCTACGCGTCCGCCCGCTTCAAGTAAGAGCTTTTGGCTGCCTGTGTAGAATGGGTGGCATTTGGAGCATACCTCAACGCGGATTTCTTTGTTGGTAGAGCCTGTTTCGTATGATACGCCGCAAGCACAGCTAACTTTGGCTTGTTGGTATTTGGGATGGAGATCTTTTTTCATTACGTACACCTCATATTATTTATATATTTAACAATTTCTTTTCTGCAAAGCTAAGTATCTTATTGCCACCGACTATGAAATGGTCTATTAAAGCAACGTCGATTTTTTCCAATAATTGGCGGATAAAGTTCGTTATCTTAACATCGCTGGCGGATGGCGTAAGCGACCCGGCAGGGTGGTTATGCGTCAGCACAACAGCCGTTGCGCCGTGCTGTATAACCTTTTCTAAAACAATTCGTGGATAAATCGGCGCTTTGTTGATTGTACCGCGCGCTATTTCCACAGGGTGAATTAGTTTGTTTTTAGAATCCATGCATAGCATGTATAAAACCTCAACGGTTTCACCTAAAAACAATGATTTAACGTATTCGCTGCATTCTTTTGAATCGCTTAAATCAGGTGTTTTACCCCATTTGGAAAGCTCACACCGCCTGCTAATCGGCAAAACAAGGCTGATGAGAACCGCCGTGTTTATGGACAAATTGCATTTTTGGGCGATAATTTCCGGGCGTGCCTCGCACAAGGCGTGAAGCGACCCAAATTCGCGGATAAGCTTATGTGCAAGCGGATTCGTATCACTGCGCTTGATGGCATAATAGAGCAGAAGCTCAAGCGCTTCATGATCTGCAAGCACGTCCAAACCTCCGCGCAAGAACTTTTCCCTCATGCGTTCCCTATGCCCGGCGTGGATGTTTTCATCAGTCTTAAGGCTAACCTTGTCGCTCATCTAATTATTATATACTATTTTCAAGAAAAATCAAGGGTTTTATGAAATTTTCATATGATTATTCATTCAGCATAAAAAGCGTTTTCAATATGATTAACCTCAAAAAATTCTCTTCCAAAAATATCCAATACATCGAAACGTATTGATCTATAAATCGGCGTAAATTTTGCCAAGTAATACGTCGCCGTCCGTATAATCCGCTGCTGTTTAGCTTTGGTGACGGACAATGCGCCGATACCCTTACTAACGGTGGTGCGCAGCTTCACTTCGGCGAAGACGAGAACGCCGTCTTTAGAGGCGATAATGTCAACCTCGCCGTAATTGCATTTGAAACGCGATGCGAGGATGGTGTAACCCTTGGTTTTAAGGTATCCTCCGGCTATGTTTTCTCCATATATGCCTTTGTTGTTATATGATTCCTTCATTATTGTATGTCAAGCGGTGTTACAAACGAAAAATGACTGCCGTAAATACCGCGCTGCCCGCCGACGGGGATTTTGAGCGAACCTACTCCGCGTTCGTTAAAACGCAAACCTGTCATGCTTAGGTGCAATGAATTCATGCGATTTATACTTCCGGTGCTGCCCCAATCAAAGGGTATGGCACCGGCCGGTGTTAGGTCAACAACCAGCATATGGCCGTTTTCAACCCAAATATCGGCGATACGGATGCCTGTATGCAGGTACATATAATGGATAACATCAGACTTCCAGTTATCCGCGGTGATGGTTTCGGTAATCATTTCAAATTCGTTCCAGTCGCTGTAGTTGTAGATAAGCATGTTAAAATCGCCCAACGAACGAAACCATTCGTCTGTTTCCCATTGCCACCAGGATCGGGCGGCGTCAAGTTGCCCGGGGCCGCTAAGTGGGCCTAAACGGTATTCAAGCAACCGCCAAGCGTATTCGGTATCATTCATTATATCTACATGAAAAATCAGATGGACGTCCATATCAATGCTACCAATACAACGGGTTACAGCGTCAACAGTCATGAAAAAGCCAAAAAGCGTTACTTCTTTTCTCAATAATTCAACGCCCAAGAAATCAGCCGCATTTGCGATAGCCTCGGTTAGGCTTGCCTCCATAATCACGTTGTGTGAATCGTCATCACGGGCGGTGCAGGCAGACAGAGCGCTCGAAAAACCTAATATACATAATAGAATCAAAAATTTTCTAAGCATCTGTCTGCCTCCAATTTATTCCAGTTTACAGTGGTGCCTGACGAATATAGTTCGCCCTTGGTGCCTGACGAATATAGTTCGCCCTTGATGCCTGACGAATATAGTTCGCCCTTGATGCCTGGCGAACACAGTTCGCCCCTACTAAGCGAAAGCTTTTGCGATTTTTGCGCAAGCATCGTCGATTTGTTCATATGTGATGACGATTGGTGGGGCGAAACGTATCGTCGTTTCGTGCGTTTCCTTTGCGAGAACGCCGCTGGAAATTAACTTTTTAACGTACGGTGCGGCGTCGCAGTTAAACTCTACGCCGATAAGCAGGCCGCGACCGCGTACTTCAATGATTTTTGGGTTTTTGGCTTTCATATCATTGAGTTTGCTCATGAAATACGCGCCTTTTTCTTTGGCTTGTTTGGCAAATTCGTCACGCTGCATTATTTCCATCGTTTTGATAGCGACGGCGCAGGCAAGCGGGTTGCCGCCAAATGTGGAGCCGTGCGAACCGGGGGTGAAGACGCTTAGGATATCTTCGTTTGCGACGACGGCGGAGATAGGCATGATGCCTGCGCCAAGCGCTTTGCCGAAGATGTAGACGTCTGGTTCAAATCCTTCGTGCTGGCAGGCGAAAATATCCCCCGTACGCGCGAAACCTGTTTGTACCTCGTCCGCAATAAATAGGACATTATGCTTTTTGCATACCGCGTAGGCCTTTTTCATGAACCCTTCAGGTGGGCAGATAACGCCGGCCTCACCTTGGATCGGTTCCATAAGGAAGCCGACGGTGTTTGGCGTAATCGCCGCCTCAAGTGCAGCCAAATCGCCGTATGGCACAACAACGAAACCTGGCGTAAATGGGCCGTAGCCTTTTTTTGCCACTTCGTCGGTAGAGAAGGAAATGATTGTCGTGGTACGGCCGTGGAAGTTTTCGCTGCACACGATAATTTCCTGCTTGCCATCCTCAACGCCTTTGATGAAGTTGCCCCAACGGCGCGCGGTTTTGATGGCCGTTTCGACGGCTTCCGCGCCCGTGTTCATTGGCAGGGCCATGGTTTTACCCGTTAGCTTACAAATCGCTTCGAGGAAATCACCTAAGATGTTATTGTAAAACGCACGGGAGGAGAGGGTTACTCCGTCCAACTGGTCTTTCGCAGCTTGGATAATTTCTGGGTGGCGGTGGCCGAAGTTGAGTGCGGAGTACGCGCTAAGCATATCATAAAACTCTTCGCCTTCTGGGTTTTTAACCATAACGCCTTCGCCCCAAGCGAAAACAACTTCTTTCGGCTTATAGTTATGAGCGCCGAACTTTTCTGTCTTGTCAATTACTTGCTTTGATGATGACATGGAATTTACCTCTTTCTTAGTTTTCTTCAAATAAAAGGGGGCTGAACAACCCCGTTTGCATATATGTAATTAATTGTTTATTAACTTTAGGTACAAGGTTGATATCATTTAACTCCCCAATCGAGACCCATTTTGGTACGGATATAAGTTTTGGGTCATCTGGGTTTATATCCGGTATAGTCGGTTTTTTTAAGGTTTTATCGCCGTCTACAACGCATTTAATATACAGGCTCATGTGGTTGTCGTGTCCGTATTCGCATTTTTCGTGCTTTGGCACAAAATCCAATACAAACACCAGTTCATCCGCCGTAACGGTTAGGCCTGTTTCCTCCATTACTTCCCTAACAACAGCTTGTTTAACGGTTTCGCCTTTTTCTATACCGCCGCCGGGGATGTTGTAGTAAACGCCTTCACCAAAACAATTTAACAATATCTTATCATCATGAATTATAACGCCCCTGGCACTTACTCTGATCTTAAAGCAATCTCTAAACATATTTTCCTCTTTATATAACACAAAACGCACTTCACACATACAATAGAGCAAAGCACTTTTGGAGGTATACCAAAAAATGGCTACTTTTGAATTAAACAATAATATTTTAGGAGCATCCGGCAGAAACCATAGTCATGGAGAACGGTTTGAAAACCGCACAACCGCGCCTATATCAACCACACCGGAGGCAGTTGCGGAAGAACTTGCTTGCCACTGCGGAAACAGCGTTTGCGCGTGTGCCGGCATACCAAGGCCGCTGCCGCCAGTAAAGCAGGAAAGCATTTTTACCCCGAAAATTTACGATAGCTGCCGTAAGCAGGATTGCCTAACCGAAGAAGAGCTTGGTTTCGCACGTTACGCATCTGATCAAACTATCGGCGAAGAACAGCACCGCGAATCCGATTTGATTTTTGCACCGCGCGGCGCAGCGTCTGTTCTGATCGAGGATTTATGTATCCGCCGTATCATCATCTCCAACAAACGCGCAAACGTGTTCAAGCGTGGATACTGGGATGTTGATGTGGAATACGTATTTGAGTATACAACGATCTTCCACGATGCGCATGGGCGCCACGTAGGAGAAGCAGAAGCTATCTCTAACTTCCGTCGCCGCGTGACCCTCTTTGGGTCGATGGGTTCGGGTATTTCAATTGAAACAGACCTCATCCCGTATCCAGATTCACCGACGCATAACCACGATCCTTTCGTGCTTGTGGAAGCAAAGGCCATGGCACTTGCAGCACACCTCGTACCGCACCACGGCGAGCACGGACATGGACGCCATAGAAACGTAATCTCCGTTACCGTTGGTCTATTCAGCATAATTAAACTTTTCCGTCTTGTAACGCTGCTTGTGGAATCCCGCGGGTTCTCTATCCCGAGAGAATGCGATGACTTTACGCCGGTAAATCCCTGTGACTTCTTCGATCACTTACCATTCCCAATGGATACATTTGCGCCGCCGCAGAAACGTGAGTTCGAAGCTGGTATATGCGGAGATATAGCTGATTGAATCCAAACCGAACGCTAAATTCGCGAACTAAGTACGCGTCGCTCAAGTAAGTTCGTTTATTAAAGCAAATCAAGTTGAAAATCGAACTTGAATCTGCTGGTATTGGCCGTTCAAGTTGAAAATGATGTAACTGTTTTCAACTTAAACAACTATAAAGGTCGGTTTGGGATTCAATACACAAGATTAAACGCATAAAAACCTTTGACGATAAGTCAAAAGTTTTTGAAGGGGCTGTGGGGAAACTTTTCTTAAAAAGTTTCCCCACGGTCTTGATTTTATACTAATTCAATAACAGCCATTTCCGCGCCGTCACCCTTACGTGGACCGATACGGGTTATGCGGGTGTAACCGCCATTTCTGTTTTCATACTTAGGTGCAATATCTTCAAAGAGTTTGCGTGGCATATCAATTTTTTCAGATAATGCCTTTTTGCGGCGTCCGTCTTCAGGTACTTCGGTAACAGGGTAGAGGACGCTAAGCATCTTGCGGCGTGCATTGAGGCGGGAAGGGTTGTCTTTGCGGATAGTGCGCGTTTCGGTGTTGAAAACATCAAGGGATTTGCCGTCGACTTGCTGTTTAAGGCGCTTGCCTTCCGAGTCCCTTGCTACAACTTTAACTTCTTTCGTTACTTCCGTGTAATTGTCTTTTTCTTTAACGGCAAGGGTTATTAACTTCTCTGTCATTCCACGGATTTCTTTGGCGCGGTGTACAGTAGTGGTTATTTTGCCGTGATAGAGTAGGTGGGTAACCAGGGCTCGCATATTAGCACGGCGCACATCCGACTTCCAACCTAATTTTCTATAGTTTGCCATAAAACTTCCTCCAAATTTGTTACTTTCTAGTCTCTAGTATTTAGCTCTAGTCGCTAGCTTACATATCTTCCGACGGGGCAAGGGCTAAGCCAAGCTCCGCCAGTTTTTCAAGTATCTCTTCCTTTGATTTCTTACCGAGGTTGCGAACTTTCATCATGTCGTCTTCGGTCTTGTTGGCAAGATCCTGCACGGTGTTTATGCCGGCGCGCTTTAAGCAGTTAAACGAACGTACGCTAAGGTCGAGTTCTTCGATAGAAAGTTCCAACACTTTTTCCTTTTTGTCATCTTCTTTAATGATAAGGATTTCCGGGTGTTTCGTATTGTCAGAAAGGTTGATGAAAAGGTTTAAGTGCTCGCTTAGTATTTTAGCGCCTAAGGAAACTGCGGCGTCCGGCGCGATTGTGCCGTTTGTGTATACATCCAATGTCAGCTTGTCAAAGTCTGTCATATTACCGACGCGCGTATTTTCAACGACGAAGTTTACGCGTTCCACGGGGGAGAAGATTGCGTCAATAGGGATGATGCCAATAAGGTTGTCCTTACGTTTTGACTTTTCGCCGCCTTGGTAGCCGCGGCCGCGAGTTATCGTCATTTCCATGTAGAAACGCGCACCCGGCGCGTCGGATAATGTGCAGATGTACATATCCTTATTAACAATGTCAACATCAGGGTCTACGATGATGTCGCCTGCGGTGATAACGCGTGGACCCGTAACGTCAATAACAGCTTTTTTAGTTTCAAAGGAGTCCGTATTGCTTACAAGGGCAAGCCCCTTAAGGTTAAGGATAATCTCCGTAACGTCTTCCTTGATTTCCGGCACGGTTGAAAACTCGTGCAGGACGCCGTCTATTTTAATGCTGCTGACGGCAATACCGGGAAGGGATGACATCAAAATGCGGCGCATGGAGTTGCCGAGGGTTGTGGCATAGCCACGTTCAAGCGGCTCAACGACGAAAACGCCGTGCCTATTGTCATCAGACATCTCCATAATTTCTATATGCGGCTTTTGAAACTCAACAAACATAATTTGTACCTCCTGAGATAATAGTGGTCTGCGCTACTGGGCAAAAATAAAATCCAGCTGCGTACTACACTATGTTAAATATTACCATATTTTACATGGTGTAGTCAATGCAATTCTATTTACTATTTGGAGTACAATTCGACAATTGATGTTTCGCGCACTTGGGTATCAATCATGTCACGTGTCGGTTCCTGTAAAACTGTGCCGCTCAAATTTTCTGGGTTTGAAGTTATCCAGGCGGGTGTAAGTCTACCGCTTGTAACCTCAAGAATATCCTTAAAGCGTTGGAAATCCGCCGCGTTTGGCCTTACGTCAATAACATCGCCTTTTTTGCACTGGTATGAAGGGATGTTAACTTTCTTGCCGTTCACACGGATAAGGTTGTGACGGACGATTTGGCGGGCTTCTGTACGTGAGCGGCCAAATCCAAGTCTGTATACAACGTTGTCCAAACGAAGTTCAAGCATTTTTAAAAGGTTTTCACCGGATATACCTTTTTGCTTGGATGCTTTTATATAATAGTTTTTAAACTGCGTTTCTAAAATTCCGTAGATACGTTTTGCTTTTTGCTTTTCGCGAAGCTGTGTGCCGTACTCAGACATATTGCGGCGGCGTGCGTCGGTGTGCTGGCCGGGTTTAAGTCCGCGTTTCTTTAATGTCCGAACGGTGATGGGGCAGATGCTTTTATTGCATTTCTCACCCTTTAAGAACAGCTTTTCCCCTTCTCTGCGGCACAGCCTGCAAACAGGGCCTGTATATCTTGCCATACTAGTCCTCCTGAATTATATTCTTCTGCGTTTTGGCGGGCGGCAGCCGTTGTGGGGTACCGGGGTTACGTCTTTTATCATCGTTACTTCTAAACCGGCTACCGAGAGTGCGCGTATGGCGGCTTCCCGTCCGCTGCCCGGGCCCTTAACAAATACTTCAACCACGCGAAGGCCAAATTCCTTCGCGGCGACTGCGGCTGTATCTGCTGCAATTTGGGCTGCATACGGGGTTGACTTACGTGATCCCTTAAAACCCATCATACCCGCAGATGCCCATGTTAAAGTGTTTCCACCCATATCGGTAATTGTTACGATAGTATTGTTAAAAGTTGATTGAATGTGCGCCTGACCCTTATCAACGAATTTCCTGTCTCGCTTCCTACGCACTGCGCCTCTCTTGGCTGGTCTTTTAGGCATATTTAACCTGTCCTCCTAGCAAGCCCATGAAATGGGCTCTACACAGCCGATTATGATAATTTAACCGGCTATCTTATTTTTGTTTAACTATTTCTTCTTGTTAGCAACGGTTCTGCGCGGACCTTTTCTGGTGCGTGCGTTTGTGCGTGTGCGCTGACCGCGTACAGGCAAGCCACGGCGGTGACGTATACCTCTATAAGAACTGATTTCGACGAGGCGTTTGATGTTGAGCGCGATTTCGCGGCGCAAGTCACCTTCAACGGTTTGGCTTTTGTCGATAACCTCGCGGATGCGACCCGCTTCGTCGTCCGTCAAATCTCTAACTCTTGTATTTGGGTTTACGTTTGCTTCTTTAAGGATACGGTTAGAGCTTGGTCTGCCGATTCCGTAAATATACGTAAGTCCTATTTCTACACGTTTTTCTCTGGGTAAGTCAACCCCGGCAATACGAGCCATAATTTTCCTCCTGCTTAACCTTGTCTTTGCTTATGTCTTGGGTTTTTCGGGCATATAACGCGAATAACCCCTCTGCGTTTAATTATTTTGCACCATTCACATATGGGCTTTACTGATGGTCTGACTTTCATTTTGTGTCCTCTTTTCTTACATAGTTGTGCACACGATTCAGTCAGCACGCCTGGGGAAACCATGTAATGGCCGTACCGTGCGGCGTACGCCTGGATGATTGTGCAATATATCTCGCAATCGTTATCACTTGTCGCGCCAAACGATGCGGCCTTTTGTCAGATCGTAAGGTGACATTTCTAACTGAACCTTATCGCCCGGTATGATCTTGATGTTGTTTTGCCTAAGTTTACCGGAAATATGTGCCATAATCACATGTCCGTTTTCAAGCAGTTCTACTTTGAATACGGCGTTTGGCAATTTTTCTAAAACCCTGCCTTCCATTTCTAGTGCTTCTTCTCTGGCCACCTGCGATAACCTCCTTTTTACTTAGATATGCATATCTAAGTCGTCATATACTGATCTAACGCTTTTTTAAACTCTGCGTCGGTTAATTGTTTGTTACTAATAATTTTATCGGATATTTCGGTTACTATTATTTTGGTTGGTTGGACGTGGCGAAGTTTCTTCATCTTAGGCTTTTCTAAGCGGCGTTGCTGACCGTTGACTAGCCATAGATAATCACACTCAGCTTTGACAACGATGAATGGTAATGTCTTGTCGCGACCTGATTTGGAGAAAACGATTTGTCCAACCTGCAAGTTGTAAATATCAATATTTGCCATTGATTGTGCCTTCTATGAACTTTTGAATTCTGTTAGGGAAACGTGTGTAAGGCTTGAGCGAATGTGTACATAGCACATATGTTTCTACATAAGCTCAAAAGTTCTTATACTGGTTTTAATCATCAAAGAGGGTTAAGCATAACGGCTCTTCGTCTGTTACCAGTATTGTGTTTTCATAATGGGCAGAGAGCTGCCCATCTTTCGTAACCACTGTCCAATTATCGCCACGGGTGTATACCTCGAACCTGCCTGCGTTTATCATCGGTTCTACGGCTAGCGTCATCCCTTTTGCGAGTGCCGGGCCGCGCCCTTTTGCGCCCGCGTTGGGTATGTCTGGATCCTCGTGCAAATTGCGGCCTATACCGTGACCGATATAATCCCGAACTACGGAGTAACCGGCGGCCTCTGCATAGCTTTGTATGGCGCGGGTGATATCGTGCAACCTATACCCCACGCGAGCATGCTTTATCCCTTCAAAGTAGGATTGCCGCGTTACATCTATCAAACGCTGCGCTTCCGGCGTAATCTTACCGATGGCAAACGTTCTGCACATATCGCCGTGGTAGCCGTCTTTAAATGCTCCTATGTCGATGCCAACGATGTCACCTTCCATAAGTTTGCGGCTGCTTGGTAGACCGTGTATAACCTCTTCGTTAATTGATACCGTGATAGAGTAGGGGAAGTCCCTATAACCGAGGAAAGAGGGTGTTGCGCCGTGCTTCTCAATATATGAGCGAGCGGCGGTGTCGAGTGCCATTGTAGTTACGCCAGGGGCAAGCATATCTCGTACCTTGGATAAAGCCCCAGCCGTAATTTGCCCGGCGATTCGCATTTTCTCAACCTCAGTGGCTGTTTTAATTGTTATCACTATAATTTGTCCTGCTATTGTAATAGATTTAGTGTTATTGCATCGGCAATCTCATTGATGTCGCCTACGCCGCTTACCTGCATAACAAGCCCTTGTTTGCGGTAATGATCAATTATCGGGTTTGTCAACTCATAATATGTTTGGATGCGGCGGCGGACTATGTCGGCCTTGTCGTCATACCTTACATGCAGTGAGTTGGAGCATTTATCGCAAACATCGGCGAAGCGGGGCGGGTTTGACACAATATGGTAAATGCTACCACAGGTAGCGCAACTGCGTCGACCGGCCATGCGGGATATAATCAACTCATCATCTACCTTAACATAGATGACGCGATATATACCTGTACCGCGTATCGCCAGCATACCATCCAACGTTTGTGCTTGGCAGATTGTACGGGGCGGCTAAGAAATTAGGTGGCGGTCTTAAATTTCTGTTCGGCATTATGAAGAAAAACCCGATTATCTTGATAATCGCGCTAGTTGCATTATTGATAAGATGGTTTCTCAATTTATGGCGAAACAACGAAGAATTCCGAGAGTTCTTTATCAACTTATGGGAAGGTATTAAGGACTTCTTTGCCGGCATAGGCGAAGCTATAGGAAAAATAATAGAATGGCTTGGAGATAGGTTCGGATTTGTTGTAGATAGTATTCTTGCGGCAGCGTATAACATCAAGAAAATACTCAGTGGAATTATAGATTTTATAGTCGGGGTGTTCACCGGCGATTGGGAACGCGCATGGCAAGGCGTGCAAGACATATTTTCCGGCATTGTCGGTGGTTTATGGGCCATCTTTAAAATACCCTTGAACTTGATTATATCCGGCATCAACACTTTCATCCGTGGA